>ENA-OQAS01000627-OQAS01000627.1-human-gut-metagenome-genome-assembly--contig:-NODE-627-length-18340-cov-4.992423_pt1 | contig 18340 bp, 26 predicted proteins | sample MGYA00242733_ERZ504523 | MGnify/ENA primary metagenome ERZ504523 (study PRJEB26092, sample SAMD00036239) | human gut metagenome | host: Homo sapiens | study: EMG produced TPA metagenomics assembly of...
CCAGCCGCTCACAACCGAGCAGCTCGAGGCCGAGGTCGATGAGACCCTCGACGCCCTCAAGCAGCGCGACAAGCTCGACAGCAGCCGCGAGGTCGCGCCGCTCGTGCCCGCCGAGGACGCGGTGCACGTCGACTCCACCGCCCACACCATCGACGAGGTCGTCCGCATTATCGAGGACCTCATCAACCAAAGGAGGTAGCCCATGCGCCTGTTTAAGCAGACGCCCGAGGATTACTACAACGCCCCCTACGACGAGTTCCCGGCGCTCATCCGCGGGACCGTCGCCGTGGTCATGGGCATCCTGTGGGTCTTCTCCAAGCTCATGTGGCGCTGGAAGGTCGAGGACAGCGACTTGCTGTTTGAGCGCCAGGAAGGCCGCGGCAGCGTGGTCATCTGCAACCACACCTCGATGGCCGAGCTGCTGGCCGTTGAGACGGCGTTGTTCTTCGGCGGCCGCCGCATTCGCCCCATCTTTAAATCCGAGTTCGCCAAGAGCAAGATTGTGCGCTGGGCCTTTAGCCGCGTCGGCGGCATCCCCGTGGAGCGTGGTACTGCCGATATGAAGTGCTTGCGCGCCGCCCAGCATGCGCTGCAGCGCGGCGAGGACGTTCTGATCTTCCCCGAGGCACGCGCATCCGCTCGCGCGAGATCAAGCCCGAGGTCCACGGCGGTTTTGCGCTCATCGCTCAGATGGGCAAGGCACCTGTGAACCCGCTCGCCATTTGCGGCTGGTCCGACATCACGCCGCGGGCAAAAAGATCATGCGTCCCAAGAAATGCTGGATCCGCGCCGGCAAGGCTGTCTCGCTTTCCGACGCACCGGCCGGGCTTAAGCGCACGGAGCGCCTGGAATGGTTTGAGTCCGAGGCCATGAACCGCGTCTACGCCATGCGAGACGAGCTGTGCGCCGAACATCCGGCAGGTTCTAGCCATGAGCGAGAACGTGACGAACACCGCCGCGGCTGCGTCCGACCAGGCAACCGCGCCGACAATCGAGATCGCCACCCACGCCGGCACTTGCTACGGCGTACAGCGTGCGCTCGATATGGCGCTGGCCGCCGCGCCGCAGGCAGGGGAGTGCACTCAGGTCCATACCTTGGGTCCGCTCATCCATAACCCCATCGTGGTACGCGAGCTCGCCGAGGCAGGCGTTGGCTTGGCCGAAACCCTGGACGACGCCGCAACCGGCACCGTGATTATCCGCGCCCACGGCGTGGTGCCGCAGGTCATCGATGCTGCCCGCAAGCGCGGCCTTAACGTCGTCGACGCCACCTGCCCCTACGTGAAGAAGGTCCATATGGCGGCCGAGCGCCTGGTGCGCGAGGGCTACCGCGTGGTGGTCGTAGGCGAGCCAGGTCACCCCGAGGTCGAGGGTATTCTGGGCCACGCCGGCACTGATGCGAAGGTCGTGAGCTGTGCCGCCGACGCCAACGCTTGTCGTTCAAGGGCAAGGTAGGCCTCGTCGTGCAGACCACCCAGACCGCGCAGAACCTCGCCGAGGTCGTGGCTGCCATCACCCGCGCGTGCAGGAGCTGCGTGTGATCAACACCATCTGCGCCGCCACGAGTGAGCGTCAACAGGCAGCAGCCGCACTTGCCAACCGCTGCGACTGCATGGTAGTCGTGGGCGGCAAGAACTCGGGCAACACCCGCCGCCTGGCGCAGATTTGCGCAGACGCCTGCGAGCGCACGTATCACATCGAGGAAGCTTCCGAGCTCCAGCCGCGTGGTTTACCGACGCTCACCACATCGGCATCACCGCCGGAGCCTCCACCCCGCAAGAACACATCGAACGCGCCGTCACGCGCATCAAGGAGCTTTGCCGCTAATCATGGACCAGACCGTACCCGCATACGCCGCCGAGGTGGCCGATTACGGGCGCAGCCGCGACCCCGAGCCGGGTGAGGGCGCGCTCGTTAAGAACGTGCGTCCCGAATCGCCCGCATGGGATGTGGGTATCGAGCCGGGCATGCTCGTGCTCACGGTCAACGGCGAGCAGCTGACCGATATGATCGTGTGGCTCTGGGAGGCAGATGACGATACTGTCGAGCTGGAGGTATTTGATCCGCGCGACGGCACCGTCACCCCCGTGGAACTCGATCGCTTTCCCGGCGAGGACTGGGGTCTGGAGTTCGATGGCCCCATCTTCGACGGCATGCGCACCTGCGTAAACGCCTGCGTGTTCTGCTTTATGACCATGCTGCCCAAGGGCGGACGCTCCACGCTCTATATTCGCGACGACGACTATCGCCTAAGCTTTTTGCAAGGCAACTTTGTCACGCTTACGAACCTCACCGACGAGGACGTGCAAAACGTCATCCAGCGCAACATGAGCCCCATGAACGTGTCGGTCCATGCCGTAAGCCCCGACGTCCGCCGCCGCATGATGGGCCGCAACGCCCAACGCGGCATGGACGTACTCGAGACCATCATGCCGCCGGCATCGAGATCCACGCCCAGATTGTGCTGTGTCCCGGTATGAACGACGGCGAGGAGCTGGAAAAGACCCTGCGCTTTTGCGAGGAGCACGAGCAAATCACGAGCCTGGGCATTGTGCCGCTCGGTTTTACCAAGCATCAGAACCGTTTTAGCTGGTCCTACAGCGACAAGCCCGAGCTGGCGCGCGAGACTATCGCCATGATCCGACCGTTCCAGGACCGTGCCTTCGAGCGCTTTGGCCGCCACACCTTCCAGATGAGCGACGAGTTCTATCTGGACGCCGGCATCGATCCTCCCGAGGCAGACTTTACGACGGCTACCCGCAGTACTACGACGGTATCGGCATGATCCGCTCCTATCTGGACGAGACCGACAACGTGCTCGCCGCCGATGCCGAGCGCCTGCGCCGCGTTCGCGAGGCAATCGCCACCCAAGGCCAGCGCCTGCTGTGCCTCTCGGGCGCCAGCGCGCGCGATACGGTGGCGCGTTTTGTGGAATCGCCGCAGGGCCTTGCCGGTACCGTCACGGCCATCAAAAACCGCTACTTTGGCGGCAACGTGGACGTGACCGGCTCATCGTCGCCTGCGACATCTTGGAGCAGCTGCCGCAGGACCTGTCGGGGGTTATGCTCTTTGTGCCTAAGCTCATGTTCAACGCCGACGGTATGACCCTTGACGAGTATCATCGTGACGAATTACTCGCACGCCTTACCGGTCGCGGCGCTGAGGTTCATGTGGTATCGACCATGCCGCATGAGCTGCTCGATACCCTGGAGCACATCCTTGGCACAACGCCCGCCGATTCAACTATTCCCGCTGACCCTACCCATTAAAGGAGAGCAGATGAAACCTATCGTCGCCGTCGTCGGACGCCCCAACGTGGGCAAGTCCACGCTCGTCAACCGCCTGGCCCAGACCTCGGACGCCATCGTCCATGAGTCCCGCGGCGTCACGCGCGACCGCTCGTATCACACGGCCGATTGGAACGGCCGCGAGTTCACCATCGTCGACACGGGCGGCATCGAGCCGCTCAAGAGCGACGACGTCTTTGCCACGTCCATCCGCGACCAGGCCCTTGCTGCCGCCGAGGAAGCAGCCGTCATCCTATTTGTGGTCGATGGCCGCACCGGCGTCACCGAGGAGGACGAGTCGGTCGCCCGCATGCTCAAGCGCTGCGACAAGCCGGTCTTTCTGCTGGTGAACAAGCTTGACAACCCCGACCGCGAAAACGACAACATTTGGGAGTTCTATTCGCTCGGCATCGGTGAGCCCACGCCGCTCTCGGCCCTGCATGGCCACGGCACGGGCGACCTGCTCGACGACATCGTGGCCCTGTTGCCCGAGGAGGAGGACGAGGTCGCCGACGAGTTCCCCGATGCGCTGAACGTGGCTATCATCGGCCGCCCCAACGCCGGTAAGTCCTCGCTGTTCAACCGCATCCTGGGCGCCGATCGCTCCATCGTGTCCAACATCGCCGGCACCACGCGCGATGCCATCGACACCGTCGTCGAGCGCGACGGCAAGCACTACCGCATGGTCGACACCGCGGGCATTCGCAAGAAGAGCACCGTGTACGAGAATATCGAGTACTACTCCATGGTCCGCGGCCTGCGCGCCATCGACCGCGCCGACGTGGCGCTGCTCGTCGTCGACGCCTCCGTGGGCGTCACCGAGCAGGATCAGAAGGTTATGGGCTTGGCCATCGAGCGCGGCTGCGCCATCGTGGTTCTGCTCAACAAGTGGGATCTGCTCGACGATGACCGCAAGCGCGAGGCCTGCATGGAGACCGTCGACCGCCGTCTGGGCGTTATGGCTCCCTGGGCCCAGTACCTGCGCATCTCGGCCCTGACCGGCCGTAGCGTCGAGAAGATCTGGGCGATGGTCGACGCAGCCGAGAAGACGCGCTCGCAAAAGATCACCACCTCGCGCCTCAACACCTTCCTCACCGACCTGCGCGAGTTTGGCCACACCGTGGTGGACGGCAAGCGTCGCCTGCGCATGCACTACGTGACCCAGACGGGCGTCAACCCGCCGACGTTTACGTTCTTCGTCAACCACAGCGACCTGGTCAACGACACCTACCAGCGCTACGTGGAGAACCGCATGCGCTCGACCTTCGATTTTCCGGCACGCCCATTCGACTCTTCTTTAGGAAGAAGGAGCAAAAGGATGCATAATCCGATTCTGCTGACCGCCAGCTGCGCCGTGGTCTCGTTCTTTATCGGAGCGATTCCGTTTGGCTTGATCCTGGGCCGCGTGTTCAACCACACCGACATTCGCAAGGCGGGCTCCGGCAACATCGGCACCACCAACGCCCTGCGCGTGGCCGGCCCCAAGGTGGCCGCGCTCACGCTGCTGCTCGACTGCCTTAAGGGCGCCATCTGCGTCCTTATCGCCCGTCCGCTTATCGCGGGCGTTGGCTATGGCTTCCCTGTGAGCATCATGGCGCCTGGAGCTCCCGGCGACTGGATGCTCGGCGTCATCTGCCTGGCAGCGGTATGGGGTCACATCTTCTCGCCGTACCTCAACTTCCACGGCGGCAAGGGCATTGCCGTGGGCTTGGGCGTCATCCTCGCCTGGTACTGGCCCATCGGACTTTCGCTGCTGGGCATGTTTATCGTGGCCGTTGCCATCACCAAGTTTGTGTCGGTGGGCTCGCTTGCCGCGGCCATCGGTCTTCCCATCGCCGTCTGTGCGGTCTTTCCGTACAGCAGCCTGGGTCTCAAGTTTTGCATGGCGATGATCGGTATCACCGTGGTGTGGGCCCATCGTGCGAACATCAAAAAGCTCATGACGGGCAAGGAGTCCAAGCTCTCGTTTACCAAGCGCGTCACCGAACCCGACGATAAGTAGGAGAGAGTCATGAATGTTGCGCTGATTGGCTCCGGCTCCTGGGGAACCGCCGTCGCCGGCCTTGCCGCCGCGCGAGCCGAGCACGTGACCATGTGGGCCCATAGTGAGCAGACGGCCGCCGGCATCAATGGCGAGCATCGTAACCCCCGCTATCTGGTGGACTACGAGCTGCCCAGCAACGTCGTTGCCACGACGGACCTGACGCAGACGCTCGACGGTGCCGAGGCCATTATCTTTGCCGTGCCCTCCACGCACCTGCGCAGCGTATGCCATCAGGCAGCACCCTTCATCGCCGCCGACACCCCGGTACTCTGCCTCACCAAGGTATTGAGCCCGATTCCGGCCTGCTCATGAGCGAGGTCATCGCCAGCGAGATTGGCAACGAGGCGCGCGTGGCGGCGCTCTCCGGCCCCAACCATGCCGAGGAGATTTGCCGCGGCGGACTTTCTGCCGCCGTCATCGCTAGCAAGATCCGCAGTAGGGGAGACCTTTAAGGACCTGCTCCTATCTACGGCCTTCCGCATCTACCTGTCGCAGGACATGACCGGCGTCGAGGTATGCGGCGCATGAAAAACGTCATCGCTATCGTGTGCGGCATTTCCGCCGGCTCCGGCGCGGGCGATAACACGCTCGCCCTTATCATGACGCGCGGCCTGGCCGAGATCAGCCGCCTGGTGCACGCCCGCGGCGGACAGGCCATGACCTGCATGGGACTTGCCGGCATGGGCGACCTCATCGCCACCTGTACCTCGGAGCATTCGCGCAACCGCACCTTTGGCTACGAGTTTGCCCACGGCGTGTCACTCGACGAGTACCAGGCACGCACGCACATGGTGGTCGAGGGTGCCGTTGCGGCCCGCAGCGTCAGCGAACTCGCCCGTTCACTGGGCGTAGACATTCCGCTCACCTTTGCCGTGGAGCAAACGCTCTACAACGGTGTTACTTTGGATAGGGCGCTCGAGATTCTTACCGACCGCGTCCCCTCTCAAGAGTTCTACGGACTCACTGACTAGCACAGAAAGGCTACTACCATGGGTTCCATCAAAATCGCTCCGTCTGTCCTTTCGGCCGATATGGCCAACCTCAAGGGCGAGCTCGACAAGATCGCTGGCACCGACTATGTGCACTTCGACGTCATGGACGGTCACTTTACCGGCAACCTCACCTTTGGCGTTGACATCCTCAAGGCCGTCAAGCGCTCCACCGACGTGCCGGTCGACGCGCACCTCATGGTGTCGAACCCCGACGAGACGGTCGATTGGTATGCCGACGCCGGTGCCGACATGATCACCGTGCACTACGAGGCCTCCACGCACCTGCACCGCACGCTCACGCATCTGCAGCAGCGCGGCGTCAAGGCCGGCGTGGTACTCAACCCCGCCACCCCCGTCTGCGTGCTCGAGAGCATCATCGACGTTGTCGACATGGTGCTGCTCATGAGCGTGAACCCCGGCTTTGGCGGCCAGAGCTTTATCCCCGGTACCATTGCTAAACTCCACGAGCTTAAGGCCATGTGCGAGCGCCACGGCGTGTCGCCCATGATCGAGGTCGACGGCGGCATTTCTTCCAAAAACATCGCCGAGGTCGTCAAGGCCGGTGCCAACGTGCTCGTAGCCGGCTCCGCCGTATTTAAGTCCGAAGATCCCGCCGCCGAGGTTGCGCTGCTGCAGAAGCTGGGCAACGAGGCCGCACAGGAGGCATAAACCCCTATGACCGCAGGTCAAAACCGCATACCCGTGAATCTTGACTATGCTCCTCGACGCCCATGCGCGCCGAGGCGCTCCATGCGCAGCGCGAGTACGACGATAGCGAGCTTGCCGGCGTCAACCCCAACTCGCTGCATTCGCTCGGCCGCAAGGCCGCTGCGCGCCTGGAAGTGGCGCGTCGCGAGATCGCCCGCAGCTTTGGCGCGCGCGTCCGCCCGTCCGAGATTATCTTGACCAATGGCGGCACCGAGCAACCAGCTGGCGCTCCTCGGACTTGCCGAGGGCGCCCGTCAGCGCGACCGCAAGCGCAACCGCGTGATCGTGTCGGCGATTGAGCACGATTCGATCCTTGACAACCTGCCGCTGCTGCGCGCCGCCGGCTTTACCGTCGATCTGGTGCAGCCCTGCCGTGCGGGCTACATCGAGACCGCCGCGCTGAACGACTTGCTCGGCGACGACGTCGCACTCGTGAGCATCATGGCAGCCAACAACGAGACCGGTGTGGTGCAGCCATCCGCGAGCTGGCCGCGGCCGCGCATACCGTGGGCGCCCTGTTCCACACCGATGCCATCCAGGGCTACTTGCATATTCCGCTCGATGTCACCGAGCTGGGCGTCGATGCCATGACCGTTGCCGCGCACAAGATTGGCGGCCCTGTGGCATCCGGCGCGCTCTACCTTAAGAACCGCACGCCGCTGCGCCCGCGCATCTTTGGCGGTGGACAGGAAGCCGGCCGTCGCGCCGGTACGCAGGACCTGCGCACGCAGCTGGCTTTTGCCGCTGCCACCCGCACGCTGGCGCCCCATGTGGCCCAGGAGCGTGCGACGCTGCAAGCCCTTTCCGACAAGCTCTACGCCACGCTTACGGCCCATCCGCGCATTCACGCCACCATGGGCGACTATGCGCATGCCGACCGTCTGCCCGGCATGGTATCGATCTACATTGACGGCATGGACTCCGAGGAGCTCATCATCAAGCTCGACGCCGCCGGTTTTGAGGTGTCGGCAGGCTCTGCCTGCTCGAGCGGCAGCATGGATCCCAGCCACGTTCTGAGCGCGATGGGCATCGGTCGCGAGCAAGCATTGGGCGCATTGCGCATCTCCTTCGATGACCGCGTGAATCCGGGAGATCTGGACGACTTTGCCCAGACGCTGCTCTCGATCGTAGGTGCCGCATGATCGTCGCCGAGCTCGAGCGTGCGCTGCTGGCACGCTATCCCAAGACGGACGCCGAGCCCTGGGACCACGCAGGCTTATCCGTAGGCGACCCCGATGACGAAATCCGTGGCGTAGCTGTGCGCTTGACGCTACCAGGGACAACGTGCAGCGTGCCTTGGAAGCTGGATCCAATGTGTTGCTCACGCATCATCCCATCTATATCAAGGCGCCCGAGGCCTTTTGCCCGCCCAGCGCGACGCGTCCCCAGTGCAGTGCGGCGCTCTACGAGGCTGCCCGCTGCGGGGTGAGCATTATCTCGCTCCACACCAACCTGGACCGCTCGCACGAGGCACGCGTTCGCCTGAGTGAGTTACTGGGCGCTGAGCCCATGAGCTCGCTGGAGCATGTGAACGAGCCTGAGCTCACCGGTCTGGGTGCACTCGCGACCCTCCACGAATTCTGCAACCTGCGCAACCTTGCCGTGCGCGCCGCCACGGCCTTCGGCAGCGACCCACGCGTTTGGGGCGAGGCCGATCACCCGTGCCGCACCGCCGCCATTTTGGGCGGCTCCTTGGGCGACTTTGGAGAGCTCGCCATCGCCTCAGGCGCAGATGTCATCGTGACGGGCGAGGCGGGCTACCATGTGGCGCAAGACCTTGCCTTGCGCGGGCTACCGGTGATCCTGCTCGGCCATGACCGCTCCGAGGAGCCGTTCGTTGATATATTGATGAACTCTGCAGTTGACGCCGGGGTCGACCCCCGTCATGCGATTAAAATACTGGACCCTTGCCAATGGTGGACTGTGACAAAAGGAGAGAACTTATGAGCGCCGGCGCTACGCTACTCAAGCTGCAACAGATCGATTTGGAGCTCGCCCGCAACAAGAGCGAACTTGCCAATATGCCGGAGCTCAAGGAGCTCGCTTCCAAGCGCAAGACCTACGTTAAGCTCAAGGCCGAGATGACCAAGCTCTACGCCCAGCGCAAGGACCTGGATATTGAGCTCGACGATCTCAACACCACCGAGATCCAGACCAATAACGCCATCGAGCCGCCAAGAAGCGCCACGTTGACGGATCTGACTACCGCGAGGTTCAGGACCTGGAGAACGAGCTCGCCACCCTGGCCAAGCGTCTGGACAAGATCGAGCATACCCGCAAGGACGTCGTCATCGCCCATAAGGAGGCGCTCGACCGCGAGGCTCGCGCGCAGGCCATCATCGCCAAGTTCGAGGAAGGCGTGAAGGCCGACACCAAGCGCCCGCGCCAAGGCCGCCGACCTCCAGGCACAGATTGACGCCGCCACCAAGGAGCGCACTGCGCTGGCTGCCACGCTGCCGACCGACGTGCTCACCGACTACGAGCGCCTGCTCAAGCAGTTCCGCGGCCTGGCCGTCGAGACCATCAAGGGCAACATTCCCACCATCTGCCACACCGCGCTGCAGGCGTCGTCCATGAGCGACCTCAACCACGACGGTAGCGAGATCGCGCACTGCCCGTATTGCCACCGTCTGCTGGTGCTTCCCAGCAAGGAAGCCTAACGATGACGGCGGCACCCGACAATTCAATGCAACTTGAGGGAAAGACGATCCTGCTGGGCATTACCGGCGGAATCGCCGCCTATAAGTCGTGCAATGTCGTGCGCCTGCTGCAAAAGCGCGGCGCGCGTGTCAAGGTCGTTATGAGCGAGCATGCCACCGAGTTTGTGGGCCCGCTCACCTTCCGTGCGCTCACCAACGAGCCCGTTGCCGTGGCCTATTCGACGATCCCTCCGACCCCATCCACCACATTTCGCTGGCGCAGGAGCCCGATCTGGTGGTCGTGCGCCCGCGACGGCCAATATCATCGCCAAGATGGCAAACGGTATCGCCGATGACTCATCTCCACCACGCTGCTTGCCACGCCGCGACCCATCGTGATCGCACCCGCTATGAACAACGGCATGTGGAAGGCGCCGGCGACGCAGGCCAACATGGCCACATTGCGCGACCGTGGCGTCCATGTGGTGGGACCCGGCAGCGGCTACCTTGCCTGCGGCGACGTGGACACGGGACGCATGAGCGAGTCCGAGGACATCGTCGAGGCCGCCTGCGAGGTGCTGAACCCCGTCCCGCAAGACCTGGCGGGCAAGCGCATCGTAATCACCGCCGGCCCAACGCACGAGCCGATCGACCCTGTGCGCTTCATCGGCAACCGGTCGTCGGGCAAGATGGGCATCGCCTGGCGGGGGAGGCCGCTCGCCGCGGCGCTGCGGTCACGCTTGTGCTGGGGCCGACATCGCTCGATGTCCCCAGCGGCGTGGAATGCGTACGCGTGCAAACCGCCGCTGAAATGCTGCAGGCGGCTCTGGGCGCCTTTCAGACGGCCGATGCGGCCATTTGTGCCGCAGCCGTCGCCGACTACACCCCCGCAGCCCCCGCCGACCATAAGCTCAAAAAGGCTAACGAGCGTCTGGATCGCATCGAACTGGTCGAGACGGTCGATATCTTGGCCGAGCTCTCGCGCCAAAAGGAAGAGCGGTGTGTGATCGGCTTTGCGGCCGAGACCGATAACGTCGTGGAGTACGCGCAGCGCAAGCTCGCCCGCAAGGGTTGCGATGCCATTATCGCCAACGATGTCTCGCGTGCCGATTCGGGTTTGGAACCGATACCAACAAGGCCTGGATCGTGAGCACAGCGGGTACGCAAGAACTTCCCGTACTAACAAAACCCCAGCTCGCGGATACAATTTTGGACTTGCTTCAAAATTTGTAAAAAAGTTCTTGCGCAAGGGCAAAGTTTCGGGTTAATATACTCCCTGTTGCGAGCGAGAGCAGAGCAACAAACAAAAGCTTCGGGACGTGGCGCAGCTTGGTAGCGCACTTGACTGGGGGTCAAGGGGTCGCTGGTTCGAATCCAGTCGTCCCGACCAGAAGTTGTAGGTCAGGCACCTAGTGCCTGACCTTTTTTGTTTTAAGCAATTGCTTAATTTTGATTAAGCAACAGGGTGCCAAAAATCTACCTGCGCGATAATCACCTTTTGCGGCTACTTGCGCGTTTTACACGCGCTTGAGTCGATTTATTTACGCGCTATGAATCTACATACGCGTAGCTGGTATACAGCCGAGTATAGGCTGTATTTATCGCGGCGATTTACACAGAAATAGCGACTGTAACGAACAAGCGTGTCGCAGTATTTATTCCAGCAGTTCATTTGATCGGTGGACAAGTGGGCTGTTGCAACGAAATGCCAAGCAGGATGGGCTCTATACGAGGACGCCGCAGGGGTAATGGCGGGGGAGTGCGGCAGACGCTCTGAGAGCCGCTGTACGACCCCATTTCTCCTCAACCCGATAACTATGCTTCAAGACGAGAATCGTTCGTTTGGTTGCCAAATGAAAGCCCGCGCAGAATCGCACGGGCTTTTCATTGGTTGCAGATGAGGCTAAAAGCAGAAGGCGGGGAACACGCAGTAGATGTTCGTCGCGCTGTAGTAGTCATAGCTGCCGTTGCTGTGGACACAGCGGAAGGACGCGGAGTTGCTCGGATGCACGGAGCGAGTCCAGTGATAGCTGCTCGACGAAGCACTGGAATAGTTCGATGTTGTCACGCCCTTGGATTTATAGTACTCGTACTGGGCGCCGTCAGACTGGAGGTCACCGTAGATTCAGTCATCGAGAGCAGGAAGACCTTGTCAGTCGTGGCCGAGGGGGTGCCTGCCTCGCCGTCGCCCAGGTTGTCGGTCATCTTCGTGACGGACTTCACCTTGGACTGGAGTTCGCAAGGCAAAAGCGACCAGAGGTCGCCGGTATTGAGGAGGCCGCGGAGTTCGGACTTCTCCCAGCCGCCGGCGTGCGTGTTCGCGGCGTTTATTCTCTGTAGGGCCAGGGCATTGTTGGTCGCCTCGAACGTAAGCCCCGCCTTGCCTGAGCCATCAGCAAAAATTAAGATAAGACCGTGTATGACCAATATGAACTTGAGCATATTTCGTCCGTATTCATACTGGATGATCAAGGAAACATCATCGGCCCATCCGAAGGAGAGGAAGAACCTCTTGCCTTATTAAAGAAATACGCCGAATACAACGGATATAAAGCGGAAGGAGGCGACATCGAGTAACTATCAAAGGCCAGATTAAGGAGCCCGCCATGAAGAAATGTCTACCCTCCATCGTCTCAGCAACTCTTTGCCTCTCCCTTGTCATGACACCATTTGTACCCGTTGCGGCAGCCTATGCCGACGAGGGATCTCCCGCCGAGAGCAGTGAGATCTACGTCGGAGACAACTACGACGAAAATTACAATATATCCCCCTTTGAGCGCGGGCGCTGCACGGATTCATATTCCAAGGCGTGGTGCGATTCTCACGGATTTGCAAATAACCGCCCTGTCCCTCACAAGGTCAAGCTGATCCCGAAGGAGGAGCTTGCCTGCGCGATCTCTACGTTGCTGGCACCGCTGGTGTGATCGCCGGTTACGTGACAAAAGGTCCTGGCGGCGCCTTGTATGCAACCGCAAGGGCAGCGTACCAACTTTTCACTTGCCTGTTCTGAAAGGCAGTTGCCATGCTGTCGCAAAATCAATCGAGATACTTGGTCCCAATCGGCTTTACCCTGCTCGCAGCACTCTTTGCTAGCGACCTTTTGCTGAAACCGCCCAAGGAACTCGTTTTGCTTGCCATAGACTGCCTTTCCGCCCTTTACTTTACGGCAACCCTATTCGTCGGACTACAGGAGAGGAAAAAAGGCGCAGTCGCCGCATCCGCCGTATGCTTGATCATAACCATTGCATCATTCTTTATCTGACACATTGGTGATTTAGGGGCGATATCGTAGGAATACGACCGGGAGATCCGGGGCCAGATTGCCCGGGTCGCCCGGTCGGCTCGCGCGACGGCGCGGCAGTTCCACAGAAAGATCTCCGGACTTCACGCCGTTTCTGATCGCATTGTAGACAGCCATCTCGTCTTCGCAGTCGGCGAGCACGCGGTGTGCGTCGTCGTTTTGGATGTCCAGTAAATCTCGAAGGTCCTCCATGCACCAGCGTCCGAGATCTGGCCATGCGCGTTGCGCGAGCTGATAAGTGTCTATTGCGATGTTGTAGTTAAAGTCCAGGCCAAAGCCGTCCCAGGCAGAACGGTATTGTTTCCTTGATTATCAACTTCATCCGGACACTTCCCGCATTCATCCGTGTGTGTACGGATGAATGCGGGGTTCGATACCCTGGCGGCTGATCGGCAGACCGCCAGGAATTCTCACTCCTCGATAAAAGCCGGCACTCGGTTAGTCCTGCGCATCTTGAAATCGCCAGTCTCGTGGGAGACGTAGAGAATGCCGTCCATCCCGTCTCGTGATGCATACGACAGGTGAACTGAACCGCAATCCGATCCATCATTGTCGAGAAGATCAAACGAATTCGGATCGCTCGTTGCGGCCAAACGACCACTCATACAAGAGCCATCGTCATTACAGATTTGCCATTCCATATCTTCGCCTGCAAGAATCGCCATAGACGGCTTGGTCGCGCCATCGTTGACATACATCCCGTCTATGCCAAACCCATTTTCAGCGCCATCGATGAACGACTGCTCGGACCTATACCTCGCAAATGATGCACATAGCACCATTGCAAGACAAAGTACAAAGCCAACAATCGCTATCTTTGCATAGCTCTTGCCTATCATGTCATTCACCTCCCTCGTATGTATCGAGGTATTCCTGCTTGAGCGCCTGCGAGGACGACTTGATCTTTTCCACGAGCGTGCCGGCCTCGATGAAGTAGAACGAGTTGGTGAGGTCTGCCAGGTCGTCGAGTAGATGGCTTGAAATGAGCACGCTGCGTCCCCGCGCCACTTCGCTGCGCATCGCGTCGCAGGAGGTTTTCCGTTTTCCCGGATCGAGGCCGTTCAGCGGTTCATCGAGGATGAGGTACGGGCAATCGGTCGCTATCGCCATGGCAAGCTTTACCTGCTGCTTCATTCCCGTCGAGAGTTTACGGGTCGGCTTGTCGAGATATGGGGAGATTCCGAGGGAGTCGCAGAGCGAGTCGACGTCGGTGGCTGGTTTCCACGCCTCCCTAACGAAAGCAAGGTGCTCGATGGCCGATAGCGTGGGATAGAGATCCGCGCTGCCCGAAGAGCTCAGGTAGACGAGTTCTGCAAATTCGGCTGATCGACGTTGGCAGATTCCGTCTGCCGCCAGGCTTCCCGAGCGGATGCGGGTGGGAAATTGGCCCGACAGCGCTTCAAGAAGGGTGGTTTTCCCCGAGCCGTTGGGAGCAACGAGGCCCGCCGCCGTTCCCGGGCTCAGGAAAAGCGACCCGATTGAAAGTATCGTCGTGCTTCCGTATCCCACGCTCGCGTCTAGAAGCTCGAGCCATGGTGCTTTTTCGCGGGTCCAGGCTGTTTGGGGGAACGTGTCGCAACGGCGCCGACCGTAAAAAAGACCGCGACGTATGCCAGGGCCACGGCAAGCATCGATGCGCTGCCTGAACCGGAGCCAATGAATTCTGTCGGGAAGCATCCTACGTAACCCGTTGCCTCGATAGGCGAGAATACGGGCAGCGGCAGGAGATTGAGCGCGGCGTTATGCTCCAGTGCCGAATCGGACAGTAACGGGAATGCCGGGGCCGCGACAAGCAGCGCGGAGGCAAGGGGGCCCGCGAGGACGCGCCTCGTTGCGGTCGATAGGACGGCGGAACAAACGGATATCAAGGTTCCGCCCGCAAGCAGCGCGAGAAGCAGGGCTGCGAAGACGTTTCCCGCGGTCGTGGTGGTGAGCGCGCCGTCATGGAAGAAGACGATCGGGTACCCAATTTGCCCGAAGCCGTTTAGGGCCAAGCGTAAATGCCCCCGGGTGCAAGGCCGGCGAGGAGCATCGCGGTCCCCGCGGCGATTATCGAAAACACGATCTGGATAAGGCGCCGGAATTTGGGCACGCGCCTTCGCCGCCAGGGTCGCAGGCCTTGTGGCCCCGAGCAGGAGTATCGACGAGAGAAGGAAGGGAATGAAGGGAAGGAAAGACGGCACCATGGCAATGGCGTAAGGCAGGAAGGAAAGGAATGGCAGATCGCTTGCGGAGGCTGGAATGTGCGTGATGCCGGAACTGCTCAGAGCACGGCAATATGCGAGCGCCGCGTCATTGGTCTCTCGGTCTCCCACGATGGATCCGGATTGGAAGCCTTCGTCCATGAGCGCGTAGTAGCTCTCGGCAGAATCGAGAAAGGCGGCGTCGGTTTGAGCGGCAAGAGCGGCGTTCGCGTATCTTGCAAGCTCCGCGTCGACTTGCTGCTCTGGCGATAGGTCTATGCCGTTGGCTTGGGGTGCGCGCGTATTGAATGCGTCGACAAAGCCCTGCATGCCCTGCTTCATAAAGAAGGGGCCGTAATTGGTGAATTGAACGCAATGGGGATGGAGAAGGCTGCGGCAAGAACGAGCGTAGAGATCCATACGGCCCTGTCTCTTAGGATTAGTTTGAGAAGAAGTCGACAGTACATTTAGAAGCACCTACATTTCTCAAAGCATCGTTAGATTAATAATGACAGACCGAATGAAGATGCGTGCGATGGGGGCGAGGCGAATGGCTGAGCGGTATCGATATGCGGGTTCAACGGTATTATATTGACCACATAGATTATTAACTTGCATTTCTAACAGTTAAGGAGACGGGTGCTTTCCAGCACACTCCTTCGATGATGCCTTCCGTTAGTTGCTATGCCGGTTTCAGCCAACAAAGAATGTGCCCGGGCGCTCAGGTTCACCGTTAGCGTTGGCAACATATGAGATGGGCCAGACCCTTGCCGCGCGCCGATTGCGCGAGAGGTGTCGGGCTCCATGTTTATTCCACCTGCTTGTTATCAACAGCTTCGTTCAACGTCAGACATTCAAGATGTCAGACGTGAACCTGCGCCAAAGACGCAGCTGGGGCTACTAGATGCCTACAATCGCTCGTGAAGCTCGCCTGTTCGTGCGTGAATGTCTGACAGCTCCGTCAGACATTGTCGGACATTTGATTGTTCGACAAATGCGCACGTGGTCGCGTTCGCAAAGATTACTGAACGGTCGATGGGTGCGTTGAGACCGGAGCAAACGGCGGATGCCAGAAAAATGGCCTCACAGAATCGCACCCATGGTTGATAAAATTGACCGCCCGGGCGCAAATACCCGGGCGGTCAATTCATCCCCTCGTTCGCGATCCTGTGGGGTTTGGGGCTTTGACATGTTGTTGACGGATGGATCAGCCGTACAGCTTGATCTCCCGGGGTTCCATGCGGTCGTCCCCCAATAAGACGTCCCTGATGTAGCTCTGCGGCAGGAACTCGACGGGCAGCACTGGGTCGTCGACGTAGCCGGGCACTGGGAGTAGGCGTGGCCTTTGGACATAGCGTGGCCGCCTGCCGGCGGTCGGACTGCCACTTCAGCCAAAAGCTCAGGCGCGCGCATTAAAATAATGGATATATCGCTTGATGGGCTTTTGACCAAGCATGAACATCGCAGGTAAATCCGTGTACCAATTTTTGGTACACGGATTTACCTGCGGTTTGTTGAAAGCTCTGACATGCGCTGTAGACTTCATTAAAATCGATTGCCGATCAAGTCTTCCTATATATGCGAGCCCCAAGAAACTGCGCTGTGAACCTGAGTCCTCTATCGATCGGCCGGTGCACCGGGCCGCTGTCCTCGAGCCGGCAACAGCTTGCCGGTCTCAAAACGTATACTTGATTTAAGGCGGAGTGGAATGTGGGCGCGCAAGGAGATGCGGAATCGATGAGAGCCTCAAAAAAAATTACTGCAGTGTTATCAACTTTCATCCTCTCTATTCTTCCATTTCTGATTCTATGGGCGGCTTGGTCAGTCCTCCCTGATACAATTCCCGCTCATTGGAGTGGGGGTGTGGTTGATCGATGGGGTAATAAGCTTGAATTGCTGGTTGTTCCGCTGTTTTCTCTGATTGGTTCTATTGCAATTTCGGTGTACCTTATTGTTTCCACGCGGCGAAGAGAGTTCGCGGATTTCTCTGTTCGAATGCGACGGGACTTTGTTGCGTGCTATATTTCTATTCTTCTTTTATCGACAACCTGCTCAGTGATAATTGCCGTTTGGGTTCAGTTGATTCTTACGCAAAACACTGCGGTTGATGGGGGGCTTGGACTATCGATCCTGTATTCCCTTCCCGGGCTATATGTGATCTTGTGCGCTTTGCCGCCTTTTTATGCGAGCGGCGAGAGCAAAAAGGCAGAGCGCCTGATAACAGTTCTTATTGGCGGCGCGGAGATTGTTCTTTGTGGAATAGTGCTTGAAGGTTCGGCTGCCTCTTATGCGATGATTGGACTGATGATTCTGTTCTGTGCGTTTGAGATTGTGTCACAGGTAAGGGATAGCCGGTCCTTATGAGTTGAATTACGCGCGTGCGGATATAAAGGGTGGCATGTTAAATTTGTTGAAAACTCTGACATGCGCTGCCGACTTCATTAAAATCGATTGCCAATCAAGTCTTCCTATATATGCGAGCCCTGAGAAACTGCGCTGTGAACCTGAGACCGCTATCGATCGGCCCGGTGCACCGGGCCGCTGTCCTCGAGCCGGCATCAGCTTGCCGGTCTCAAAACGTATGCCGTCCGGTACGACCAACAGCCGAGTCTTGCGCCCAGTTCGAGCAGCGCCAGAGCCCCGTGCCGGAACCCACGCAGCCGATGGCAGGGGAATTCAGCCGCGGCCATCGAGGAGCCGGCCTGGGGACGGCGCCCTCAGTCCTCAAAGGATTTCCACCGCCCCTTGCAGGCCTGGATTGATTTAACGGTTGATTTAATCCGGCTGAACAAGCCGAGCACGGCCCGGTTGACATAATGTAAGGTAAAAAGCAGATGCGGCCGTACGCCGATGCGGGGTTCGGGTGATGTGATAGAAAGTAATACACGTATTACATCTAACCGGGAGGTGCGTCATGGCAACCGCCACCGCAGCCCAGAGAATCCCCGAGGACCTCGCGAACAGGTACGACCGCCTGGCGAAGTCGACGGGCCGCACGAAAACCTTCTACATGACGGAGGCGCTTGCCGCAGAGATAGGCAGGCTCGAATACGAGTACGGCCTCATGAATTATCCGGGAAGCGTTTGATTGCGAAGGCACGCCGGTGTGCGGGCCTGAGTCGTCAGGCCCGCACAGGGGGACCGCGATGGTGGCCACCGCGCCGCCCGAGGGGCTGTTGGCGAGCG
>ENA-OQAS01000628-OQAS01000628.1-human-gut-metagenome-genome-assembly--contig:-NODE-628-length-18327-cov-1.947527_pt1 | contig 18327 bp, 22 predicted proteins | sample MGYA00242733_ERZ504523 | MGnify/ENA primary metagenome ERZ504523 (study PRJEB26092, sample SAMD00036239) | human gut metagenome | host: Homo sapiens | study: EMG produced TPA metagenomics assembly of...
CATAAATATTTTTATAAAAACAAGAAATCCCTGAGAATGAATCTTTTACAACTCATTCTCAGGGATTTCTATAACTCATCTATTTATTTTACTGCGATAACTTCAATCTCGATCAGTGCTCCTTTTGGTAGAGCTCCTGCCTGTACACAAGATCTTGCTGGTTTGTTATCTCCAAATGCTTCTTCGTAGATTTCATTGATTTCTGCAAAATCGTTGATATCTGCTAAGAACACTGTTGTTTTGATAACATTATCTAATGTAAGATCTGATGCTTTTAATACAGCACCTAAGTTCGCTAATACCTGTTTGGTCTGTGCTGCGACACCTTCTTTTAATTCCTGTGTCTGTGGATCTAATCCGATCTGTCCGGATGTAAATACGAAATCTCCTGCTTCTACTGCATGACAATATGGTCCTACTGCTGCTGGAGCATTCTCTGCATTGATGATCTTTGTATCCATCTTATCTTCCTGCCTTTCTCTTTGGTCATTTACTTGATCACTTTAATCGATGGGTAATACCTAAACCATGCTTTTCCTAAAACTTCATCTCTGGAAACATAATGGGTCTCCCATTCTCTGGCATCATTTGAATTATTTCTGTTATCTCCCATCACAAAATACCCGTTCTTTGGTACTTTATATGGTCCAAAATCTTCTACTGGTTCTTCTTTGATATATGGCTCACTGAGTGCTTTCTTACTTCCATTAATATATACTTACCGTCTTTTACCAACACAGTCTCTCCTGGAAGTGCTATCACACGCTTAATAAACCATTCTGTCTCATCATCGGATATTTGAAGATAATGATATCTCCACGTTTCGGATCGTTAAACCAATAGGATGTTCGAAGAGCGATCAGTTTATCATTCGTCATGATCGTATTCTCCATCGAACCACTTGGAATATTCGCATTGATAATTACAAAATTCAAGATAAATTCTGTCAGAAGAATCGTTACAACAATACATGCGATCCAGCTAAATACCTCACGCTTGAAACTTCTCTTCTGTTCTTTATCTGCATTTTCTTTGCTCATATTGATCTGTCCTTAATAATTAATCCTCAAAACCACGTCTGATGATATCATGTCTTTCTGGTCCGTTAGATATCAAAGTGATCGGATATCCAATCTTCTCTTCTACGAACTCGATGTACTTACGGCAGTTTTCTGGAAGATCTTCGTAGTTTTTGATTCCACGGATATCAGATTTCCATCCTGGAAGTACTTCTAATACTGGTTTCGCTTTCTCAAGTTTTCCTGTTGTTGGGAAATCTGTTGTTACTTCTCCATCGATTTCGTATCCAACACATACAGGAATCTCATCTAAGTATCCAAGTACGTCTAATACTGTAAATGCAACATCTGTTGTTCCCTGCATACGGCATCCGTATTTGGTTGCTACAACGTCAAACCATCCCATTCTTCTTGGACGTCCTGTAGTTGCTCCAAATTCTCCTCCATCTCCACCGCGGCGGCGAAGTTCATCTGCTTCATCTCCAAAGATCTCACTTACGAAAGATCCAGCTCCTACAGCACTTGAATATGCCTTTACAACTGTAACGACTTTCTTGATCTCATATGGAGGGATTCCGGCTCCGATCGCACCATATCCTGCTAATGTAGAAGATGATGTAACCATTGGATAGATTCCGTGATCAGGGTCTTTTAATGATCCTAACTGTCCTTCTAATAAGATATTCTTTCCTTCTTTGATCGCTTCATGTAAGAACAGAGATGTATCACATACATATGGTGCTACCATCTCTTTGTATTCCATTAATGTATTGTATAATTCATCTGGATCAAGAAGTGGTTTATGGTATAAATGCTCTAATAAAACATTCTTCTTTTCACATACTGCTTTGATCTTTTCTTTTAAAGAATCATCATCAAATAATTCGCTTACCTGGAAACCGATCTTTGCATATTTGTCTGAATAAAATGGTGCAATACCAGATTTTGTTGATCCAAAAGAATTCTTTCCTAAACGTTCTTCTTCATACTGGTCAAATAAAATATGATATGGCATGACCATCTGTGCACGATCTGATACTAAGATCTTTGGCTGTGGAACACCCTGACTTACGATTCCTTCGATCTCTTTAAATAATACAGGGATATTTAATGCCACACCATTACCGATCACACTAGTTGTATGGTTGTAGAATACCCCAGATGGTAATGTATGCAATGCAAACTTACCATAGTCATTAATGATCGTATGACCTGCATTTGCTCCTCCCTGAAAACGAACGATAATATCGGATGTTTCACCCAACATGTCTGTAATCTTACCTTTTCCTTCGTCTCCCCAATTGCTCCAACGACTGCTTTTACCATATGTGTATCCTCCTAATAAAATCAATTACTTTGACTTTTTCTTATATTATTTATAATGCTGTTATATTTAACAACATGACAACACGTTTCATTCTATATCGTTTTGGGCACTCTGTCAAGGCAGAGTGTCCAAAGCTTTGATTTATTTTCCATCTTTTACACTAAACAGGTCTGTACTTACATGTTTCTTATCCATCAGACTGTTATACTGTAGATACTGATACTGTGTGATCAGTTTTGTATATTCATTATTCTCAGACAACTCATGGTTCTTTCCATCTTTATCAACATATCCATTGGCATTTAATGCTGGGACTTCATTTCTCATATTTAATAAGAACTCATTGTATCTTGACATCTTTAAGTTTGTCTGCTGTAACATCAGGCTTGATAAATAGTTTGCACTGACATTTTCCACATCGCTCTTTGCATCAATATCATAATTTGCCCAGATGATAAATGGAACTGTATATTTCTTCTGCAGTTCTTTTAAACTTAAGCTGTTTAGAGATTTCCATATAACAGCTCATAGAAAGAATCCTCAAGTTTTGGCTGATGATCTCCAAACATACAACGATCGTTGGCTCTTTCTGATTCTTAAAGTAGTTGATGATCTTCTCGAATGCTCGATCTGATTCATGGATCAGTGATAAATAACGGTTTGCTGTATCTGTTGCCTTCTCATCTTTGATCTTGATCTCTTCCTTAAAGTTCTTGTCTGCGATCAGATATCCACCATGGTTCTGGATCGTTACATTGAATAAGAATAATGGCTGTCCCGCTTTTTTCTTATTAAAGATATCTATGATCTTATTGTAATCTTCTGCATCACTATACCATCCTCTGAATTTCTCTCCATTCGGATTCATAGATGTCTCATCTAAGAAATTATCAAATCCAATTAGCGGATATACCGTATCTCGGTTCCATCCGTGTGCTTTGTATGGATGGAATGCCAGTGTATCATATCCCTGCTGTTTTAACTGAGATGCCAGACTTGGCACCTTATGTTTTACAAACTGTGTATATGCATTTCCGTTTAATGGAAGAGATGATACAGAGTTTCCTGTTAAGAACTCATACTCTGAATTACTTGTTCCTCCACCAAAAACAGATACCAGCATATGTCCTTTGATCGTATTTTCACTTAAACTATTGATAAATGGCATAACCTCTTTGTTTGTCTTGATCTTATTTACTACATTCAGATCTGAGAATGTTTCATTCATGATCACGACAACATTTGGTTTCTGTTTTAATTTCTTATTGGTTCCCTGTGTTACCTGATACTTATCTGCGATCTTATCTACCGCTTCTGGACTATATCCATCTGGCTGGGAAACGATCGTATACTGAATATTCATTAAAAAGCTTAAAATATATCCATTTTTTAAGTATCCTTTCTTCTGTTGCCAGAAGTTTACAGCAACACCTTTCTTTGACAAAAAGTCTACTCTTGTCAAGAAGAAAGAACTTCCTACTGTTACGATTGCTGTGATCAGTAATGCAACTAGACGTTTCTTCCAATGGAAGATCTTATATGTATCGAGTTTACATGCAAACACACATAATCCCAATAATACAACCGTCGCAACGATTGCTGGTTTATCATAACTTAATACATAATGATCTGCAACGTCCATTGCTGTTCCAAGTGCATAAATATCTGCCGGCGTGATCGGTGTTCCACGGAATGCTAATACAAAATAGTTTCCGATCGCAGCTGCATATAAAAATACATCTCCAACGAGCAACGCCCATTTCACACGGTTAAAGATCAGTAATAAAATGAAGAACAATATATAGTACCATAGGATGTTCATTCCAAATGCCAATTTATTCATCACACTGATCGGATTATAGAATACTTTTTCTACCATATAAAATGCGACCCATGGATTGACGATAAATAATGCCCATGTGAATCTCTTATTCCATTTTTCTGGAATCTTTAATGGTATAAGAATTAAAATGATCAAAGCAAGTGTGATCGCTACTGTTAAAACAACTGCTGATACATCAATCTGTGTCGTCCACACTCTGGTTCTAACATGAAAATTCTTCTGTGTTACACCATTTAATTTAGCTGACTGATAGATTTTCCCCATATTGCTTGATGTATACAGATATAATGGCGTTCGGCTTAATACCCTTTCCTGTTATCTCAATCGTATAAGTTTCCCTTTATTCAACTTCTGATTCACGACTACTTTGTACCATTTATTTCATTACGCAAAGTACGACGCATCGTTGCTTTCATATCTGTCAGTCCGTCAACCTCTAACAGTGTTGGAGTAATGTGGAAAATAGATTTTCCTTTACTGTCTTTTACATTCAGATCAATACTTCCAGCTCTTCCTGTCTGTTCGTTTCGGTCGATCATGATATCCAACCGTTCCATCGTATGTGAAACTGCTTTAAATTTCTGAACAACCTTATCACCATCTGTCACTTCAATCTTCGTCAGCTTATGTTCTGGTGTTCCTTTTGCAACTTTTTCGGAAAACTGGTCTTTGTTCATCAAAACCAATACGATAAATGCGATCAATGCTAAAACAATTCCATATTTCAGAACTTTTTGCATGACGCTGTGAAATTTTTGTAATTTCGTTTCACCATTTGTCTGTGTCATTTTACCTTACCTTCCATTCGTTTGTATTTCCCCAGTTATTTTTCCTTTTTCTCTCTTTTTCATTCTCTCTTAAAAATTCCCTAAGATTTTGAAATCTTTGGTTTCTTCTTTAATTCCTGCAAGGGAATTACGGATCGCAGGATCATCCAGATTCCCGATCACATCCACATAAAATCCGTATTCCCACTTTCTTCCTGGAAGTGGTCTGGATTCAATATTACTCATACTGACATTGTTAAACATGAAATGCGTCAGAATATTGTATAAAGATCCTGATTCATGTGGCACGCTAAACTGATGCTGACTTTGCCGCATCTTTTCTGTACTGTTTCTTCTTTGACATGATCACAAATCTTGTTGTATTATTTCCTTCATCATTCACCTCACGTTTCAAAATCTCAAGTCCATACATCTTTGCAGCACGTTCACTGCAGATTGCAGCTTTCACAGGCTTATTATCATCTGCTACTTTCTTTGCGCTGATCGCTGTATTTGTAACTTTTACCTGATCCCAGTCTGGATGTTCATCCAAGAATCCTTTACACTGCATCAATCCTTGTGGATGAGAATATACTTTTTCAATCTTATCTAAGCTCGTTCCAGGAATTGCAGCCAATACATGCCTTACATCTACAGATTCTTCTCCCACGACGCAAATGTCATAGTCAAGGATCATATCATAAATTCCACTGACTGTTCCTGCTGAAGTATTCTCTATTGGCAATACTCCATAATCAGCTTCTCCTCGATCTAGAGTCTTTACAACATCTTTAAATTCTGTACAGAAAAATTCTTGACATCCTCTCCAAAATACTGTACCATTGCCTGTTCCTGATATGCCCCTGGAATTCCCTGATATACAACTTTGGTATCTTCATTGATATCCAGTGCTTCCACTTCTTCAAATGTCTGATCAATATAAGCATCTTCTTGTGATAACAGACTATACTGATATCTTCGGCTGATACTCATCATCTGAAGAAACATCTCTTCGACAGACTTTTTAATGATAAGTTCATCTTCGTCTTTTGTCAAGGCATCAATTTTCTGTCTTTCACGAACAGGATCATAAATTGCCTTTCCTGTTCCTCTTTTATACTCTGCAACTTCTACAGAACATCCCATTCTTTCTTTAAATAATGCAAGCATTTTCTGATCGATCTGATCGATCTGCTGCCTTATCTCCGTCAAATCTCTCATAAGTTACTGTTCCTCTTTTATCTTTTCTTTTAATTGCGTGATCGTCTGTCCAAGAAGCGGATGCATCAGATATGGAGCGATCTCTTCTAATGGTTCTAATACAAATAATCTCTTGTGCATCTCTTTATGTGGAATCGTCAGTCTTCTCTCATTCATCACCAGATCATCATACATCAGGATATCAAGATCTAATGTTCTTGGTCCCCAATGAATTGTTCTGACTCTTCCCGCCTGTGCTTCAACATCCATCAGAAAGTCCAACAGTTCTTCTGGCTCTTTTAATGTGTCAATAGCAATACATCCATTCAAAAAATCATCCTGTACCACACCGCCATATGGCTTGGTCTCGATCAGACTGGAAACATGAACAACTCTTGTATCATCCTGTGCCTCGATCGCATTGATTGCCTGATTAATGTATTCCATACGATCTCCCATATTTGATCCTACTCCAAGATACGCTCTGTGCCATCCTCTTTTGATCTTCACTGAAACATAGTCGAGTGGCAATCCGATCGGCGCCCATGGTTTTTTTACTTCTATCTCTAGTTTTCTGATCAATGAAAACTCAAGTAATAATTTCTTCGCCACTGTTTCAGCCACACATTCGATCAGGTTAAAGTCATTTTCTGTAAGGATCTCTTTGATCCTATGACATACTTTACCATAATCAACGGAATAATCCATCTGATCACTGACACCTGCAAGTTTCGTATCAAGCGATAAAATTGCAGATACCAGAAATTTTTGCCCAAGTGCTTTCTCTTCTTTATACAAACCATGATTTGCATAAACTTCCAAATCTTTGATTGTAATCTGATCCATCATCTGTTCTCCCTATTTTGCACAAATTGCTTCTATCATCTTCATCGCACGCATATTTTCTTTAACATCGTGAACCCTGAAAAATCTGCATCCTTTCATATATCCACTGACCGTTGTTGCCACAGTTCCTTCTACTCTCTGATCTGATGGAAGATCCAGCGTTAAACCGATCATGGATTTCTAGATGTTCCAAGAAGAACTGGTACATCCCACTGATTTAATAACTCCAGATGGTTCATAAGCTCTAAATTCTGATCAAGATCCTTGGCAAATCCAATTCCTGGATCCAGCATGATCGTTTCTTTCTTGATTCCAGCTTCCTTTGCCATCTTCATCGTCTCATCTAAATCTGCTACCACATCATTTAAATAATCCTTATAATCTGTATCCTTACGGTTATGCATCAAGCAAGAAGCAACTCCTGTTTCTGCTAAAACTGCAGCCATAGTTCCATCCCACTTAAGCCCCCAGATGTCATTGATCAGATCTGCTCCAGCCTCGATTCCCGCTTTTGCAACTCCTGATTTATAAGTATCTAAGGATACTGGCACATCAAATTCCTTTTTTAATGCTTCGATCACAGGTGTGACTCTTGCGATCTCTTCTTCATCAGAGATCAACGTGTATCCAGGTCTTGTAGATTCTCCTCCAACATCAATGATCGCTGCTCCATCTCTGACCATCTCATCAGCATGCTTTAGTGCCGCATCTAAATGATCATATTTTCCTCCATCTGAAAATGAATCTGGTGTCACATTCAAAATTCCCATGATGTATCCATGATGTTTCGTATCAAATGTCTTATTTCCAATAATCATAGCATCTCTCCTAGTATATATACTTGTTGTTTTTCTTTTCTTCCGGCCAATACATTCCTGTCTTGCTTTGCAGTGGATGCAATCTCTTGAAAGTTTATCTGCACGATAAAAGATTGATGCAAAACTTCGCTTTCTTCTTTCATATCTCTATGCCTTAAGATCGTATCTGTCATAAACTTCTCTCTTCTCTGGTATATCCACAGTCCGTTAAGATCTCCTCGGCAAGAATCGCTCCCGCTTCCTCGTGAGAAATTCCCTTTTCATACTGATCAGCTCTCCCAAGATCATGAAGCAATGCTGTCGCATAAATGATATCTTTGGACACAGGAATCTTTTTTCAAGGATCATCAAATAACTGATTCTTGCCACCGACAAAAAATGTTCTATATCATGACCGCAAAACTTCGATCTATTTCTAATTGTTGTAGTCTCTCGTATGTCTCCTTGTATTTCTCATGCCATACGATCTTTTGGAATCTTTCCACTGTTTCTATCCTCTATTTTAATTCATTCTGAAATGATAATGTACCACAGATTATGATCACGTCTTCTTTATCTGCTTGTTGTTTTACCTCTTCAAGACACTCTTTCAGTCTCTGTCTTTCTTCTACATCATGATGATATTTTCTTACACATTCTGCAAGATCTTTGCTTGATAAAGCCCTCGCATTATCTGGTGCTACCGTATAAACTTTTGCTGCCATCGGCGTAAGGATCTGTATCATCTGTTCATAGTCTTTGTCTGATAACACTCCCATTATATAGATTAATCGTCTATTTGTAAAATTATTTTGTAAAAAATTTAACAGACTTTTCGCTCCATCCGGATTATGTGCTCCGTCACAAATGACTAGTGGGTCCTTTTCTAAGATCTCGATCCTGCCTCTCCAGATTGTTTTGCGTAATCCATCTTCTGTCTGAAATTCACTGATACAATAATAATTTCTTATCGTATTCAATGCTTCTAATGCCAAGGCAGCATTATTGATCTGATGTCTTCCAAGAAGCGGGATTTCTATCTTTTCATACCATCTTCCATCAGATGAGCGATAAGAAAGCTCTCCCCATTTAAAGATTCACTTAACACACGGATCCCTTCCGAATTTACAAAAGTAACCTTGCAGTGCATCTCTTTTGCTTTTTCCTTGATCACTTCGTTTACGGATTCTTGATTGTTATATGAAATAACTGGACATCCTTCTTTTATGATTCCCGCTTTTTTCTGCTGCGATCTTTTCTATCGTGTCTCCAAGGAACTGCATATGGTCCATTCCGATCGATGCATGATCACCGCGATCGGTTTCTTAACTACGTTCGTTGCATCAAGTCTGCCACCCATTCCTGTTTCCAATAACACAACATCCACTTTTTTATCGAGAAAATAAAGAAAACTGAGTGCCGTTTCAATCTCAAACATTGTCGGATGTGACATCCCGTCTCTCACCATCTCTTCTGAAATTTTCTTTATTTTTTCCATATAAAAGCACAGATCTTCTTTCGAAATGTTCTCTTCATTGATGCGAAATCTCTCTTCGTAGCAAAAAGATGCCGGGGAGACATACCTCCCCGCACGATATCCACTTTCTCTGAAGATTCCTGCAAGAAATGCAAGTGTTGATCCTTTTCCATTGGTTCCGGCAATATGAACCACTTTAAGCTGATCCTGTGGATTTCCAAGTCTTTCTAATAATTCTTTGATATTATCAAGTCCTAAAACACTTCCAAATTTATTCGTATTTTGTATAAAATTCATTGCTTCTTCGTAATTCATCACTGCTCCAGTTTCTATTTCCTTCGATCTAATGTACAAATGCTTCTTTGATCACCTGTGTCATAGTTTTTACATAGACGATCTCAAGTCCTTCGACAACTTCCTCTTCAAACTCTTTGACATCTTTTTCATTTGATTTTGGAACAAGTACTTTTGTAATTCCAAGCCGTTTTGCTGCGAGAAGCTTTTCTTTTAATCCACCGATCATAAGAACATCTCCGCGGATCGTAACTTCCCCTGTCATTGCCAGATTTCCACAGACTTTATTACCTGTGATCGCTGACAAAACGGCTGTTGTCATCGTAATTCCAGCAGATGGTCCGTCTTTTGGCACGGCTCCTTCTGGAATATGAATATGTATATCATGTTTTTCAAAGAAATCCTGTTTAATCTTATATTTTCTACTCTGGCTTCTGATATAGCTGATCGCCGCCTGTGCAGACTCTTTCATGACATTTCCAAGGGATCCTGTCACCTGAACCGCTCCTTTTCCCGGCATAACATTTACTTCAATCTTTAATGTCACCCCACCAACAGCTGTCCAAGCCAGTCCATGAACAATTCCGACATGATCTCTTAGAGTGTCTTTTTCCCATTCATAAACAGGTCTTCCAAGATAATCTTTGATCACTTTCTTTGTGATCGTTACTTTTCTGTGTTTCTTCTGGTAGATGTCTCTTGTCACCTTTCTCGAAACTTGTCCAATTCTTCTCTCTAAATTTCTGACCCCTGCTTCTCTTGTGTAATCTGTGATCAGAAATCTCAGGGCATCTTCCTTCCAGTGAATCTGTGTATCATTTAATCCATTTGCTTCCATCTGTTTCTTTACCAGATAGTCATTCGCAATGTGATACTTCTCATTCTCTGTATAACTTGATACCTCGATGATCTCCATACGGTCAAGCAGTGGCCTTGGAATCGTAGAAAGGTCATTGGCCGTTGCAACAAATAAGACATCACTTAAATTCAATGCAACTTCCAGATAATGATCTGTAAAATGTTCATTCTGTTCCGGGTCTAATACTTCAAGCAGTGCAGACGCGGTATCTCCTCTCTGGTCTTTCCCTGTCTTATCGATCTCATCCAATAACATTAACGGATTTCTAACTTTTACCTTCTTTAATGCTTCAACAATACGTCCTGGCATCGCTCCAACATAAGTTTTCCTATGTCCACGGATCTCTGATTCATCCCTGACGCCGCCAAGAGATAAACGAATATATTTTTTGTTCGTTGCTTTCGCAATTGATCTGGCAATGGATGTCTTTCCTGTTCCTGGAGGTCCTACAAGACAAAGGATCGCTGCATCTTTCTTTCCACTCATAGCACGTGCTGCTAAATATTCCAAAACACGTTCCTTGACTTTTTCCATTCCATAATGATCTAGATCGAGCACCTGTTGTGCATGATCTAAGTCTGTGGAATCTTCTCTCATCTCTTCCCATGGAACTTCAAACATTGTCTCGATATAAGTTCTTAACACAGAGCTTTCTGGTGTCTGATTTCCCATTGTTTGAAAACGCGATATCTCTTTTTTAAGCTTCTCTTTGACTTCATCGGATGCTTTTAGATTCTTAAGTTTCTCCATAAATTCATCCGCTTCATCTTCTACATTCGTCTCTCCAAGTTCCTCACGGATCACTTTGATCTGCTCTCGCAGCACATATTCTTTCTGATTTTTGTCAATATTCACTTTAACTTTCTGTTGGATCTTCTGCTTCAATTTCAGAACATCTAGTTCTTCCTGCAGCATGACAAGCATTAATTCACAGCGCTCTTTTAGATCCATTTCTTCCAAAAGTTTCTGTTTCTCTGGATAAGAAAATGGAATATGTGTTGCAAGTTCGTCCACCAGAATCTCCACATCTGTCAATAATAAAATATAATTTACTATATTCTGATCCAAATGTGGCCAGGCTTTCGCATAACCTTCAAATGCTTCTTTGATCATTCGAAGAAATGCTTCTCTTTCAAATTCCTCAAATGACTGTTGTTCTACATGATCATATAAACCTCTACTTTATAGAATGGTTCGTACTCAACAGTTTCAGAAAGCTCTGCACGAAATAATCCTTCTGCAAAAACTCTCAAAATATTCTTTGGAAGCTTTACAACCTGTTTGATCCTTGCCAGTGTTCCTACACGATATAAATCTTCAATTCCTGGATCTTCTGCCGTCGGATCGATCTGATTATTTAAAAAGATCATCTGATCATGTTCCATAGCTTCTTCAATTGCTTTTACAGAACGGCTTCGTGATACATCAAAATGAATGACTGTATTCGGAAATATATACTTGCCTCTCAGTGGAAGCATTGGTAGTGTTTTTTTCATTCAAGTCTTCCTTTCATTTCTGAATTATTTGTCTGTAAATTTCATCAGACATGAAGAAAACTGCTTTGACACAAGAATCTCTTGCATGAAAGCAGTTTTTATTTCGGCTAATCTATCTATGCAATCTCACCATGATTGCTTGTCTTTACCCGTTTCTTTGGCACTGCGGCTTTCACCTTCACTCCAGAATGTTCGATCATTGGTTTTTCTTTACCTTCTACGACATCTTTTGTGATCAGGCACTCTGATACATCTGTCTGTGATGGGATTTCGTACATTAAATCCATAATCACACCTTCCATGATCGCACGAAGTCCTCTGGCACCTGTCTTACGTTCTAATGCTTTCTTGGCAATTGCAATTAATGCATCATCATCAAACGTAAGTTTCACACCATCCATCTCGAACAATCTCTGGTACTGTTTCACAAGAGCACTCTTTGGTTCTTTCAAAATGCGCACTAAGGCTTCTTCATCCAATGGATTTAAAGATACATTCACTGGAACTCGTCCAATGAACTCTGGAATCAGACCAAACTTCACAAAATCTTCTGGCAATACCTGTCTTAACAGCTCACCGAGATCTGTTTCCTTCTGCCCAAATACATCTGCTCCAAATCCAATAGATTTCTTGCCAATTCTTGATTCGATGATCTTCTCTAATCCGTCAAAGGCTCCTCCACAGATAAACAGGATATTGGATGTATCAATCTGAATAAATTCCTGATGAGGATGTTTTCTTCCTCCCTGTGGCGGCACAGACGCTACAGTACCTTCAATGATCTTTAATAATGCCTGCTGCACACCCTCTCCAGAGACATCTCTTGTGATCGATGTATTCTCAGACTTTCTTGTGATCTTATCAATCTCATCAATATAGATGATTCCACACTGTGCACGGTCAATATCATAATCTGCTGCCTGAATGATCTTAAGAAGAATATTCTCAACATCCTCACCAACATATCCTGCTTCTGTAAGAGCAGTCGCATCTGCGATCGCAAATGGTACATTTAACATCTTTGCTAATGTCTGGGCTAATAATGTTTTTCCTGAACCTGTTGGTCCAAGCATTAAAATATTACTCTTCTGCAATTCCACATCAGAGTCTCCACCCATTAAAATTCTTTTGTAATGATTATATACAGCTACGGAAAGTACTTTCTTTGCTTCATCCTGTCCAATAACATACTGGTCTAGAAATTCTTTGATCTCTTTTGGCTTACGTAAATTGATCTCTCCGTCATTCTCTGCATACTGTTCAAATTCTTCTTCAATAATCTCAGAACAAATGTCAATACATTCATCACAAATATAAACATTCTTACCCTTTGGTCCCGCGATCAGTTTGCGGACTTGGTCCTGTGTCTTATTGCAAAAAGAACATCTTAATACTTTTTTTCGTCATTATAACCTGCCACCAGATCACCCCACTATTCTATCACTATCTATTTCCATAACCTTATCGATCAGGCCGTATTCCAGTGCTTCCTGTGCAGTGAGCCAGTTATCACGTTCTGTATCCTTGACGATTGTCTCGTATGGCTGTCCTGTATTCTCGCTTAAGATCGTGTTTTAATTTCTTCTTTGTACGAAGAATATGTTCTGCTGCAATCTGAATCTCTGTTGCCTGTCCCTGTGCTCCTCCAGATGCTGATGGATCATGATCTCAGCATTCGGTAAAGCCAGACGTTTTCCTTTTGTTCCACCAGATAACAGGAACGCTCCCATGCTGGCAGCCATTCCCATACACATTGTGGATACGTCACACTTCACATACTGCATCGTATCATAGATTGCCATTCCGGCGGTTACAGAACCGCCAGGGCTATTGATATATAAATTGATGTCTTTATCTGGATCTTCTGATTCTAAGAATAATAACTGAGAAACCACAAGTCCTGCTGTGACATCATTCACTTCTTCTCCTAAGAAAATGATTCTTTCTTTCAGCAGTCTGGAGTAAATATCATAAGATCTTTCTCCTCTGCTTGTTTGTTCAATGACATAAGGTACTAAACTCATCCTTGCATCCTCCTAATGATAGTTAAGGCAGTTTATTTATGTCTGTCAAATAGAACATAAAGTTATAAAATGCCTTGCTTATTTTGCTTCACCTACAAGGAAATCTACAGCTTTCTGTACTGCGATGTCATCCATCATCTGGTCTTTCTGAGCTCCCTGAATGATCTTTTCAAGCTGCTCTGTTTCCATCTGATACATTCCTGCCATCTTTTCCAGTTCTGCTTTGAAGTCTTCCTCGCTTGCTGTGATATCTTCTGCTTTCGCGATTGCTTCTAATACCAGACGTGTTTCGATTCTCTTAACTGCCTGTGGTTTTAAGTCATCTGCGAATTTCTGTGCATCCATTCCAGAGAACATTAAATACTGTTCCATAGAAAGTCCCTGATAGCTTAATCTCTGAGCAAATTCATCTGTCATCTGCTGAACCTGTTCTTCGATCATAGCCTCTGGAATATCCATTGTAGCTGCTTCTACAGCTGCATCTACGATCTTGTTTTCTCTTTCAGTATTAGCTGCTTCTTTCTTTCTATCGCGGATCTTTTCTTTAATATCTGCTTTGTAATCTTCTAATGTTTCAAATTCAGATACTTCTGCTGCGAATTCGTCATCTAATTCTGGAAGTTCTTTTTCTTTGATTGCTTTTACTGTTACTGTAAATACAGCATCTTTTCCTGCAAGATCAGGTGCATGATATTCTTCTGGGAATGTCACGTTGATATCTGCTGTTTCGTTTAAATTCTTTCCTACTAACTGTTCTTCAAATCCTGGGATGAATGCTCCAGATCCGATAACTAATGTCTGATCTTCAGCTGTTCCACCTTCGAATTTCACTCCATCAACAGATCCAGAGTAATCAATTGTTAAGATATCGCCGTCTTTTACTGCACGATCTTCAATTGTGATCTCTCTTGCGTTCTGTTCCTGAACTTCTTTAATTCTTCTTCGATTTCGTCTTTTTTCACTGTAACTCTTGTTTTAGGTACTTCAATTCCTTTGTAGTCTCCTAAAGTTACTTCTGGTTTTAATGCAAATGTTGCTGTGAAGATAAAGTCTTTACCTTTCTCTAACTGAGTAACATCGATTTCTGGTCTTGAAACGATCTCTAAATCTGTATCTTTCATAGCTTCTGCATAAGCGTCTGGAATTAAGATGTTTGCTGCATCTTCATAGAAGATTTCAACTCCGTATTCTTTTGCGATCAACTGGAAAGGTACTTTCCTTTACGGAATCCAGGTACATTAAACTGTCCTTTTTTCTTGTTAAAAGCCTGTTTGATAGCGTTATCTAATTTCGCTGCTTCAACTTCAATTGTTACCTTTGCCATATTATGTTCTAAGTTTTCCACTTGCAAACTCATCTGTATAGATCCTCCTAAAAATTATTATCTTTTTTGTAATTTCACAAACATTCACCTATTATAGCATAAGATTTGCGCGTTATACAAGCATCTTTGCGTTATTTTTCACTTTTTTCTTGATAAACATACTCATTTGAACTGCTTAGTACCTTAGAGCCTTGCTGACGATACTCACTTAAACGTATCCCCGTCTTGAGATCTTTCTTCGATACCTCCAAAAGATGTTCATTATGGTAGGTTGTATTGATCTTTACATCGCCATCAAATACCTGACAGAAATTCGTAAAATTGTTTCCTACGATAAAGATGCTGTCCTTTGTCTCATATATCTTCGTCACCGTAAGCGGCCGGATTCCAAATTGAAGGTCCGTTGCCTTTAAATGGATTCTCCTGATTCCATACATACTGTTTTCCGTACAACATATCATACTGAAGCTCTTTCATGTCTTTCTGATAATTTTTTTGTACCTTTTCTTGTCTGGTGAAAACTGTTCATTAGTCCTGTATGGATATTACACTTATTCAGAACTTCTGATCCAAGATCATACGCCTCGATCGTTCCGTCCTTCTTCTTCAATCCAATATTATCCCACATAAAATAACTTGTCTGATATTTATTTCCATATGTCAGATCTTCATCTTCGATCTCCAAACTTGGAAGATGATCTCCATACATACAAAGAATCGTTGGTTCTCCACGCTGTTGTAATGCTTTGACCAGTTTCCCGACAAATTGATCCATCTGATAAACCTGATTGACATAATAAGTATATTTATTCTTCAGTGCTTCATCCTCAATTCCTTCAACCGTGATCTCCGGATTCTCGATGATCTGTGTTGTTGGATAATCTCCATGTCCCTGTACAGAAATACAATAAACATAATCCTGTCCCTTCGTAGAATCCAAACTATCCATAATACAACCGGTCAGAATCTGATCTTTTGCCCATCCATTTTCTGTCCATTTCTTGATGTTCATACTTCTTTTGTTGTAAATGTATCAAAACCAAGCTGTGAGAATACCAGATCTCGATCATAAAATGCCGCACTGTTATCATGGATCGCGTGTGCCTTATATCCGTAATTCTTCAATACCGTCGCCATGCTCTCTGTCGTTGTATTCTGAAGCACTGTTTTATATGGATATTCTGCTGCTCCAAAATGGTCCAGATTCATTCCTGTGATCAGTTCAAACTCAGAGTTTGCTGTTCCTGCCCCATAAGACGGCATAGAAAGCTGTCCAGAGGAATACCCTTTCATATACTTATGGAAATTTGGTAATGGATCTTTGTTAAACTTAACTCCTTTGACCTGCGTAATATCAAAATGTGATTCCAACTGTACAAAGATGATATTTGGTTTCTTTACCTTTTCTTTCTTCATCTTTGCAACCTTCTTCTGTGTTCGTTTCTCAATCTTTTTGATCTTCTTTTCTGAATAATCTGATGGTTTATCAATTCCATTCTTCAAGGCTGTAATACTGAAACAATACGGTGTTCCATAATCACTGAATGCAATTCGGATATTATGGATCTGATCTACCAGCATTCCACTCTTAAATCCATAAGAAGTAACTCCCGAAAATACTGCTATGATCACTATAACTTTTATAAATCCGCTCTTGCGGTTTAAGTGTTCTTCTATTGGAAGATACATGTAAGCCACTACTAACAATACCAATGCGATCAGTAACAATGCTCCCATTGCTCCAATCTCAAGTGGCGAGAAGTAATTATTCATAACTGGCAATACAGACTTCATCAACGTAATATCTACATACGTAAATGGAGTATTTCTTGAACTGAGCATCATAAAATTTACGATTCCAACGATACTCCATAGCAGTGTTACTATTATATAGGAAAATAGTCGTCTCTTAGTAATCAGTGTCACAGAGTATGTTACGAAAATAATAAAGATGCTATATAAAAACATCTTGCTTCTCTGATCCACAAATCCCACAGCACTAAGATCAAATGTCTGACGTCCCAAAACTTCCAATACAAACGCCAGCACAACTGACAATACAAAATTACATATCAATGGGTGTTTTCGAAGCTTCTTTACGATCGTATTTCCGATATTCTTAAAAAAAAAGTTTTCATGCTTTTCTCCTTTGCTCTTTTTCGCTATCATAGTATTATATCATTCAAAACAGAAAGTATCTAGTTATAACTTCTTAAATCTTTATTAAAATGTAACACTTTCGCCCAAAACTTATTAAGTTTTTATAAAATACCACGTTCTTATTTGACTTCATAGATATTCCGTGTTAAAATCACTAACGTTAAAAACTTTGGGTTTTGAGTTTTTGACAAAATATGTTCGAAGGGAGTTTTACAGAATTTAAGCGCCATGCACCTTCCTGATACGGAAACAGACCGATGAGGGTCTGATAGGAAGGTTAACGAGGAGGAAAGTGATCGAAAGATTCGGCGGATGCTTTCCCGTAGCTCCAGACTACGTGATATACTGAGTAAACCCATGAGTGATCATGAAACAGAGGCAGTATAATCTGGACAAAACCGCATATGATTTAGAAAAAGAAAACAAAAGATTTATTTGGAAGTTTTTTACATATCTATACTTCCTTTTATTTTCTTTGCGCAATTTTAAGGAGATTTATATTATGTGTGGAATTATTGGATTTACTGGAAACTTACAGGCACCTGGAATTTTAGTTGATGGATTACAGCAGTTAGAATACAGAGGATATGACAGTGCCGGAATCGCAGTAAATAATGGATCAGAAACTAAGATCGTAAAAACAACTGGAAAAGTTGCAACACTTCGTGAGAAAGTTGAAGCTACTGCTGACCTTGCTGGAACATGCGGTATCGGACATACTCGCTGGGCAACTCATGGTGGTGTTACAGAAGTTAACGCACATCCTCATGTATCTGGAAATGTAACTCTGATCCATAACGGAATCATTGAAAACTACAAAGAATTAGCTGCTTCCTTAAAAACAAAAGGATTTACTGCTATTTCTGAAACAGATACCGAAGTTGCAGCAATGCT
>ENA-OQAS01000629-OQAS01000629.1-human-gut-metagenome-genome-assembly--contig:-NODE-629-length-18280-cov-11.966617_pt1 | contig 18280 bp, 22 predicted proteins | sample MGYA00242733_ERZ504523 | MGnify/ENA primary metagenome ERZ504523 (study PRJEB26092, sample SAMD00036239) | human gut metagenome | host: Homo sapiens | study: EMG produced TPA metagenomics assembly of...
CATTCAGCTTGGCAGTACTAATAGGTCGAGGGCTTGACCACAAGATTTCTTTGGTCAGCTGTGTAGTATATACTTTAACCCGATTGGTCATTCCAATATGAATTTAACTAATCTTTCTTCTTAATCTTCTTTCCTTTATTCAGTTTTCAGGGTGTTTACCCTTTTATATACACCGAGTAATCGGTGGTTCATTTGAACTTTCAGCACCACATAATGTGGTGCTTTTTTTGTTTATATTTTACAAAAAAGTAAAGGGATATTTTATAGCCGAAGATTGAAATAGTATTGATTATAATTACTGTATATGGTACACTGATAACAGTTCTAAAAACTATGATGTAAATTTGGATGGTACAGCACATTGATACAGAAGATGATATAGGGGGATAAACAATGAAAAAATTATTATCAATCATACTCGTTGGAATTTTGGCGGTTTCATCTTTCATTTTAACAACATTTGCTACTGAAAATGAAAAGTCCGAAACTGAAATAGAGCGTGAGAAACTTGGCTGGCTCCTTGACGCATTTAAAATTCTCAACACAAACATTGGTGAGGCGAGAATCTATAACTGTGTTGCAGGTGATACATATAATGATGCATACAATCTTTATAATCAGGACGAACTTGCAACAGCCGAGGAATATAAAAATATGAAGGACAAGCTGTATAGTGCCGCTTATAACCTTCATGTTGATGTTGCATATGCTAAAACTGCTTACGATAATGCCTGTAAGGAACAGAATTACAACAACTGGTATTCTGATGAGCAATGGAACGAATTTCAGTATAAGCTTGCTGATTTAAAAACCGACTTAGAGCCGTATATTGCAGGCACTAATGATTACGATGTTTGGGCTATTACAAATGCTACAACGAACTTCTTGCTGTGTACAACAAGATGACGAATGCCTATACTTTAAAAGGTGATGTGAACAAAGACGGTGTTGTTAATGTTGTCGATGCTACCCTTATTCAGAAATATATCGCCGATGAGGTTGAATTTACAGGTGCGCAGAAGATGTTAACAAATGTAGCAAAGTATGAAAGCGATATATCGGTCATTGCCGCTACTGATTTACAAAAATTTATTGTTGGTCTTAATGGCGACTTTGGAAACAATCATATTTTCCTTGACGAGCAGGATGGTATACAGTATTTTGATGATACAATGCGTTGGTATGCTTACGGTAACTATAATATTTCTCCAAGGTACCCGTACATTACCTATGGTCCGTATGTTAAAAATGAGCATACAGACTTTTTCGTAGTCGGTTATTACGATATGATGTGTAAAGAACACGGCTATACAAAATAATTTCTTCAGATTAAAATTGAAAATATAAAATCGGCGGAAGTAATGCACAAACACATTGCTTCCGCTGTTTTTTGATTGGTCTTTAGTGTCATCTTAATATAGTACATCTCAGGATTAAAGTTGTTCCTTATCTTTACTATCTTCTCGAACATGGTGCGGTGCTACACCGCTGATGTAGGGGTAGAGTTCTTCGTATGAATCCGCCTCGGCGGGATTTTTGACTGCTGTTGGGATTAGCCCTGTACAATCCTGATTGGAACAGGTGTTAAGCTCTAAATCACTTGGTGTTAAAATCTTTTTGTAATCGGGTACTTTGCGTTTCATCTGCACACTTCCTTTGCTATAGTGTGCAAAATTTTAATTAAAATATTCGTATAGCTCTATAAGATACTATTTTTATAGCTGATTGTGATGTGGCAGACTGCGAAAAGTATTGAAAAGATTATGAGCGGAATGTGCAGTAGCATTATACCGCTGAAAATAAATATTGCAGATGGGATTATTGAGAGAGCAAGTGCTTTAAAAAGCGATTCGGACTTGCCGCAAGCAAACCAAATTATGCAGTAAAGCGACACAAGAAAGCCGTTGACTGTCAGATAAACCGAAAGTGCATTGTCAAACCAAAATCCAAAATACAGCACATTGATTACCATAAAGCCGAATGAACCAAATCTGCTGATTTGTTCAAACAATTCAAGTGTTTTGTTCTCAAATTTATTTTGAAAGCCGTCTTTGCATTTTATTGCATAAATAATGTTGGGAATCATAATGACCACCAAAATAAGCAATCCGTAAATGTTAAGCCAATCCATATTATCACCCTGTAGCAAAACTGCACCCGTAAAATCAAGTGCAGTTGAATTCTTTTATTACTTTACAATAAGTTTCTTGATTTTGTACACATCGCCGTCCATAACCTTATATGTACTGCGGAGTTCGCCGTCAATTTCGGGGGAAATGCTCTGGTGAATGTACAGACTGTCGATACCGAAATCAGCCGCACCGCCGATATCGCTGATATAGTCGTTGCCAATCATAATTGACTCGCTCTTTTCAAGTCCGTAACGGTCAAAAAGTGTTTTGAAATATTTTTCGTCAGGCTTAGAGCATTCTTCGTCAGAGCTGATGCAAATGCCGTCAAAATATTTTGTCAGATCAAACATATTCAGCTCATTTTCTGTGAATGAACGCTGTGCGTTTGAGAGAAGATAAACCTTTTTGCCTTTTGCCTTGAGAGTGTCAAGAAGATCAAGTACACCGTCATAAAGCTTGATGTACTTTGTTGAGTAGCAACGGAATGCTTCGGCAATAAAAAGTACCTCGGTTTTTGTAACCTTAACACCTTTCTGTGTGAAAAGCTTGCGGAAAACCTTTTCAATTTTGATGTCAACAACTTTTGTGTCGGGAGACTTTTTGAGAACAGCCTTTTTTTCAGCCTGAACAAGTCTGTCGTACTCCTCGTTAAGCTCGTCATAGGTGTAGTGTGCACCCTTGTAGGCATAGAGAATGGCAATTTTCTTCCACAAATCATCGTTCCATTCATCTGTATTAATGTTGATAAGAGTGCCGTATAAGTCAAAAATGTAATTATTGTACATTTTTTGTCCTCCGAAACGAATTTCTAACTTTTATGTGTCTATTGTACCAGTTTTTTATTCTGATTGCAATAGCGGAATTTTTGTGTTATACTGAAGAAAACAGTATTTAATCGCATTTTTTGCATTTTTTAAAATTACGGGGTGAATTTATGACTAAAAAAGAAATTGCCGTGAACGCTGTTCATGCCTTGAAAAAAGAATATCCCGACGCAATATGTTCGCTTGTCTACACAGATCCGTTGCAGCTGCTCATTGCAACAAGGCTTGCCGCTCAATGCACGGACGCAAGGGTTAATATGGTCACTCCTTCGTTGTTTGACAGGTTCAAAACTGCTCAGGATTTTGCCGACTCAACTCCCGAAGAAGTTGCAGAGTATATAAAAAGCTGTGGACTTTATAAGACCAAATCAAAAGATATTGTTGAAATGGCAAAAATGCTTTGTGACGATTTTGGCGGTGTCGTTCCCGATAATATTGACGATTTGACAAAACTCCCCGGAATCGGCAGAAAAACCGCAAATCTTGTGTGCGGTGACATTTTCGGTCAGCCTGCGGTTGTGGTTGATACACATTGCATACGCATTACTAAAAGGCTCGGACTTCATGATTTAAAGGATCAGAAAAAGATTGAATTTGCATTGCGTGAGCTTTTGCCGCCCGATGAAAGCAATGACTTTTGTCACCGACTTGTTCTGCACGGCAGAGCAGTCTGCACCGCAAGAAAGGCAAAATGTGAAGAATGCTGTATGAACGGATTTTGCCCGAAGAAAATCTGACAGAGGGATTTGTATGGATAAGATGAAAGATATAAAGCTGATTGCACTTGACCTTGACGGCACAACTCTTGCCGACAGCGACACCTTGAGCAAACGAACGCAAACTGCCATTGAATCTGCGATCAAAAGCGGAATAACCGTTGTTGCGGCAAGCGGCAGACCGTTCGTTATGATGCCCGACAGCGTGATGAACATTGTCGGTCTGGACTATGCGATTACCTCGAACGGCGCTGTAATAAGCAAGTGCGGTAAAACGGTTCACCGTTCTCTGATTTTACCCGATGATGTGTTGAAAATTCTCGGTGCTGTGCGTAATGACGATGTTATTCTTGAGGGATTTATTGACGGATTTACATATGCCGATGTCAGATATGTGCATAGACCGCTTGACTACGGCTGTGAGCCTGAATATTTTGAATACACCCGTTCATGCCACGGCAAGATTGTCGATATGAGAAGCTTTTTGAGCAAGCATAGAAATGAGCTTGACCTCATCAGCATTATAAGTACGGACGAAAAGCTTCGCAACAGGCTGTGGAGCAGTATCGAAAAGGCTTGCAACAGTGTTGAAATTACGACTTCAACCGACCATTTTGTTGAGATTATGTCGGCAGAGGCATCAAAGGCGAAGGCACTCCTGCGTTTGTGTGACTTTTTGAATATCGGCATGGAAAATGTCTGCGCCTGCGGAAATGCCGATAATGATGCCGACATGATTGCCGAGTCGGGACTTGGTGCGGCTGTTGAAAACGCAAGTCAAAAATGCCTTGACCGTGCCGATATTGTAATCCCGTCAAATAATAACGATGGTGTTGCACAATTGATTGAGAAAATTCTTAAAAATTGATTGTAATAATGCGGCGGTAATTTTATATAAATAAAAACAGTCGGGAAGACATTGTTTTGCATTTTGCAAACTGTCTTCCGACTTTCATTTTCCATTTTCAACTTTTCGTTTTCAATTTTTTAAGCATTTCCTCATGGTCGGCTTTAAGTGCTTTGATAAGCGTCAGACTGTCCCAGTCTTTGCTTGTGGGAGTAATAACCGCCTTGAGCGGAATCCGTCCGACACCGCATTTGTTAAGTGCCTTGATTAGCGAATCAATTGTCTTATTCGTGAAATTGTGCATAACAATCATTTCTTCGTCAAAGCCGTCACCGTCAAACTTTTCTGCCACAGGCTCAACGCCCTTGATGCCTGCAAGGAAGCCGATAGGCTGATTGAAATCTTCTTTTTCAACCTTTTTAACCTGAATTTTCAACGGCATAAGCGCAAACTTTGCCTTGTGAAATCTTTCGTCCGAAAAATTGTAAAACATAGCAAGTTCTTTCATATCTTCACCGTTAATCCGTATCAAGCTTGAGAACCGCCATAAATGCCTCCTGCGGAACTTCAACAGAACCGAGCTGGCGCATACGCTTTTTACCTTCTTTTTGCTTTTCAAGGAGTTTTTTCTTACGGGAAATATCACCGCCGTAGCACTTGGCAAGTACATCCTTACGCATAGCCTTTACGGTTTCTCTTGCGATAATCTTTCCGCCGATGCAAGCCTGAATCGGAATTTCAAAGAGCTGTCTCGGAATCTTTTCCTTTAGCTTTTCAGCCATTTTTCTTGCTCTTGAATATGCCTTGTCTGCGTGAATGATGAACGAAAGTGCATCGACAACCTCGCCGTTAAGCATAATATCGAGCTTAACAAGGTTGCTTTGAACATATTCTTTAAGCTCATAGTCGAATGATGCGTAGCCTCTTGTGCGTGATTTGAGCGTGTCGAAAAAGTCGTAGATTATCTCGGCAAGCGGAAGTACATAGTGTAAATCAACACGGTCGGCATCAATATACTGCATATCGACAAAAGTTCCTCGTCTGTCCTGACAAAGCTCCATAATATTGCCGACATATTCCTTAGGTGCATAGATGTGAGCGTCTGTTACAGGCTCTTCCGCCATTTGAATAAGTGACGGATCGGGGTAGTTTGTCGGGTTGTCAATCATCTCAACCGTGCCGTCTGTGCGTGTGATTCTGTAAATTACACTCGGTGCGGTTGTGATGAGGTCAAGCTGATATTCTCTTTCAAGTCGCTCCTGAATGATTTCCATGTGGAGCAATCCCAAAAATCCGCAACGAAAACCGAATCCGAGAGCAACCGATGTTTCGGGATCAAACGAAAGAGCCGCATCGTTAAGCTGAAGCTTTTCAAGTGCATCTTTAAGGTCGCCGTATCTTGCGCCGTCAACAGTAGATACCGCAGAAACCATAGGCTGTGCCTCACGGTAGCCGGGGAGCGGTTCTTCTGCGGGATTTGATGTGAGTGTAACCGTGTCGCCGACCTTTGCGTCTGCAAGAGTCTTGATTGAACCCGTGATGTAGCCAACCTCGCCTGCATAAAGACCGTCGGTCTTTTCGGGGGCGGTTGCGTGCATAAGTCCGCACTCAACAACATTGAACACACTGCCCGTTGCCATAAGCTTGAATTCATCGCCCGGGTGAATCTGTCCCTCTTTGAGCCTTACATATATAATTACGCCCTTGTAGCTGTCGTAGTAGCTGTCAAAAATTAATGCACGCAGAGGTGCGTTGATGTCGCCTGTCGGAGCAGGAATATCGTGAACAACCTTTTCAAGAACTGCGTGAATGTTGATTCCTGCCTTTGCGGAAATTTTCGGAGCATCCTCGGCAGGAATACCGATTACATCTTCGATTTCCTGAATAACCCTGTCGGGTCGGCACTCGGCAAATCAATTTTGTTGACAACGGGAACAATTTCAAGTCCGCTGTCAACGGCAAGATATGTGTTTGCAAGAGTCTGTGCTCAATGCCCTGTGATGCATCAACAACAAGAATAGCGCCCTCACAAGCCGCCAGTGAACGGGAAACTTCGTAGTTAAAGTCAACATGACCGGGGGTGTCGATGAGGTTAAAAAGATATTCTTCCCCGTCATCGGCTTTGTAGATAACGCTAACCGCCCTCGCCTTGATTGTAATGCCGCGCTCACGCTCAAGATCCATGTCATCAAGCAGCTGCGCCTCCATATCCCTTTCGGAAACGGAGTTGGTCTGCTCAAGAATTCTGTCCGCAAGCGTACTTTTGCCGTGGTCAATGTGAGCAATAATGCTGAAATTTCTTATTTTATCCTGTGGAAAAGACAATGTTAATCACCTTTTTCTTTAATGTCTGAATTTTAATGAGTTATGTTCTGTAAATTATTATACCAATTCTGCCGAATAAAGCAACTGTATTTGATTAAATCTGTGGGAGAAATTGTGACTCAAATCAGTAGCGCCGTTCCCTATTCGTGCAGACAGTTTGAAAAATCCGCAACATATTTTGCCCGAGCGTAGCATTGTTACCGTTTGTACAAACAGTAGCGGCGTTCAGTGAACGCCAATCGAAACGATTGTAAAATCGGTTCGATTAAATACAAACCATTTGTTTATCGTATGTTATTGATTAAAACGCTTATTGCAGATGTATATTTGTTCGTTTTAGTTTTGCAACCAAAGCGAATGGCGGTCACTGACCGCCGCTACGGTTAAGCAATATTGATTTATTTATCATCATAACTCCCTAAATTATAACATATGGCAATCTCTTTCACAAGCAAAAAATCGTTGCAGTATGCGGTTTTCGGTGTTATACTTTGCTTATAGAAATAACCCTATAAAAGGAGAAATTGGTATGACAAAAGGTGAAATTGCAAAGAATAATTTTATGCAGGGCTACAACTGCGCTCAGGCTGTATTGCTTGCGTTTTGTGACGATTTGGGATTTGATGAACAGACTGCTCTTATGCTGGCGTCACCGTTTGGCGGCGGAATAGGCAGAATGAGAGAGGTGTGCGGTACTGTTACGGGAATGTATATGGCTTTAGGTCTTGCAAGGGGTTACAGTGACAGCAAGGATAATGCAGACAAAAAGCGTGTTTACACCGAGGTTCAGCAGCTTGCCGAAAGGTTCAAAGAGGACAACGGTTCAATCATTTGCCGTGACCTTTTAGGTATGAGAGCAAAGGCAAAGGACAACCCGACTCCGTCTGAGAGAACAGAAAAATATTATGCCGCCCGTCCGTGTCCTGAATTGTGCAGATATGCAGCGGATTTGCTTGACGAATACTTAAAGAATAAAAAAGGCTGAGGAGCGTTGCTCTGATTTGAAACTTATGCCTGCAAACAGTTGAATTTGGGAGTAAATTGTGATAAAATGTTTAAAATAGGGCATTAGTCTAATGCGGTTAATTTTGAAAATTACCTTGAAAGGGGAATTGTGATATGTGCGGCATAGCCGGCTTTATGGGACAGGTTGAAAACAGAGCCGATGTCATCAGAAATATGACAGAGGTTATCACTCACCGTGGTCCCGACTCGGACGGATTTTTTACGGACGACAATATTTCCATGGGATTTCGCAGACTTTCCATTATTGACCTCGGTGCAGGTCATCAGCCTATATACAATGAGGATAAAAGCCTTGTTCTCACATTCAACGGTGAAATTTATAACTACAAGGATTTGAGAAAAGAACTTATCGCAAAAGGTCATAAGTTCTATACAGATACAGACAGTGAAGTGCTTGTTCACGGCTTTGAAGAGTGGAAAGAAGATATGCTCCCAAAACTCCGTGGTATGTTCGGCTTTGCTATCTACAACACAAAGGATAACTCACTTTTTATTGCCCGTGACTTTTTCGGCATTAAGCGATGCACTACACTCAGATAGGCAATGACTTTGTCTATGCAAGTGAAATCAAGAGTATTCTTGAATATCCTAAGTTTGAAAAGAAATTCAACAGAAAGGCACTTGATTCCTACCTTTCCTTCCAGTATGCAGTTCCGCCCGAAACTTTCTTTGAGGGTGTTTACTGCCTTATGCCGGGTCACTACCTTTGGTACAAGGACGGCGAGGTTGAAACTACCCGTTACTTTGAGGCTCGTTTCAATCCCGACGAAGAAATGACAGAGGAAGAGGCTGTTGACAGAATTGAAAAGGTTTTTGAAAATTCCGTAAACGCTCATAAAATTGCCGATGTTGAGGTTGGTTGTTTCCTTTCAAGCGGTGTTGATTCAAGCTATGTTTCAACATATTTTGCCGACCAGAAAACATTTACAGTCGGCTTTGACTTTGGCGAAAAGTATAACGAAATCAGCTGGGCAAAGAATCTCAGCGAAAAAATCGGCGTTGAACACCACACTCACCTTATTTCAAGTGAAGAATTCTGGGACGCTGTTCCGACTGTTCAGTACCATATGGATCAGCCGCTTGCAGATCCGTCATGTATCGCACTTTACTTTGTATCCCGTCTTGCAAGCCATTATGTAAAGGTTGTCCTTTCGGGCGAGGGTGCAGACGAATTGTTCGGCGGTTACACTTGCTACAACGATCCGAGAGTGTTCAAAATTTATCAGACAATTGTTCCGCATTGCATCAGAAAGGCAATAAGAGCAATTTGCAGAAAGCTCCCCGACATCAAGGGCAGAGATTATCTTATCCGTGCCTGTGACAAGCTTGAGGAGCGTTATATCGGTAACGCATTTATGTATGACTACAAGCAGAAACAGGAGCTTTTGAAAGATCCGTCAATTGCAACACGCCCACAGGATCTTACAAGAAAATATTATTATCGTTGCCGTAAGTATGACGATGTTACAAAAATGCAGTATCTCGACATCAATATGTGGATGGTTGGCGACATTCTTCTTAAAGCCGACCGAATGAGTATGGCTAACTCGCTTGAACTTCGTGTTCCTTTCCTCGATAAGGAGGTTTTCAAGGTTGCGTCATCGCTCCCGACAAAACTGCGCTGCAACAAGCACAACACAAAGTATGCAATGCGTAAGGCTGCCGTTCGCCATATGCCTGAGGCTACTGCCGAAAAAGAGAAACTCGGTTTCCCTGTACCGACAAGAGTATGGCTCCGTGACGAGAAGTATTATAATGTTGTAAAGACGAAGTTCAAGGGCAAAACTGCCGAGAAATTCTTTAATACAGATGTCCTTGTTTCATGCTTGACAGCCACTTCAGCGGAAAAGAAGATAACAGCAGACGAGTTTGGACAATTTATGTGTTCCTTGTATGGTATGATATATATTTTGATGAGGACAGCGAAAAGGTTGAAAAGCCTGTAAATCACCTTGATGAATCAAGCTGTTGCCGAGGCGAGAAGAGAAAAGCAGATTGACGCTCCCGGTGAGGTAATTATGGCTGCCGCAGAGGAGATTGACGAAAATTACGATGCTCCGAACTTGGCGTGACAAGTCAAAAAAAAATGATGAATCTGCGAAAAAGCGGAAGAACCCGTAAAAGAGGAATCTGCGGAAGATGTGACAGAGGAAGTTGAAGTTCCCGATGACGGCAATGAGCCTGCAATCGTTGAGCCTGAGGAAGAACCCGAGGTTAAAGAAGAGCCTAAAAAAGAGGAGTATGTGAACATCTCAAATCCGGAAGATAACGAGATTTACGACGCTCCGAAAAAACCGTCAACTCCGCAGGAGCAGATGCAGATGGCTATTGACAGCATTGAAAAAAGATCAAAATATCTTGACGAGCCGAATGTAATTTCAGATGAGGCTGTTGACAATATCGTAAACTCAATCTCATTCTTTGATGATGAGGACGATAAAAATTAATCAAAGTTATAAAAATAACAAAATAAACAAGGGCAACCGAGGTTGCCCTTGAATTATATCAGATAATTTAAACCACCGCTCCGAGACAGAGAATATTTTGCAGGATTTTGTATTCTTCTTCAAAGTCGGAGAGGGGGAGGGGATTTTTGCCAAGCCCCATTTCTATGGTGAGGGCAGGTCGGCGGAATTTTTCGATGAACCAATCCTTAAAGCCGCCGCCTGTGGCAATCTCCTCGGGAAAGGCTATGTTGTAGCCGCTTGCCTGTGAGAAAATTGACGCAAGCCGAAAGCTCAGAACGGGTGTGTGTCTGCCGAACGAGCAGTAAATTTCCCGTCCCTGACTGTGCAGAGCGATTGCCCGTTCAAAATCAATATTACGGCAAAGCGTTGTCAGCGCTTTAGTTTCGGGTTCGCTTTCGGGATGATTGCCGCCGAATCTTGTCGGCGCAGGACACTTGATATTGTTCTTTAATTCAAGCTGTTTAAGCCTGCACCAGCCGGCATTGAAGTTGTGGTTGATGTCAACTCCACGGGCGTTTGCCTGCCATTTATATGTATCGGTGCAGACCTTTTCGACAAGCGGTTTGTATTTGAATGCGGCATCACTGCCGTGCAAGGCAATTTCCGTGCCGTCGGGATTTACGCAAGGCACAATCGTAAGACCACGAATGCTTAAAAAATTCCCGATTTTGCATCCGCCGACAGTTTTGTCGCTTTCCATTGCCTCACAACATTCTTCAAAAAATTTCAGCAGGGCAAGTATTGTGAGGTACTCCGAGCCGTGAAAACCGCCACAGTATAGTACACGATTCTTGGTGTTGCCGATGTGCAGAACATCAATACCTCTTCCGCACACGCTTTTTCCGGCAAAGCAATGCTTGATGAACTTGTACCTGTCGCAGAGCTCGTTTATGATTTCCTTGCGTGTTTTGTAATCGGGAAAAACATTATAATCGGGCATAACAAAATCCTTTCCTTTCGATAATTCAATCTTTAAAACGGAGGCATAATTATGGAGCTTTTTGAAAAAACTCTTGACAGCAAGAAAATTTTTGACGGCAGAGTTCTGCATATAGTCCTTGACGAAGTGGAGCTTCCTGACGGTAAAAGGTCAAAGAGGGAGGTTGTCAATCATCCGGGCGGAGTATGCGTTGCCGCTCTTGATGAGGACAATAATCTTTCCTTTGTAAAGCAGTTTCGCTATCCGTACAAGGAGGTTGTGCTTGAGCTTCCTGCCGGCAAGCTTGAAAAGGGTTCTACTCCGCTTGAAAACGGAAAGCGTGAGCTTCTTGAAGAAACGGGACTTGAGGCTACTCCTACATTTCTCTCGGTCAGGTCTATCCGTCTCCCGGATACACCTCGGAAATCATCCATCTTTATGCCTGTCGGGTAAAGTCACAGGGCGAGCAAAAGCTTGACGAGGGTGAGTTTTTGAATGTTGAAAAAATCCCCCTCAACAAAGCCGTTGAAATGGTGCTTAACAATATGATTCCCGACTCCAAAACACAGATTGCCGTTTTAAAGACTGCCGCACTTTTGAAAAGCGGTAAAATTTAATTTAATCATAGGAAATATATATGCAGAATTTTACTGTTTCAGAACACGAAAAATTGAATACTGCCGTAGCTCTCGGATTTTTTGACGGACTTCACAAGGGACACCGAAGGGTTATTCTCTCGGCTGTTGAGCAGAAGAAAAACGGACTTTTGCCCGTGTGCTTTACATTTGCTCAAAGCCCGAAGGAGGTTCTCGGAAAATCTTCTAAGGGTGCGCTTATGACAACGGAAGATAAGCTGAAAACGCTTGAAAGCCTGGGTATTGAACATACCTTCAGTCCCGACTTTAAAAAGCTGATGAATATGTCTGCAAAGGACTTTGTCGAGAAAATTATTTTCGGCGACCTCAATGCAAAATTTGTTGTCTGCGGTTTTAACTATCGTTTCGGAAAAAACGGAGAAGGCGATACCGAGTTGCTCAAAAAGCTTTGTGATGAGAACGGTACGGAGCTTAATGTGATTGAGCCTGAGCGTGACGGCGGCGATGTTGTTTCGTCAACACTTATCCGTCTGCTTATAAGTGAGGGAAGTATCCGCCGTGCAAACAAGCTTTTGTGTTCATATTTTGGCTTTTCTGCGTGATCACTCACGGAAAAAGACTTGGCAGAGAACTCGGTACTCCGACAATCAATCAGAAACTTCCCGAAAATCTTGCCGTGCCGAAATACGGCGTTTATGCGTCTGCCGTTACGCTTGAAAACGGAAAGGTCTATTGCGGTGTGACTAATATCGGTGTAAAGCCAACGGTCGGAGGAACAACGCTTTTGAGCGAAACATGGATGCCCGACTTTCGCGGCGGTGAAATATACGGTCAGACAGCCGATGTCCGTCTGCTTGATTTCATTCGTCCTGAAAAAAAGTTTGACAATATCACCGAATTAAAAAATGCCATAACCGACAATGCAGTTACGGCAAAAGAGATTTTTGGTGAGATGTATAGATACGGAGTCTGAAGTAAGTGTAGTATTTATCTATGGGAGCTTTTATAAATTGAGGTTGGAAAACAATAGAGTGTTTTATTTCTCCCTCATCACGGAAAAATGTGGGATGATCAAAAGTAAATATTGAAAAAGAGCATAAGAAGCTCCCAAATTGTAGTTGAAGAGACAAACAATGGAGGAGAGAAACCTATGTTCTATTTAGATGATATCAAAGTTGAATTTGAAAGTCAAGGATTTAAAGAAACACATATAGGAATCAGCCTAATAAAGATAAAAGCGTATTGTTTCTGCAGAGCGTAAGGTCTACGCAGTCAGTCCGGTGTCCTTATTGCGGCGGTAGCGATGGACATGAACGCATTTTACAACAAGCTTGTGACAAAGCATTTGCCCAAAGCACAGATTGTATATGATTGATTTCATATACAGTCGCAATTTGGCAGAGATGTTCTCGGCGTTGTTCGTCTGGATGAAATTCGCAGGCTTCAACAACAAGATCAAGGTCGCTAAACGAATCGGCTACGGTTACCGTGATAATGACTTCTTCTTTACCTTGATTCGCTATCTCCCTATTCCTTCTGACCGTTCACCATACCACCAAAAATCGTGATGAACCTATTTTATATTCAAAGATGACTAAATTCAAACGAGCAATTATTTCCGATGCAGTTAATTATGTTTGCAGAGGTCCCTTCGGAATGTAACTGTCTTATAAATTCCAATATAGAAACCGAGGCTGTCACAAAACTATCTGTTTTGTGACAGCCTCGGTTTATTTTGAATATATTTTATTCTGTTTTCAGTATTGCAAGTGTACTGAAAGTTGTATCTTGAATTTGAGTGATCAATTCGCCATTATATTTTTCGGTGATGTCTTTAACTATTTTCATGCCGTAACCATGGAGTTCAGGGTTTTTTTCAGGTTTTCTGATAGTTTCTGAAAATTTGTTCTCACATTTGATAAAAATATGGTCATTATCCTGCTTGCAAGACAGGTAAAGCAGCTTGTCATCACCAGTATAATTTTTAAGGGCATTTATGCTATTGTCTAACAGATTGATAAAAACTCGGCAAATATCAAAATCGGCAATGCCTGTGTTATTGTCAAGAATAATGTCATCAATAATTTTAATTGACTCTTCTTTAGCAACAGATGTCTTATCAAAAAGAACCGCATTGACAATTTCGTTGCTACAGTAACGCTGTGTTTTTGTACTGTCCATAATATCGGATATACCGCTTACAATTTCTTTTGCCTTTTTATTTCCTCCTTGTGTATTTTCAGACAACTGAATGTTGATTACCTGACAAGATTGTTTATGTCATGTCTTAATTTTGCTGTGCTTTCATAATTTTCAAGCATCTTTCTATAGTATTCCGCCTGAAGTTTATTTTGATATTCAAGCATCTCGTTCTCAGATTTTATTTTATAGTACGAAGCACTGCTTTTTGTAAAATAAATTAGAATACTGTCGGTTACAATAAATATGAAAATATAAAAATAAATTATGCTCAGATTTGTGTTTTTTACATTAAACGGCACATAGGTCGAAACTTGGTTAAATTGTGTGATTGAAAAAGCGAGAAACAGTATTTCAAAGGCTATCAACACAAACAGAAAAACAATGTTGTTTCTAAAGAACATATCTCTGTTTTTCTTTAGAAATCTGCTGCCGATTATAGTGTATAAACCAAGCAGAGTGGTTATTACTGTGACAGACACAAGGTAAACATATGCTCTTGCAAATAATTTTCCGAACTGCCAAACAGAACAGACACAATAAAATAGCTTAAGTAGTCAGAGAAAAATATTATAAGAATAGAAACAATTGAAGTAATTACCTTTATATGGAATTTGTCTTTGTACAATAAGATATTGCCTATGACAATGGTTAACAAGGACAGCTGTGTTGTCCAAGACGGTATGTTGTCAAAGTGTTGGGGTATAAGCAATAGGTAAAAAAGCACTGACTGCAACAAAATAGTTTTAATTTTACTTTGCTTACTGTGCAACACAAAAGAATTTGCCACCACTGCAAGCAAAATATTGTAAAGGTACACCCACATTTGTTGAGGTAGGTAATATTGATTTTCAAATATTGTATGCAAATAAATCTCTCCGTTACAGCCCGATTTTTGAAGCTTTGTGCTTAAAAATCATTTTCTTGACATTGTCATAATAGCTTCTGCTGACCGGAATTTTTGTGCCGTTCGATATTACAATTTTGTATTTTAACAAATCAATTGCATACTTCAGATTAACTGCATAACTTTTATGACATCTCAGAAAACTATTATCCAACTTATTCATAGCGTCGTCAAGCTTTATGTATTCTTCATATCTGTCTGTAGCAGTGTAGTATGTAACTTTTCTTTCGTGACTTTCAAGGTAAAGAATTTTGCTTTTGTCAATCGTAATATTTTGTCTGTTTACCGAGATTTTAATTGACAACGGTTTGTTGAAGTTATAGTATTTTAAAATTTTGTTAATGTGGTAACATAATTTATTTTTATCAATCGGTTTTGTAATCAATCCCCAAGGGTTAAAGTCAATAAAAATATCCTGACAGTATTCTAAATATCCCGTGATAAAAATAACGGGTGTTGTCGGAATATGTTTACGAACTCTCTTGAGCATTTCCAAACCATTCTCGTTTTTGATGCAGATGTCCATAATAATTGCATCGGGGATTTCATTCTTTAAAATTGAAGATTCTAAATCGTCTACTGAATTGTAAATTTTGGTTTGAATATTGGTGCCGAATTCAGTGTCTATTAACAGTTTTATGTAATCAGTAATTGTTCTGTCGTCATCGCATACAGCCATTAACATATACTCCACCTCACTATAAATTTTAGCACATTATCTGACAATAAAATTACTTATTCCAAATAAAACGGTTAATTATTACATCAAATGTGTTATTTTTTACAACTAACTGTAAATTTAAGTACAAGGTATACTTGATAAGTAAAAACAGGTGAAAAATTTCCAAAAATGCAGCGAGATTTTTAACATAATTAACATATTTGATGATGCTTTGACATAAGGATAACATATTTTACTTTTAAAAATTGTTATTTGTGCATTTGTTCTTAAAGAAACGTATAGAGGGGATAAACTATGAAAATAAAATTAGCGTTACTTGACAATGACCAAAACTACTTAAACAGAATAGTTTCGGTATTTAATATCAGGTATGCTGATAAACTCGAAATCTATTCTTTTACAAAGCTTGAGAGCGCATTATCTGCACTTGAAAGTACTCGCATTGATGTTTTTGTTTCGAGCATTGCATTTGATGTGAATACGGCGGTTCTCCCTAAAAGATGCGGCTTTGCATATTTTGTTGATTCTGCCGACATTGATTCCGTAAACAATCAGCGTGCCATCTGCAAATATCAAAAAGCAGACCTTATTTACAGACAGATATTAAGTATATATTCTGAAAATGCAGGCGGTGTATCCGAAACAAGATTTGGAGATGACTCCTGCAAGGTGATTGCTTTTGCATCTCCATGCGGCGGTACAGGCAGTTCAACAATGGCTGCAGCCTGTGCATCGTATTATGCCGCCAAGGGCGAAAAGACACTGTATCTTAATTTTGAAAAATTCGGTTCAGCCGACGCTTTCTTTTCTGCGGAAGGTCAGTTTGATATGAGTGATATAATATTGCCTTGAAGAGCAGAAAGGCAAATTTATCTATGAAAATGGAAAGCTGCGTTAAACAGGATCGCAGAGGTGTGTATTTTTACTCGCAGCAAAGGTAGCTTTGGATATGATTGAACTCAAAAGTGATGAAATTATTCGACTTATTTCTGAAGCAAAACTTCTGGGTTCATATTCCTATATTATTCTTGATTTGGATTTTGGAATTGACAGTGATACAATCAAGATTTTAAAACAGGCTAATGCTTTGGTATTGACGGGCGATGGTTCTGAGATTTCTAATATTAAAATCAGCAGAGCTTACGACGCATTGGCAATTTCTGAGCAAAATGAAGATGTTCCGATTTTGAACAGAATTGTGCTGATCTACAACAAGTTTAGCAATAAAAGTAGCAGGGCTCTTGCAAGTAATATTGAGCTCAAAAATATAGGCGGTGCTCCAAGATATGAACATGCGTCTGTTTCACAGATTCTGGATAGCCTATCATCAATAGAAATGTTTGGCAGAATTTGTTGAGGCGGTGAATAATTATGACTTTTGAACAGGAGCAACAGTTTGTCTCAAAAATCAAGAAATATGTTACTGATAACCTCTCGCTAAGCCAGATAAGTGATGACGATTTGCAGCAGAGAATAGAGGAGATTGTTGAACAGTATATCGGTGAGCAGTATTGTTCAATTGATCAGCGAGTTTCTATTGTTGAACAGGTTTACAGTTCTATAAGAGGATTCGGACTTCTTGATTCAATTATCAAGGATGAGAGCATAACGGAAGTAATGATTAACGGACCGAAAAATGTATTTATCGAACAGAACGGTCGTCTTTACAAGCTTGATAAACAATTTGAAAGTCAGCGAAAACTTGAAGATGTTATTCAGAGAATTGTCGGTCTTGCCGGCAGAGAGGTTAATCAGGCAAATCCGATTTGTGATACAAGACTTCCGGACGGCTCTCGTGTTAATGTGGTGTTACCCCCGATTGCGTTATGTGGCCCGACTGTTACAATTCGTAAGTTTTCAAAAACTCCTATGACAATAGCAAAATTGATAGAGTACGGCTCAATAACTCAGGAAATTGCAGATAAGCTTCAACTTCTTGTTAAAGCTAAATACAATATCTTCATCAGCGGTGGTACGGGTTCAGGTAAAACTACATTTCTCAATGCTCTTTCAAATTATATTCCAAAGGATGAGCGTGTAATTACAATTGAAGATTCCGCTGAACTTCAGATTGAGGGAATAGATAACCTTGTCAGCCTTGAAACAAGAAATGCCAATGCTTCCGGTGCAGGTCAAATTACGATAAGAGATTTAATAAAATCTTCACTGCGTATGCGACCGGAGCGCATTATTGTCGGTGAGTGTCGTGGCGGAGAGGCGCTCGATATGTTGCAGGCCATGAATACAGGTCATGACGGTTCTCTTTCAACAGGCCACGCAAACTCAACTGAGGATATGCTCAGTCGACTCGAAACCATGGTTTTGCAGGGAGCTGCAGGACTGCCTCTTGAAGCAATCCGTCAGCAAATTGCCTCTGCCGTTGACATAATCATTCATCTTTCAAGACTTCGTGATAAATCCAGAAAAACGATGGAAATCACTGAGGTAGTAGGATACGAAAACGGTAAAATTATACTTAATCCGCTGTATGTCTTTGAGGAAGATGAGAAAAGCACCTTGGAAAAAGTTTCAGGCAAACTTAAGAGGACTGATAATAAAATGCAGAATACATTTAAATTAAAGCTTTCCGGCTTTAAATCAGAAATTTGAGGTGATTGTATTGGCAAAGAAAAATAAAA
>ENA-OQAS01000630-OQAS01000630.1-human-gut-metagenome-genome-assembly--contig:-NODE-630-length-18268-cov-2.439998_pt1 | contig 18268 bp, 20 predicted proteins | sample MGYA00242733_ERZ504523 | MGnify/ENA primary metagenome ERZ504523 (study PRJEB26092, sample SAMD00036239) | human gut metagenome | host: Homo sapiens | study: EMG produced TPA metagenomics assembly of...
GTCAAGGGGATCGGAGCCCCGGCGCAAAGTCGGCAAAGGCAGCCGATGCTCTGGCCCAGGCCCATCAGCTTGTGAGCAAAGTCCGCTCCGGGAGCCAGGCGTAGGCCGTCCCCAGCTTTAGGCAGGCCCACAGGATAAACAGGTACGGGATGTTGGGTATCACATATTTCTTAACGCTATCTGTCCTCATGCACCGCCTCCCTTGCACGTTCTTTCTTGCGGGACGGCTGGCGGGCCAGTTCAGCTGCGGCCCGTTTGAGCTGTTCCCGGATCGGGACGCGCCGGGACTTGGAACGCTTCATCACGCGCCGGGAATATTCCGAAAACAAGCGGTGATGGCATCGGCCTGCCCACTTTTGAAAAACAGCAGGTACTTGTCCGGCCCGGTTTTATAAAAGGCATAGTCTACATTCCATTTCCGGGCCACCCGGTCAAAGTCCTTTGGGGACTCCACCTCAATGCTGTTCGTGGCGGCCCCGTGGCCCATGAGCTGGCGCACCGTCTGTTTTCCGTGGGGTGTCTGGCGGGCCCGGTACGTTTTCTTAATCTTCCGGCCCACCGCCAGACACGCCTGGGCCAGCACCCGGCCCGTGAGCTTTGTCGCCTTAATGGAAACTGCTATGGTACGTCTGGAAACGTCCTCATCAATCAGCCGTATCCCTCCTTTCCGTGAAAAAAGCGCCTCTGGACAAAGTGTCCAGAAGTGCCGCTATCGCTCCTCGTGCTCCTTTTTGGCAATCTTCCGATAGCCTCCAGAGAGGAGCCGTCAATCATTTCTTTGTAGGCCGCCATCTGCTCCCGCACCGAGAGCTGCGGGAACGCGAAAACCTTATGCTCGGCGGGAATGTCCTCGATCCCGTGGTAGTGCTCGATGAATTTGCCGCCGTTGTTCAGCACATAGCCGCCAGGGGCAAAGTGGCCGTCCTCGTTGATCCGCACGTCCCGCCCGTATGCTTCATAATCGAAGTAAGGGAGCAGGTGATCGGGAATGTCAATGGCCTCCATATCCTCCACATAAATGCGGCCCCAGGGTTTCATCGTCCTCCACACCGGGATAAAACTCGTAGCAATCCAAGTTTTGCGCCAGATTGATGAGGTCAGCCACGCTGGAAGTATGTTCGCCGCTGTCAATGACCGCTTCAAACTTCTCCAAGTCGCTTTGCTCCAGCTCGGAGAGTAGGCAGGCAGATGATTGAGCTCGTCCAGGTTTTCATATTCCGTGAGATAGTCATAGAGCCCCAGCACATCACCGTCAAAGCTGGTGATGAAAAATTCCTCATACCGCACCCCGTCCACGCCGATGCGTTTCAGAAGTCCCTGCACCTCCTCCGTGGTAGTGGGAATTTCAAGGTTTCACCGACCAGCTCGCCCTCGTTGTATTTCCCAGGTTGGTGATGTAGGCTTCAAACAGGGACGCCATATCAGCGGCGGCCCTGGCCTTTGACGGTCAGGATGCCTCAAGGGTGGTAGCGGTGATCCCCAGCCGCTGGGCCACGGCAATATCATTTTTCATGGCTTCGGTCATACTGTGCCCGCAAACAACCAGCACATGAGAACGGCGGAGCAGGTCACGGCTCATGTCGATGCCGCTTTTATGCTCCTCGGGAACAGCATCATTGAGAAACAAGGGCAAGTACAGGGGCGGGCAAATAGGAGAAAAGCCTGCCTCATACACGGTGCGGCAATACTGCGCCGCCAGTTCTGCGTTTTCGCTATCGCCGCCGAGCCATGCAGCGGTGATATAAGCAAGGGGTCGTTTCATCGTCAAAACCTCCGTAACTGAATTGTTGGGCCGGGTCAACCCTATCCCCCCGCCCTTTCCCATTCATGGAAAGGGGGCGGCTCTGGAGGATATACCCCCGCCGCTTGCCGGGGAAATAGCACAGCCGGGGCAGACCGTCAAGGGCGAGCCGCCGAAAACGGCGGTGCGCTGCACCCTTGAGGCCCACTCCCGGCTGTACTAAAAAACAGGCGGCGACGGGTATATATACCACCAGAGCCTCTGCGCGAGGGCGGGGCCCTCGGGACAAAGTGTCTCGAAGTTGTTACTTGTCAAGTTCCTGCTTTTTCGGGGCTTTTGCCAGCTCCGGCGGCTGTTTTTCTTTCCAGTCATCCAGCAGGGACATAATCTGTTCTTTCATTTTGGCGGGAGTGACCTCCTTGCCAAAATACTTTTCCAGTTCCGCAGTAGAAATAATCACGCCTCGATCCTCCTTTTTCTGTTCTGATAAGATACCGTCAATGACATCGCCATTGAGTTTGCCTTCCTTATCCAGCTCCCGGAGCCGTTTAGCCTGGGCCAGTGAGGGCGATGCCTGCTCCCCGTCAATGGAAACAGCGATAAGCCTCTGATTTTTCGGTTTGATGTAGGACAGCTCCACGGCAGGCATGAAGCCCATCTTTTTATCGTCTACCTTGTCCAGAAGCTCCGGCACAAGGGAGTTGAGCCGCAAGTAGCGCATGACCTTTTTATAGTTCATTTCATGCGCCTCGCCCACAATCTCAACCGAGCGTTTCCCGACATCGCCTTCCGCAACGCCTTTCAGCCGCCCGCCCTGGTGCTTGATGTCCTCCACTTCCAGCTCCAGCAGGGCGGCCAGTTCGCTGGGGAGCGTCTGATCCTCTGCTTGTTGCTGTCCTTCATGGCCTGAACCGCTTCGTGGTCGGTCATTTCACGGACGATAAAGGGCATTTCATCCAACCCGGCCAGTTCACTGCCGTGGGTACGGCGATGACCCGCTACAATTTCATAGCCGTTTCCATCTTTCTCCGGGCGGGCAAGACCGGGAACCATTACACCATTTACGCGGATAGAAGCAACGATTTCCTGCATCTTCGCATCGTCCCGTACCTTAAAGGGGTGCGGACGGAATGTGTGAAACGGATGAACTCGGAAAGTTTCAGATAAACCAGCTTGCCTTCCTCAACCGGGCGGGGCGGTGTAGTCGCTCGGGAGCTGTCTGTTCCGCAACAGTCTCCTTCGGTGCCGTATCTTGTGCGGGCTTAATGGGCTCCTTGGCATCCGGAGCCTTTCCATCACTTCGGGACACTTTGTCTCGTTTGGACGGCTTGGGCTTGTCAGGGGCCGCCTTATCCGCCTTGGGTGGGCGGCCCTTGCGGGCCCCAGCCGATTTCTCCGCTTTCTGATTTTCAGTCGCAGCCTTTTCCGCTTTCGGCGGACGGCCACGGCGCGGCTTTTTCGGTTCCTCCGTATTGGCGGGCTGCGGTGTTTCTCCGGGGCTGCCGCCTCTGGCGTTTCGGGGGTTTCCGCCTTTTCGACTTCGGCGCGGGCATTCTGCCTCTTTTCCGCCATAAGCTCATTGATTTTGTCAAAGGACACAACCACATCGCCGGACTCAGGTATGGCAGGCCCGGTCTGTTCCTGCCGGGGCTCAGACGCTGCGGCCTGTTCGGGTGTGGTGATAGGCCCGGCGGCCGTCCGGGGAAGTATTCTCCGCAGGGCCTGTGTTCAGTTTTTCATCGGCCATTTACGATCCTCCTTTTCGTTAAAGTTGCACAAATTTGAACGCTAAAATTTTGTAGTTATTTTTGTGCCTCCTTTCCGTCTATCCACGCAAAAAAGCCGCCCGTTTTTCATGCCGGACGGCTTTTGCGTAATGTGATAGATCAAATATTATTTTTTCTGATTTGTAGGCTCCGAAAAGCCTTGTATTTACAGTGTTCCTAATAGGAAGTAATCATAATGTATTGGCATTAAAATCTACTCGACCATTTCTTACGTACCACCAGTTATTATTATAATAACCTAATGTATTCGCATTAAAGTCCACTCGGCCATTTCTCACATACCACCAATTATTGTTATAATATGCTAATGTATTGGCATTAAAATCAATCACACCATTTTTCACATACCACCATTGACCATTATACTATGCCAATGAAGTAAACCAGTCCGCAAAAACTCCACTCTGATAATATCTCCACTGGTTATCTGTTGCATCATATGCCAAACCATCTGCAATGATCGAGTGACAACCACGCTGTTGACATAAATAATACGATGTCGGATCTGTAGGATCCCATGTATGCCATAATGGTAATTTATATGAGGAAGGCTTCGAAAACGGCTCGTATCCGCCCTTTGAGTATATAACTACCTTAGTTCCTATCTTACAATTATCATATATCCATTTTGCATCCCCTGCTGTAAGACGAATACATCCATGTGAACAGGTTGCACCCAATTTATTGTATGCACTCACACTTAATGTCTGTGGGTTATTTTTTGAATTATAAAATACTGAATGAAATAATACACCACCATGTATTCTTGTACACCATTGGCCATATGATGGTCCCATTAAAGTCTGCCATCTATATTTTGCAGGTGTATAAAATATGCCTTCAGGTGTATTATTCCCACCATCTGAGCAGATAAATCTCTTTACAGGAACATATACATTGTTATCCCTACCATATACAGTAATAAGGTCTTTACTCTTATTTACATATATTTCATATTCAGAGAAATCACCTGCTATTCCTAGCGTATCCTCTATTATATTCCCCTGATTATCATAGTATAGTTTCAGAACTTTTCCATACATAGCAGAGTTCGGGTCACTTACGTAGTAATTTGATGTTGTCGATGCAGATACATCATTTCTCCCAACGAAAAATAATGTAAATGCTATCAACGCAAATGCAACAAATACTTTTTGAATATTAAATGCATTTATCTTTTTAACCATAAAAACATCCTCCATAAACAACGCTTAAATATTAAAACTCAACATGTCCATTTTTTATAGCATATGTCCAATTTTTGTATTTAAAATTTCCATTATAATTAAAATCTACCATTCCATTATTTACATACCACCAGCCATGTTATTCTGCACTAATGTATTCTCCTGGAAATCAATTACTCCATTATGTACGTACCACCATCTTCCATATAGGTATTCAAGTCTATCTGCACGTGCATCAAAGCTGCCATTTTTAATACAATACCACCAGTCTTTGTGAAAATATGTCTTACCATTATAATTTTGATCACTAGTACATAATGCCATTCCGGAATAATTAAAATCTACATTTCCATTCTTTATATACCATTCTCCATGATCAGTTTTTGAAATTCCATTAAATGAAAAATCTACCATTCCATTATTTACATACCACCAGCCCTTATTGTTTTGTACAAGTGTATTCTCTTGGAAATCAATCACTCCATTATGTACATACCACCATCTTCCATACATGTATTCAAGTCTATTTACGCTTGAATCCAATTTACCATTTTTAATGCAATACCACCATTTGTTCTTATTACACAACGCCATTCCTGAAAAACTATAATCAACTTTTCCATTATTTATATACCAACTGCCTGTATCGTCTTGCACTACTCCTTTGAACGTCTTGTCGCATTTTCCATTTTCAAAATAATACAATTCATTTTTATATTTTACTAATTTATTAATATCTTTATTTAACTGACCATTTTCCCAGTAGGTTAATATGTTTTTTTCTTCAACTATGCCGGTATATGTTCTATCCAGACAGCCATTAGTAAAGTGATATGTTCCATTAACTTCCTGAGTATTACCTGTTGTAAGATTATATTCCTGGCATGAAAGTTCCTTAACTCCTGTAATATTTGAAGCTTTTCCGTTTTCAACATATCTTGTAATATTATCTTTGTCCGTAACCAGACCCGTAAAATCAGATTTTACATTTCCATTAATTACAAACCAATTATTTTCCCCATTCTCGGCAAAACCATTATATGTACTGCTTACATTTTCATTCGTTACCGGTTTCCACTCTTTTCCATCATAAATAAAATCTGAATAATGTTTATCTACTTTACCATTAACAAATGAATACCAACCATCAAATGTCACTGTCTGACCATCTGACATGCTCTGTGTTAAATTACTAACCCTATATAGTCCATTATAATTAAAATCTACTACTCCATTATGTACATACCAATCACCGGAACCATATCTGGCAATTCCATCGAACGAAAAATCAACAGCTCCATTTCTCACATACCACCACTTATTATTATAATATCCTAATGTATTTGCATTAAAGTCTACCTGTCCATTTCTCACATACCACCACTTATTATTATAATATGCTAACGTGTTTGCATTAAAGTCTACCTGTCCATTTCTCACATACCACCAATTATTATTATAATATGCTAACGTGTTTGCATTAAAATCTACCTGTCCATCTTTTACATACCACCAAATTTTATTGTAATATGCTAGTGTAGTGGCATTAAAATCCGCACGTCCATTTCTTACATACCACCAATTTCCTTTAAAATAAGCTAATGTATTTGCATTAAAGTCAATTTTACCGTTTTTTACATACCACCAATTTCCTGAATATAATGCCAAACCGGTATAGCTATAATCAACAGATCCATTTTATAAAAATACCAATTGCCATCAGATGCCTGTTTCAAATTATTAAGACCTAAATAGTCCATTATGCCGTTTGCATCTGCTACTCCAAGTGTCCTCAGTTTTTCTTCCGATGACAAAAATTGCTCACAATCACTTGCATTACTTATAAAGCAATGTTCAATCAGTACTGCCGGAATATTGTTATATTTATTTCCTTTTATTACAGCCAAATAATCAGCTAATGATCCATCCGGATATCTTGTATTATTTTCCGAATTTCTTATAAGTGTTCCTCTTCCTTGCTGAGGAATACCCAAGGCCTTTAATCTTTTTATAATATCTTTGGCAAGAACTTCTCCATTTCTTCCTATTTCACTTTTATAATTCATATTTGGGTAGTATACTGACACGCCTCTTGCCGATGGTCCTGAAGAATTCAAATGGAAACTAATATACAAATCAGCCTTAACATTTTTCGAAAACTCTACTCGCTTAGAATTACATTCTGTGCTCTTTACTGAGCCGCCTCCAAAGGGACACGAGTAGGAATCTCTTACCATATATACCTTTACACCATCATGCTTCTCTAATTCCTGCTTGCAATATGAGGCAATCTTATATGTAAGGACTTCCTCTCTGTATCCATTACTTCTGTTTTGAGCTCCTGCGTGAGAAGCATCGTGACCAGCATCCAATACCACAACATATTTTGGAATTGATGATGCCTTCACCTGTTCCTGCGAATCTCCCAAATTAGGGAAAATACCGCAAATCATTGCCATTATTAATATTGCGGCAAATATTTTTTTACATGCCTTTTTTAACATTTATTAAGCCACCTTCCTTAGTACTATAGATTTATTTTATTACTATTATATATACTTTTCAAGTGCTATATTTACCATTTAACGCAATTGCCTAATTCAAAATATTTTTATTATAGAATTTAGAGTTTAATTTCAATTGATAATCAAGTGCAGAACACCCAAATTCTTCTGCTAATGTTTTAGTATTTGAAAACAAATCTGTTCCTAAACCTAATCTATCCCCTTCAATACCGCATCCCAACGCAGATAATGTAGTTGGAAACATATCCATAGTTGTATACGTTCTTGCATCTCCAGTGTATTTCTTATCTGAATTTATAACATTTACATATGTACGCCTATCGTATCCATCAGGCATATCCTTAAAATAACTGCTATCCATACATAAATGATCTCCTGATAGTATAATTACTGTATCCTCATAAAAATCCTGCTGCTGTATCCATTCTACAAAAGAAGCAACCTGACGACTATTGCACGCCAGCACATTTGAATATTGCTGACCATACTGATTCTCACATAAATCACATACATAGCCGTCCGTAAAATGAGTATCTGTTGTTAACATAGTCAAATTAAACGGCTCACCTTTTGAAGCTAGTTCCGTGAGTGTGTCCTTAGCAAAATCAAATAGTTTCTCGTCCTCATACCCCCACCATTCAAAATAATCCGATGGTATCTTATGAGTCTTTATTGCCCAATTGTAATCATACACTTTAAAATCACCGTGCTCTTCAAAGTACTTTCCACGATTTGCAAATGACTTGTCTGAGCCAATCAGTAAGCAATTATTGTACCCATTCTGTTCAAGGATCTGTCCTGTTGAAAAAACTCCCGGAAGAAATTCTTCATCATCCGAACCATATGCGTTTACATCTGCGTTGAGTGGTACCCCGGAAGTCTGAGCTACAAGTCCTGCAGCAGTCCACGTGGTATTTCCAAGCGGATACGCTCCATTCAAATGTGTATCTGTTCCATTAAAGCATTCATTGTTTAAAGCCAAATCTGTAAGTTCAGAAATATAGTCAGTATCTTTTCCACCACCATTTTCTGTATCTGAATCAGATATTTCCATAGATTCCAAAAAGATATAAATAAGATTCTTTTTATGTTCAGGAAATGTTATTTTAGTCTTTGAAGGGTCCACATAATAAACATCATAAAGATTTGTCTTTGTCTGTGAAGCAACTGCATAATTATATAATCCATAATTTTTATTAAATTTAGCAAATACATTACCTATTGTACCAAAACTTATTATAACTATTATCAAACTGCTCGCCAAAAACCTATAGCCCCATTTTTGCTTCCTGATAAATATCGACAATAGTACAACAAATACTATAGCAAAAAATTATTGAACTACCAATCTCAATAAATAAGTTTCTAAAATCTGACCAATTAGTTCCCCCTAAATCCGTAGTCATATGAAACAGCAGTTGCGATATTGATACATCTTCAAATTGATTTGAAAGATATTTATATCCCCATACTAAACCACTCGCCAGCATGAGCAGAATCGCCATTACTATCTGATGTATTACAAACCATACTATATTTATCGTTTGATTGGTTCTCTTTGACTTTTCCACTATTCTTATCATATTCCATATAAAAGTAAGAATAAGAGCTATAAAACATGGGATAACCAATTGCAGGAAATTTATGATATTTATATTTGCATTTATTGTATCAAATGCTGATTTTCCTGCTATAAGTTCAATCGGCTTTTGTAAATATTCCGTATTCCTAAAAACTGATGCCTCTTGATAATTCTGATACCCTATACTATCAACCAAACAATCCTTTTCCAAATCATACACAACTATATTCAACCCCTGTCTGTGTGTACAATAACTCTCACCATCAATTTTAATATCTGCCCAATTTCCAAGATATTGCCCTCCACTACATAAATTTATATTGTGACCATGAATTTTTTTCTTAAAATAAAGTGCTGCTTCATTGCTTGATTCCGTTTTAACGAGCTTTCCATCACTGATAACAGCATAGAAGCTTGATGCAATTCCTGTATCTCTAGGAGTACTATCTATTCCAATATCATTTAAGCACTGCTGAATTGAATCTGTAATTCCTAAAGAATAATCTGTGCATACTGCCATCAATATCAAATACTGTTTATCACAATATTTTTCAAGTAATTCTTCAATGGAATAGTCAGGAAGTTCATCATCAATCAAATCATATTTCACTGTACAATTATTCAAAATAATATCATTTGAAAATTTCTTTACAGTTATCCCATTCCATTTAATAGCCATTTTAATATTTTTAGTGTCTGTATATATATTCATCTCATCAAAAGTTTCGCCAGCAACGTATGGAACCTTTACAGTCGTATTATTCTTATCTGCCTTATGTCTTTCTAAATCCGAATCTGATGAATACTCCACTTCTGTCAGAGTATGCTTATCCATATCTTTGCCATACAAGCTATATTCTACCGAATAATTTGCTGGTAGCAACATTACAGCTATACACAATATTATTAATACAGCAAATATATAATTTACTATCCTCATAGTTTTCTCTCTTGTTATATCCATTATATATATACCTCTCATTCTTCCCATAATTTTGTACACTAAAAAGAGCATTCTGCCCACAAAATGCTCTATAATTATACTTGATTTTATATAAAATGTAAATTATTTTCTTAATATTTTCTTAACATTTCACTATGGTATAAGTTTGTTCACATATGGTATCTTTTGTAATAATTTAACTATAATTACAGATAATCCGTATGTCAAAAATATACCACCTATTCTCCAAGCAGTAGAAAACTCATTAATACTAAAAATATAGCATAGCACATATATAGGGTATTTATGTATCAAATATACTCCAAAACTCGCCCCCGATAATTGCATAATTGTAGAATTAAATTTTTCATAATTCTCCCATTTAAAATATTTGAATGCCGTAAAAATAGCCACCGCATATATCACTGTGGGAAAATTAGTATACCCTCTATACGTTGCATTAATTGAATTATCTCTAAACGACAAATATGCCGTAATTCCAAATTGAAAAAACAACGCTATAACACCAAATAAATATATTACTCTCCGCACTTTTAATTCCATCTGTGTGTTTGCAAGATAATATCCCAGCAATACGAAAATAATATATCCCCCACCCAATGGATTATTTAAACTTTGATTCCAATCAATTCCAATTATCGAAAACAGCACTGGTAATAAAGATCTGCTCAAGAACGTATAAAGAATCAAATATGTAAAAACTCCTTTTTTACCAATTCTTTTTTGTGATGGAATTATTCCCAAAACTGGGATACACAAATATACTGCAAATAAATCTATAAAAAGTAATATATATTAAACGCTCTAACATTAAATATAACATTTATAAGTTTAATTGGACTTGATACACCAGACCATTTCAAACATTTTAATGCCAGAACACACCATACAATAGCAACCACACTCCAAAATAGAAACGGAATCATAGTCCTACTGAAACGTTTTTTTATAAATTCATATGTATTATATCTTTTACGATAATCCATAAGTGTTGCCCCTGTTAACATAAAAAACACAGGAACCGCAAAATAACATAAACAGTCTATAAACAGACTACTCAACCAGCTAACGCTATGATGAAATGTATATAATGAAGTACCATTCACATGCATTGTAACAACAGCAATGCATGACACTACATTTAATGCATCAAAATAACCAACTCTTTTTTTTGACATTATATTTTTGTCCTCTCTCTTTTATAACCTACAATGAATCAGCAAGCAATTTTTCTCTTTATCAGCTGCTTAACCATACTAAAATTGGTTTTCATAAGATTCCAATTGCAAATCAAATTTACCGCTAAAAAAATTCCTAAAATAATTATTCCATAGACAATTCCAGCACCTATTAATAGCATATAGCTCCAGCCCAATGAATTTTATCATAAAATAAAATCATGCACAAAACAGCTGTTAATATGTTAACTATCATTATCCTATAACTGGAAATCACCGAAGTTTGTAATATTCTATGATTTGCATATATAATCATATCATTAGTACGATAAACCATAGCAACAATAGTTCCTATCAAAACACCATAAATTCCAAATTTATATACTGCTAAAAATGATACTATAAGATTTATTGCTGATTCTGCAATTGAACGTGACTGTGTCTTTTTAAAATGTCCAGCTATATTAATCAAATTATTAGATGCAAAACGAGCAATGCTAAGTAACTGGATAGTCAAAAATAAAACAGGCAAAAGCTTATCTATATAATTATAATCTGTCATATTCTTAGTGTACAGATTCATGAATGGAAGTGTTAATACTCCAATCACTGTAAATACATAATACCCAAAGACCGTAATATCCAGTTCAAACACTCTATATATGTGAATAAAATGTTCCTTTCCCTTATGATAATTCTGTCCCAAATAAAAACCAGCCCATATTTACTGTATTAAACAGATTAAGTACTGTAGAATATATATAATTATAGACGGTATATACACTTACAACCTTTAATCCTGAAAAAACAGATAATACCAATACATCTGTGTTTGAAAAAACCAACGTTGAAATTTGATGAATTAATACAGAATTTTTTTTGTGAAATTGCCGCTTCATTCGGTTCAACACTAAGATCTATCCAGCCATAATTTTTATGAATATATATTTCAAACAAAGCCATTTGCAATACATTAAATGCAAAAAATACAACCTGAACTGCAAGGACCTGAAATCCGGCAATAATAAGTATTATTTTTCCAACATTTATCAACACATTAACAATTGTTGTAATATTAGTAACAATGTAGGATTTACCTTCAGCCTGAAGTAATATTTTATATTTTCCCTGATACATAAAGTTGACAACATTTCCTAATCCTCCAAAGAAAATTAATGCCATAACCAAAAACGTATTAAGACTATTTTTTACTACAAATGGATATATTACAGAAAAAACAACCAACGCTGCAAAATAAAGCTTACTAGTTCTTTTATAATATTTATTAGTTGCTGATAAAATAGAATTTATATCTTTTTTCCCACCTTCAGCTATCGGTTGATATAATGCCTGTAACGATGCGGTACCTACTCCGGCTTCGAACAATCCAAGATATACCAATATCTGAGAAATTGAAGATAAAAGTCCATTCACCTCTGAACCATAATATTCAATAATAACCTTAGGAACAATAATTGCAAATACAACAGTTAAAGCTTGTCCTAAAATACCAAATACTATATTATAAATTCCTTTTTTTTGCATTCATACCGGCCGCCCTTCTGCTTTTAAATAAATAATTTTTTTACAAATTCTTTCATAAGCCTATTTCGATATATATGTCTTACTATAAACCATTGTTTAAGCTTAAGCTTTTTACTTCTCAAAGATTCTTTTGAAATATCTGTATATAATTGACTTTTCTCAAATTCCTCTATAAACGGATGTTTTAAATCGTAATCAGCTCCTGCAAGATTCATAAATATGCCATTCATAAAGTACACAACATCTTTATACTTTTCGAATTTCTTTTCCGAATAATACGTTAACAAATAATCATAAATCTGTGTATAATCATGAATATATGACAATCTTGTCAATTTTAAAGCACTACCAACTGTTTCAACATTATACTTGTACAAAGGTTGCGTTATATACTCGTAATTACTTGCATAATTGGCATATTCAAGATTAAATAACAAATCCTCACCCATTTTTATACTTTCTTTATATAAAATATTATTTGTTTTCACTACAGATGTTTTATAAATATTATTCCAAATCATATTGTTTTTCAACATTAAAAATGCATGGAGCAGGAAATTTTCATTTTCCTGCTCCTTCGGTAAATCACGTTTACAATAACTTAACTCACCATTATCCGTATAATAATCAAATAAATATATATCTTTATCCCATTTCTTTTTCATAAAATCTGAAATAGTCTCTACGCATATCATATCATCACTATCTACAAACATCAAATATTCGCCTGATGCATGATTAATTCCATAATTACGTGCCGAACTCACTCCACCATTTTCCTTATGGTATACATTTATCCTTTTGTCTATTTTTTCATAGCCACGACACAAATCCAGACTATTATCTATAGATCCATCGTCAACAATTATAATTTCAATTTCATCACTCTGAATCTGAAGTAAAGTTTTTTAAACATGATTCTATATAATTCTCTCTGTTATACACAGGTACAATTATGGACAATTTCATTATATTCATCCCTCTTTATATCTGATTACTTTTGCAGGACAACCTCCAACAATTGCATTAGCAGGAACATCCTTAGTTACTATACTGCCAGCAGCAATAATTGCATTATTACCGATAGTTACACCTTTTAATATTACAGAATTTGCACCAATCCACACATTATCACCTATCTTGATTGGTGCAGAAACAAATCCACCATTGACAGTATCATGATCATGATCAACCATTACTACATTGTTCGCAATAATACAATTTACTCCAATCTCAATTTGTTTCAAGCACGTCACACTTACATTCTGATTCATAAAACAATGCTGTCCTATTATCATGCAACCGCTTTGTACACTTAGATAACAAAATCTTTTGCTTTCAAAATCTTTTGCTATCTCAATTTTTCCACATTTAGTCACGACAATTTTTGTTTTAGAACCAAGATTAATTTGTTTTCCAGTGTTCAATCTATTTCCATACAGGATTTTATACGGAATCAACTTAATTGCTGAAATAGTATATTTAATTCTCTTCACTAATCCCATTTACTTCACCTGATTCTTTATTTTTATAAATAAAATACATTAAAAATCCCCATAACGCCCAAAATACAACCGTAGTTTCATTATTAACATATAATATTTCCGATACAAACATACTTGATGCAACAATTGTAATACATCCACTAAACAGTGCAATGCACTTCAGGATATCTTCATCTTTAATAAACTTATAATTTTTTAGAATATAAATCAATGATGATATCATAATAAGTAAAAACATTATTGTTCCTACAATTCCCTGAGAAGATAACAGGTCCATAAACATATTATGAAACGCGTCAAAAACGGCAAATCCATTGGTTAACATGTAGCAATTTGGAAGTTTTTCTCCTGCATACGTAACATTATTTCCAAAACTTATTCCAAAGATTGGACTTGTTTTAAAAAGTTCAAATGCATTATTCCAAAGATCAAATCTTCTGTTGCTTACATCTCCCTCCAATTCCTCTTGTCTTCCAATTTCTATTTTATTTTTATTATCTTCCTTGTCGTTATCAGACCCATGTGCATGATTCCAGCTCTCCACAGCTGCCACATAACCATTATATCCAACCTTAATCCCCTGTTGTGCCCCCATTGCAACAGCAACAGCAATAATGGCAACTACAATAGCTGTCGTAATTTTTTTTCTTTTATTAAAAGTATACAGGAAGAAGAACAAAAGCATACTTATAATAACACAAATCATTCCAGTTCTTGAAGCAGAAAAGCTAATACTCATTAACTGAATAAGCATTGAGATAACCATACTAACTTTTATACACTTTTTTTGACTACTAAAGAAAAAATACAAGCTTATAATCAATGCTATTGTCGTTAATATGGCTCCATAATTAGGATCGGTATGAATCCCATACAACCTTCCCCAATAAGCTACACCAACAATAAATGTTTTTGATTCACTTATAATGCGATTAAAGCCATAGTTTGCAAAAAGCATTCCTATACCTATTATATTCATAATAGATGTTATAATCAGGATTTCCAATATAACAAACCTAAATTCTTTTGTTACAAATTTTTTATCTCTTTTCAAATCAAATAAATACAATAGCACAAATTGAAATGTCATCCATATTATTATTTTCATATTGTTTGTCACACCATATTTGAAATTAATAATACACGTAATTATAAACAGTGCCAAAAATTATATACATTTTTATAAATGGATATTGTATATATTTTTTTATTTGTAAAGTTCTCCAAAAAACCGCTACAACTCCCAAAATCAAAACTAATACTGAAGTGACTTTTAATAAAGGTGTATCAAATAATAAACTATTTCCTGCACAAATTATATGAAAAATATATAAGTATTTAAACCACGTTATTATATTTTCCATTACAGTATCACATCTCTTCATTAATCAATTTCTCCTTCGCATCTTTATGCATAAATACATTTTTAAAAAATTAAAGATTTCTTTTATTGCATTGTTTTGTTGAACAACATCAAAACAATATTTACATTCTGACAAATTAAGCGAATCTCTGTCATAATAAATATTACTCAATATTGCATCTGCCCACTTATCAGCCGATTCAGATATTGATAAAAACTTGCACCTTTCACTCAATGCAGTTTCTTTAGAAATCCTATCACTAATTATAACCTTTAGTCCGGATACCTGTGCTTCAATTGCTACAATAGGAAGTCCCTCGAACCTAGAAGGCAGAATAAAAATATCCATAGCCTGCATTAATTCATTTACATCTTTTCTTGATCCCATCAATCGTACAGCATTCTCTAGCTTTCTTTCTTTAACCCTTTTATTTATTTCATCAAAATCACTACCTGTACCTATCATCAGTACCATGGTTTTGGGATTCTTCCTATGCAGTGCCTCTGCTATATCAACTACGAATTCTGAATTTTTCTGATAGGAAAGCTCCAACCTGTCCAATTATAATACGGATTTTCAAGATCTAACTCAAACACGTTTTTTTGTCTAATTTCTTCGCTGAATTTAAATCGTTCAACCCTAACCGCATTATTCATAATATGGAACTTCTGACTCGAAGTACATTCTTTGGAAACATCCATTCTCCTGCAACATATGAACAGGTATAGAAGTCGGTTGCACATCTTCCCACTATCAAATGCTTCATTATTGTGTGACAAAATGTTTTAATATATCTTAACGTCTTTGAATGTGAATTCACCCCTGAGCTATGACTGTGTACAACAATCTTCTTAACATCACATCTATGTGCAGCAAGCAAACCAAGACTATTAAAAGCTTCTGATATATTAAAGTATGCTATATCATACTTCCTTTTCGAATAATGGCTTTCATGGCACAATAATGGCTATAAGGGTGCTTCAAAGTTGGTATTTCCAAAAGTCCAACGCCTAATTTATCTAATCTGCTTTTCAATTCATTATCTATATGATTAGTTAGACAATCTATTTTAACATTATCATTTTTAATCTGATCAATGATATTTAGGATATAATTATCTATCCCACTATTTTCCCATCTATAAGATATCCAATTAAATTTTTTCATTTTCTATTTCCTGCTATCTATTTTCCTGCCAACTTCCAGCACAGTTATATACTGGATATCCAAAACTAAGTGCTATAACAGCAAGCTTATCTCTCTTTGGTGCCTTACTGTTTTTTATCACACAATCTTTATTCTTTCTAATATATGATATCAATTCTTTTTTTTTCATTCTTATAACCATTTACATTTTGAAATTGGTTAAGTGTACTAAATCTGGCATAAAGTTGTCGCCTCCGTATCGCAGTCTTAAGCTGTGGATATTCTTTTAACACATCCTTTGCCATAATATCAGTCATTTCAAGAAGTTCTAATTTTTTCATATTAAATTTCTGATAAACAATTGACGAGCTTCTTAGCATATAAAAATACTGACTTTTATATCCACATGCAATTGTGCCACACTCCATAAAAAACTTATATGTTGTAGCTATATCCTCGAACAACTTTCCTACCGGATAAGGAAATTTTCTTACCATTTCAGTCTCATACAGTTTTGCCCATGCTGATGTATTAATCACATCATCATAAAGCATCCTTTCAAGGCATATCTCAGTGTCAGCACCTCATCTTTGCCATTTCCATATATAATATTATTACCCTTTTCAAATACAACCGTATGTGTACAAAGTGACATTCTCGTATGGTATTTCTCTATTAAAGAATACAGATACTCTACATATGTATCTGTAACATAATCATCTGAATCAATAAGTGTAATATATTCACCCATTTGCTATCTCTGCCCCCTTATTTCTGGCATCGGACAAGCCACCGTTTTGTTTATGAACTACTACAATTCGATTATCCTTTTCTGCATATTTATCACAAATATCTCCACAGTCATCAGGAGAACCATCATCTACAAGAATTATCTCCAAATTGTCATAAGTCTGACTACAAACAGACTCTATACATCTTGGCAAAAATTGTGCAACATTATATATTGGCAAAATAACACTTATTAAAGGTTTCATCTGTGTATACCTATCTTTCTCTCAAGAAATTTAGTTCCCTTTACTAACCAGTTCTGTTTTTCCATAAATTCAACCGGTATATTAATATACGTCAACTTATTTGTTTTAATCCATATATCAAGAAGTCTTTCACTTACAAACCCGAAAACTCTGGCATCATAAGCACTATAATCGGATATATCAAGTCTTTTTTCTAATTCAAACAAAATATCAAACATCCACTCACAATAGCTGTCAAAAAGTTCTGATTTCATGATAAACATATTAAACCGGTGACCAATGGTACTTTTCATAGTCTCATCAAATGCCTTTACATAATCAGGATACTTTTCATCCAAAATTTGTCTTGTAACATCCAAATCCTGTGCATGATGAGCGTGTACATACTGACTATAATTTGTCTCAATAAAATAATTTCTCGGATTTGGCAAAATAATATCTGTCTTTTTAAGTAATTCTTCCAATTGTTGACGATTAATAACTTCTCTTCCTTGGTTCCCTTAGAGCCCTTAACCATAAAATGACGCCTATAATGAGATAATCCTTTATAATCTGCTTTCAAATTCTTCCATGCCCAATATAATCCCGTTAATTCACAGTAATTGGTATTTTTATCTGAAATATTATCTCCTGTATCATCACCCTGATAACCTAAATCTGTTTTTCCTTTTTTCCCAACATGAACCGGTAAGTATATATCATCTGATGGCATCCAATATTTTTTATGTGTAGCCACAATTATTTTTATA
>ENA-OQAS01000632-OQAS01000632.1-human-gut-metagenome-genome-assembly--contig:-NODE-632-length-18201-cov-5.506529_pt1 | contig 18201 bp, 22 predicted proteins | sample MGYA00242733_ERZ504523 | MGnify/ENA primary metagenome ERZ504523 (study PRJEB26092, sample SAMD00036239) | human gut metagenome | host: Homo sapiens | study: EMG produced TPA metagenomics assembly of...
AACATTATGCATATGGCTGATGCGCTGGTTGCGCCTGCAGTGGCTGCAACAATGTATGTCTGTTCCGGCGGAGCAGCTGGTTTTTCTGTAAAAAAAGTACGCCTGGAGAGCGACCCGAAAAAGATCCCAGTGATGGGAGTGATGGGTGCGTTTGTCTTTGCGGCGCAGATGATTAACTTTACAATTCCGGGCACAGGATCGAGTGGTCATCTCTGCGGAGGGATGATGCTGACTGCATTACTCGGACCGTACGCCGCATTTTTAACAATGATCGGTGTGCTGCTGATCCAGTGTCTGCTGTTTGCGGACGGCGGTCTTCTGGCGCTTGGTGCAACATCTGGAATATGGCGTTTTATGGGTGCTTTCTCGGCTATTTCCTGTTCTGGTGTCCGATGATGAAAAAGGGAATGTCGCGCGGAAAGATTGTAGGTGCTTCCATCCTTGGGTGCGTGGTGACGCTGCAGCTTGGTGCTTTCAGTGTGGCGCTGGAAACACTTGCATCCGGTATTACGGATCTGCCGTTTTCTGTATTTGTGGCAACAATGCAGCCGATTCATCTCGCGATTGGTCTTGTGGAAGGCCTGATTACAGCGGCCGTTCTGCTGTTCGTCTATGAAGCGCGCCCGGAGATGCTTTCATGCAGCGAAGAAAGAACAAAGAGCCGCTTTTCTTTCAAGAAGACAATTGCGATTTTAGGCATCGCAGCACTGGTGATCGGCGGAGCTGTTTCTCTTGCGGCATCCTCCAATCCGGATGGACTTGAGTGTCCATGGAGCGTCTGACCGGTTCGACGGAACTGGAAAATGACGGAACCGGCGCACATGCAGCGGCGGAAGAGATTCAGGAAAAAACGGCACTTCTGCCGGATTATGGTTTTAAAAATTCGGATTCCACGTTTGGAACCAGTTTTTCCGGAATTGCGGGATCTGCAGTTGTTCTTGTTGTCTGTGTCGGTGCATGCTATGCATTCCGCTTCTTTAAAAAGAAAAAGTCATAAGATGCACGGAACAGGAGAAAGAAATGAATAAACTTGGCAATGCACTATATGAAATCCATCATATGGATATGCTTGCGGCAAAGGACCAGTGGGTGAACAAGCTTCATCCGCTGGTTAAACTTGTTTTAACGGTTGTTTTTCTGACCGTAACGATGTCCTTTCCAAAGTACGATCTGACCGGCCTGCTGCGCATGGGAATTTATCCGATTGTGCTCTTTATTGTCGGCGAAATTTCGTTAAGCGACAGCATCCGGCGGCTTCGGATTGTTCTGCCGCTCGTCTGTTTTGTGGGGCTGTTCAATCCGATCTTTGACCGTCAGGTAATCGGGCATATTGGTACTGCTCCGCTGACAGCAGGGATGCTTTCCATGGTGACGCTGATGATCAAAGGTATTTACAGCGTACTGGCGGCGTATCTTCTGATTGCGACAACATCCATCGAGAAAATCTGTTATGCACTGCGTCTGGTTCATATCCCTGCCATTCTGATGACACAGGTGCTGCTGACGTACCGCTATGTCACGGTGCTTCTTGAAGAGGCAAACCGTATGACCCAGGCGTACAGTCTGCGCGCGCCGAATCAGAAGGGTGTTCATTTCAAGGTATGGGGAACACTGGCCGGCCAGCTGCTTCTGCGCAGCATGGACCGCGCAAATGAGGTGTATGAAAGCATGACTTTGCGTGGCTATCAGGGAGAATTTTACTATACAGCGAAGGAGCCGTGCAAAGCGAAGGACTGGCTGTATATGGGTGTGTGGCTTGTACTTTTTGCCGTACTGAAAGTAACGGGATGAAGCACTGCGTGGGAAGACATCTATTTGCAACAAGTCGGAAGAAGTAGAAAAGCAACCTGGTGCAGTTGCCTGCACGCGGGAAGAGAAAAGAATTGTCGGGAGATATCAAAAATGAGCCATATTCACATCAATTTTGAACATGTTAATTATTCTTACGAAAAATCAGTCCCGATTCTGCAGGACATCACGTTTACTGCACACGAAAATGACAGCATCGGACTGATCGGCGCGAACGGTGTTGGAAAATCGACGCTGCTGAAACTCCTGGTGGGACTGAATCTGGACTACGAAGGCAGCATCCGTGTGGAGGAAATGCCGGTTGTAAAAGAGATGCTTCCCAAAGTGCGCGAAAAAATCGGCTACGTCTTCCAGGATTCCGACAGTCAGCTTTTCATGTCGACGGTATTTGAGGATGTTGCATTTGCTCCGCGAAATTATGGGCTGCCGAAGGAAGAGGTGGAAAAACGTGTAAACCATGCACTGAAACAGATTCACATCGAGCATCTGCGGGACAAACAAATTTACAAAATGTCGGGCGGAGAAAAAAGATGGCATCGATCGCGACGATTCTCGCTATGACACCGGATATTATCCTGATGGACGAGCCATCGATTGCACTCGATCCCAGAAACCGCAGATCACTGATCCACATTCTGAACGATTTTGAACATCTGAAAATCATCGCATCGCACGATCTCGACATGATTCTGGAAACGTGCAGTCGCGTGATTCTGATGTCCGGCGGGCGCATTGTCTGCGATGGAGATGCAAAAGAAATTTTGACGAACCAGGAACTTCTCGAGGAAAATGGACTGGAACTGCCGTTCTGCCTGCAGAAGCCGGTGTGGTAGAAAAGGCCGAAAAAAACAAAAGAAAACAACAACCCGGGGATATCTGAAATCAAAAAATCAGATATTCCCGGTTGTTGTTTTTAAAAAGAATCCGAAGGTCGAATCGGGATTCGGATCTCTGTTACAAATTTTTCCGGATCGCTTGTCATTCCGTTGTCAATTAAGGTGATTTCCTGCGATCGTCTGTCATAAAGATATCTCCAAAGAAAATTTATACAGCAGTACGAATCGGTTTCTTCTTTAAGTACCGAAACACCAGCAGGCAGATGATAATAGAGGTCAGAGATCCACATGCCGTTGTAATGCCCATCGGGAACAGCGTGTCCGGGAACCAGATGGAAGTCAGATACACACCGGGGATTCTAACAAGCAGAATGGCAATGATATTGTGCAGGAAGGAAAATTCCGACCGTCCGCAGGCACAGAAATAGCCGCTGAAGGTGAAGTGGACTCCAGCAAAAATGCAGTCCCAGATATAACCGCGGATATACTGACCGCCGAGGCGTGCAACCTCCGCATCTGTTGTGAAAAGACCGACCACAGGAACGGAAATAAACTGAATCGTAATAGCGACGATCAGTCCGAAAACGACAGCAATCAGTGCAGCACACCACATGGTCTGTTCGGCACGCTTCTGCTTTCCAGCACCGATGTTCTGCGCGCCGAGCGCCGAAACAGTGGAAAGCATGGAAGATGGAATCAGGAACAGGAAGCTGATGATTTTCTCTACAATACCGACTGCAGCCGCTGCTTCCAGACCGCGCCGGTTAGCATGATGGTAATGATGATAAAGGCGATCTGAATAAAACCATCCTGCAGGGCGATCGGAACACCGATTTTAAGAATCTGTCCCATCACAGCTGTCTGAGGGGAGAGATCCGACCGGGTAAGACGGATGCCGGTATCACGTTTGCGGATCGCAATCAGTGCCAGAATGACGCTGAGTGTCTGGGAAAGCGTGGTTCCAAGCGCGGCACCGGATGGACCAAGATGCAGGGCGCCCATAAAGAGATAGTCGAGTGCGATATTGGCCGCACATGCGACTGCGATGAAGTACATCGGGCTTTTCGAATCACCAAGTCCACGGAAGATGGAACTGATGATATTATACGCGGTGATGAATGGAATACCAATGAAACAGATCGTCAGATAAGCGACGGTGCCGGAAACGGCTTCGGATGGTGTGGACATCACAAGTACGATCGGCTTTACCAGAAGAAGCAGGATTACCATCAGCACGACGGAAACACCGAGAAATAAAGTGATGGTATTTCCTGTGCAGCGTGATGCCTGCTTTTTATCTTTTGCGCCGACGGCCTGCGCGATGCTGACAGTCGTTCCCATGGCAAGTCCCACGATGATAACGGTAATCATATGCATAACCTGACTGCCGATGGAAACGGCTGTTGTACCGGCCGCGCCTTCAAACTGACCGATGATGAAAAGATCTGCCATGCCGTAGAGCGTCTGCAGAAAATACGATAAGAGATAAGGCAGCGAAAAATAGAAAATATTTTTCCAGATACTGCCGGTTGTTAAGTTTCGTTCCATGATAGGGAAACCTCCTGTTGTAGAATGTTACGATTATAGTAAACCCTACAATAATTATAGAGTCAAGAATATAATTTTCTGCACTTTATAAAAATACTTAGATTTATAAGTTCGAACGTTTTTCCGTGTACACTCCTTGACAAATGTTCAAAAAAGAACTATTATACAAAAAAGTTCAAAATAGAACAAATAAGAGTATCAAGTTAAAAAAGAAGGTGAAAAAGTATGTTTGATGAACAATGGCAATTTGCAGTGGAGGTAGAACGAAAATACAACCAGTACCGAAAAAAGGTCATGGTGCGTTATGATCTGTCAGCTGCGGAAGTGGATGTTCTGCTGTTTCTTGCGAATAACAGCCAGTTTGATCTTGCAGTGGATATTGTGCGTGTGCGGAAAATGCAGAAATCGCATGTTTCACTGGCAGTGAACAAGCTGTGTGAAAAAGGATACATTCAAAAAGAAACAGATGCGGCGGATCGCAAGAAAGTGCATTTGAAGCTAGAAGAAAGTGCATCAGAAATTATCCGCTTTGGACAGGATTGCCAGAGAGCGTTTGGAGAATCGTTGTTTTCCGGAATTTCCAGAGAAGACAGGGAAGAATTTCTCAGATTATGCGAGCTGATTCGGAGGAACGTGACGGAAAAATAAAAACGCTGAAAGCCAGAGAGAAGAACATAATAGAAAAATAAGACAAAACAAAAACAGAAAGAGGAGGAAAACAGTCATCTGCCCCTAAATGGCAAAGTACAGGAAAAGTGCAACGGATCTAAGCGGATGACAGAAAAACTATGACAATAACACAACTTATCGTATGTATTGTGGCTGGTCTTGGCGCCGGCTTGGCACGGGACTTGCGGGACTCTCCGCAGCGGCCGTTGTTTCACCGATGCTGATTACCTTTTTACACATGCCGGCTTATCAGGCGATTGGCATTGCGCTGGCATCGGATGTGCTGGCATCAGGAGTAAGTGCCTGGACTTATAAAAAGAATAAAAACATTGATATCCGCCATGGCGTGATTATGCTGATATCTGTTCTGATTTTTACACTGGTCGGCAGCTTCGTATCTTCGCTGGTGCCAAATGGAACCATGGGCGGATTTCGAAAGTGATGACACTGTTTGTCGGACTGAAATTTATCATCCGTCCGATCATGACGACGAAAGAAGTACAGGCAAATAAATCAGAAAAACAGAAAATCCAGCAGTCGATTCTCTGCGGTGTTGTGATTGGATTTATCTGTGGATTTGTCGGAGCAGGCGGTGGCATGATGCTGCTTCTGGTGCTGACAAGCGTGCTCGGATATGAGCTGAAAACAGCAGTTGGAACGAGCGTCTTTATTATGACCTTTACAGCTCTGACCGGTGCAATCTCTCATTTTTATATCGGCGGCGCGCCGGACATTCCAATTCTGATTGCCTGTGTCATCAGTACCCTGGTCTTTGCACAGATTGGAGCGAAATGGGCCAACGGGGCAATGTGAAAATGCTGAACCGCGTGACGGGAATTTTGCTTTGTGCGCTGGGAGTGGTGATGCTGTTTTTCTAACTACGTCAACTGACACTTTAGAAGTTTCCAAATATGATTTAACCAAATCAAGGAAGTCCTTTGCTTCCATGGTGAAAAACAATAAGCAGCGAATCGGATTGAGAATATCTGCTGCTATATAGGAAAAAATCCTGTGGGACATGAACGGCCTCCCAATCTTCAAAATGAAAAGCGGAAGGTTGAGAGATAGTTTAACGTCTTGCAGGATTTTTCTATTATAAAACTATAGATTTTATGCAGATAACCCCAAAATCAGAAAATGGTGTACAACTGGATGAAAAATAAATCAGGATCTCATCGCACCATCCACGGAAAGAATTTCTCCGGTTACATACGAAGCCATATCGCTTGCCAGGAAGAGGAATGCGTTTGCAATGTCTTCTGCCTCACCAATTCTTCGAAGAGGAATGCGGTTGATGAGTGGATCAATCATTTCTTTTGGAAGTGCGGCAACCATATCGGTACGGGTGATGCCAGGTGCAACCGCGTTTACACGGATATGGAAAGGACCAAGTTCCCGTGCGAGGGACCAGGTCAGACCGTTGACCGCATATTTACTGGATGGATAGGCAACGCCGCCCGGCTGGCCGCAGATGCTGACCATTGAGCTGGTATTTAAAATACAGCCGCCGCCCTGTTCTTTCATAATAGCAACGGCCGGAAGGATGCCGTTCATCATGGCGTTGACATTTAGATCCATGACACTGGCAAAGCGCTCTGCGGTATACTTGTCAATTGGTGTACTGTCTGAGACACCGGCGTTGTTCACAAGAATATCGATTTTGCCGTATTTTTCTTTGACTTTGTTGATCTCATCTACCATGGCAGCTGCATCGGTCAGCTTTGGCCATGCACCGGAAACTTCCCAGTCCGGGTTTTCTTCTTTTAAAGATGCAACCGCTTTTGCAACGGTCTCTTCCCGGGATCCGAACAGGACGACTTTCGCGCCGTTCTGCAGAAATTTGTGCACAATGGCATAGCCGATTCCTCTGGTTCCGCCGGTAACAATTGCAACTTTATCTTTTAACATCATACCATTCACCCGATCCCGTTTTTTTTATATCAATGAAAACTGATTATGCAGGCTGTAGTTTTTATTTTTTTAACGATTCGGAGAAAAATGAATTTTGCATGAAAAATCATTTGACTTCGAATGACGATTCGTTTTGGAGAATACAAAAAACGGGATATTTCCTTTCTCTTAAATTTTGTTGCAAATCCTTTCCTTTACTATACGGGATATCGTTGGTGGACAGTCAATGCAAATTTTTTCAGAAATAAACAGCATTCTTTTCTCAAAAGCAGAAGATTTCTATGGAAAAAGAGAATTGTTACGTGGCTTTTTGAGGGAAAACAGGATATAATAGGAAACAAAAGTATACACCAGGTGTATGCTTTTATAAAATCAAAACGAAAAAAAGCGGAAAAACAGAAAGAAAAAGAGTGAAAAAAAGAGAAACGGTCAGAATGCGGGGGAATGACTGGACAAAAGGAAAAACGGGGTGCAACAATGAGAATTCAGGAAGTAATCAAAAAAACAGGATTGTCCAGGAGGACGGTTTATTATTATATCGATCAGAAGATGATCTCGCCTGTTGTTGATGAACATAACGGTTACCATGATTTTTCAGAAGCAGATATTCAAAAACTTTTTATCATCCGCAAGCTGCGCGAGACAGGACTTTCACTGGCGGATATCCGCGCGATTCTTCACAAGCCGCGCACAACACCATTTTATCTGCATAAACAGCTGAATGCACTCCAGTCGCAGATGCTTACCATTCAGCAGACGATCAGCGAAATGGATCGTCTGAGCGGACAGCTTCCTGTGTGCCAGTCGCTTGAACAGCTTGCGGGGATGCTTGCAGATACCGATTTTTGCCCGGAGGATCCTACCCGGAATCAGATGGAATCCCGGGATGCCCGGCTGCTGGCACAGTATTTGTGATGGCATATCTGGATACGCCGGTTACGGAATATCAGCAGTTTTTGTGGCAGAAAATCACACAGCATACGATTGAGCACGCAGGTACGGATTTGAAAATGATGTCCCGTTATTTACAGTACATTTCTCCGGAGCAGATTGATGCGACGAATATCAACCAGTATCTGCGCAATCAGAAAATTATCTCTCTGACGGAGGAAGATTATCCGGGTTTTATGGAAGAGCTGAAAGTTTCTTTGCTTGCGTTTGCGGTAGATCCAGTACAGCAGGAAAAATGGCGTCTTCTTTATCAGCCGGTGATCCATCCGACGGCGTTGTTCTGTGTATCCGTGAGCGGATGGATGCGGGAATTTCATCCGGCATACCGCCGCTATTATGAAAACACGCACACCTGCTGCCGGATGCTGAAAGATTTTATGGACAGTGATGAGGGAGCAGCGCTGAATGCGACACTGCGGGAGGCGTTCCAGGGAAATTGTGATGTGCGTACAGGATATTACGGAGAACTGGAAGTGGCGGCAACATTCCATAAAAGTATTTATGCATTGCTGCCGCCAGAGAAGATCCGAAAATTTCTGGAAGAAAATTCAGATGAAAAATGATCTGGTTTTAGGATTCTGTTTTTATCATTCGAAGCGAGGATGCCCGGGGAACAAGTGTCACCGGCAGTACAATTTTTTCCGGTTCCGCCGCAGGGTTTTCCAGTGCGGAAAGGAGAATCCGGCTGGCTTCCCGTCCGATGCTTTCAAAGTCCTGATGAATAGAGGTAATTTCAAGACTCCGGCTGAGACTCGTGTCATCAAAACCACAGAGGCAGAGATCTTCCGGAATCCTAAGGCCAATGGTACGGCAGGCGAGAAAGATGAGTTCGGCAACCTGATCATTTTCTGCGAGAAGTGCAGTAATTCCATTTTGCCGCAGGGTAAGGAGCTGCTGTTGAAAAGGTGTGATTTCTGTTGAAAGGGCATCTTCTGTAGAAAGTGCATGTGGCCAGGTGATAAGCTGCCGGGAATCGGGCATGATTCCGGCGGCTTTTATTTCGTGCAAAATCCGCCGAAACGATCACGGACCGACGAGGTTTCGGAAAGGGGAGCTGTTGTGAAAAAGGCGATGTTGCGATGCCCCTGTTCCAGGAGGTGACGGGTGAGCTGCCGTCCGCCATCGTAATTGTCGCAGACAACATTGTTTAAATACGGACAGTCGGTCTGCTTGTCGATGATGACAACCGGGCAGTTTGCAAACAGGAAATCGTTTAACTGTTCCAGGTGGATATTGTCACGCTTGGGATAGTAGACAAGTCCGGCGATGTTCTGAGAACGGAGCAGTTCCAGTGTCGTACGTTCCTTCGGAGAGGAAGAGCCGGTGATATGAATGCTTAAAAAGTATCCTTTTTCCGCCAGTGCGGCACTTAAGGAACCAATCGTTTCCGAAATGTTTCCCTGTGTTGTGGCAAAGGGAAGCAGCAGGGAAACCATTTTTGATTTGCTGTCGTTTTCTGATGCGGAGGAGGAAACCGGTGGGATTTTCTGCGAGACAAAGCTTCCGACGCCGCGTTTTCGATACAGGATTCCCTGCTGTTCCAGATCTTCAATCGCCCGCTTTGCTGTGATGCGGCTTACCTCATATTGCTCCGAGAGCATTTTTTCCGTGCAGAACACGGCATCGGAAGAAAACTGTCCGGTGCGGATGCGCTCTAAAAGAGCTTCTTTGATGATTTCATATTTGGGTTTCGTTATTCTTTTATTTCTATCCATGTCTGTAAAATTCCTCAAATAGTATGATTGGTGACAACTGTATTTGTAAAAGTGTGATGTCGACTTGTTTTGTATTATAATCTCGGGAAAAAGATAAGTCAAACTAAAAATGATATATCAAGCAAAAAGAAAATGATATAAAATCATGGAAAAACGTAGGAAAAATGCAGAAATACTTGACAGAAGCATTGCGTTTTTTATGATATGATATATCAAATCAACATGGCAATACAGGAACAAGACTTAAATAGAAAGAGTTTTAAGTTTGAAAATCATTTTTATAACAGGAGGAAACACATCATGAAAACAACTGTTCATATTATTTCCCATTCCCACTGGGACAGAGAGTGGTATCAGTCTTTTGAAAAACACAGAATGAAACTGATTGAGCTGGTAGACAATATTTTGGAAAAAGCAGAGAACGATCCGGAATTTGGCGGATTTTCCTGGATGGACAGACGATTGCCTGGATGATTACCTGGAAGTGCGCCCGGAAAAACGCGAGCAGGTGGAAAAATGCGTCCGTGAAGGAAAAATCCAGACTGGCCCGTGGTACATTCTGCAGGATGAGTTTCTGACCAGCGGTGAGGCATGTGTCCGCAATCTTCAGGTCGGCATGCAGGAAGCAGCGCGTTACGGAGCGATCGGAAATGTCGGTTATTTCCCGGATGCATTCGGAAATGCGGGACAGATGCCGCAGGTGCTGAAGCAGGCGGGCATGGATGCGGTTGTGTTCGGACGCGGCGTAAAACCGATCGGACCGAATAATGAGGTAACCGGAGGACAGTATGAGTCCACGTATTCCGAAATGATGTGGGCATCCCCGGACGGAACGAAACTGCCGGGTATTTTGTTTGCAAACTGGTATAACAACGGAGTGGAGATTCCGGTGGATGAGGCAGAAGCAAAAGTTTACTGGGACAAAAAACTGGCCGATGCGAGAAGATTTGCGGCAACACATCAGCTTCTGATGATGAACGGATGCGACCATCAGCATTGCAGAAGGACATTACCGAGGCAATCCGTGTCGCACGGAAACTGTACCCGGACATTGAATTTATTCATTCGGATTTCAAAACCTATGTAAAGGCAATGGAAAAAGAAATTTCCGAGAATTTCTCTACGGTAAAGGGCGAGCTGACAAGCCAGGAAACAGACGGAAGATGGACCTGGCAAACACCGCTTCTTCCTGGATGGGACTGAAAGTGGACAACCGTGCCGGCGAAACAGCGCTGGAGCGGAAAGCAGAACCGGCGGCAGCCATGGCAGAGGTGCTTGGCAAAGCATACCCGGAAGACCAGATGATTACAGCTGGAAAGAGCTGATGCAGAATCATCCGCATGACAGCATCTGCGGCTGCAGCGTCGATGAAGTAAATGAAGAAATGAAAACCCGCTTTGCGAAGAGCAGACAGGTGGCAGATGCGATTTACGATGAGAGTGTAGAATACCTGACCGATCAGGTGAATACCGCGGCACTTCCTGGAAACAGTGAAAAGATTCCATTCGTTGTATGGAATACTTCCGGGAATGCGAAAAAACAGGTCATTGCAAAAGAACTGCACCTGTTCCGCGATTACAATCTGTTTGTATGGGATGGTTATGAGGCGGCCGAGGCGGTAGAAATGCCAAATCTGGTGCTTTGCGATGCAAACGGAAATGCAGTTCCGGCAAAAATCGAAAATGCAGGAATTTCCTTCGGATACGATCTGCCGGATGACCGGTTCCGTCAGCATATATGGCAAAGAAGGTGCTGGTAACGTTTGAGGCAGAAGTTCCGGCGATGGGATATGCAACATATTATCTGGAGCAGGCAGAGCCGGATCAGAACCAGGAAACCTCTGCAGATTTTGCGAATGAGCGCGTTCTGGAAAATGAAAACCTGAAGTTACGGTCAATGAGGACGGTTCCTACCAGATTCTGAATAAGGAAACCGGAAGAACGTATGAAAATCTGGGATTCTATGAAGATACCGGAGATATGGGAAATGAATATATTTATATTCAGGACTCTGGAAAACAGACAATCACAACGAAAGGCATGAAAGCTGAGATTCGCTGTGTGGAGAAAAATGCATTCCGCACGGTAGTTGAGATCTGTCACGAAATGATGGTTCCGTCCGGTATGGGAGAGGAACTGCAGAGACAGCGTGAGATGTGTATTGATCCATATACGCGTGTGGCAAATCGTTCGAAAGAACTGGTTCCGATGGAAGTAAAGACGGTTCTGACACTGGAAAAATCGGGAAAAGGTCTGCATGTCGCAACGACGATCTGTAATCAGGCAAAGGATCACAGAGTCCGCGTTGTAATGCCGACGGGTCTGAATACGTCTACGCATCTGGCAGATTCTGCCTTTGAGGTTGTGAAGAGAAATAACCGTCATAATGATACCTGGACGAATCCCTGCGGATGTGAAAGACAGCAGTGTTTTGCTGCAATGGAAGATGAGACAAATGGTCTTCTTGTGGCAAACCGCGGATTGTATGAATATGAGGTTCTGGCGGATGAGGAGAATGCGATTGCGGTAACGCTGCTTCGTTCCGTTGCGGAGATGGGTGACTGGGGTTATTTCCCGACGCCAAAGGCGCAGCAGATCGGAACGTTTACCCTGGAGTTTGAAGTTGTGCCGTATGCAGCCAGTAAGACGGGCGAGGCATTTACCGAGGGTTACGCATTCCAGCAGGATCTGACAGCAGCACAGGCCGGTCTTTCAAAGGCATGGCTCAGAAAGCCGGGTCAGGTAAAACCGGAACTCGTATCGGGCGAGATGCCGCTGGAAATGAGCTTCCTCCGCTTTGAAGGGGAAGGAATTCATCTGACGGCGTTTAAGAAGGGACTTGCAAAGGACGATCTGTTTGTGCGGTTTGTGAACAATATGCCGCAGGATGAGGTACTTTCCTTCCGAAAGGAGAGCTGGATGAAAGAGGTTTACCGCAGTAATGTAGTGGAAGAGAAGGGTGAGGTACTTGGCCCGGATGAGAACGGGGTGTATCATGTGACACTCCGGGAGTTTGAGATTGCGACGTTTGGGGTTGTGAAATAACGGTTGGCGCGTGAGCTGGGAGTGAGAACGGGAGGAAAGTCTGGATCCGCCTGAAGGGCGGATCGGCGCAAGATGGTTGAAAAGAATAGGATGGAAAAAGCAAGAATGTGCTGGACTTTAGAGGGGACAAGTTATATGCTGGAAATATGAGAAAAATTTCCAAAGGAGGGTTTTTAAGATGCAGAAATGGATGAGCAGGATTGAGACCCCGATCAAGGCAGAGCTGATTTGTTATGATGTGAATGGAATTCATATTGTGTTTGGGGTGACGGAAGAGAATCAGCTGAAGCTGTTTCATTTTTCACATGCACCGTTTGACGCGGAGAATCTTTGCCGGAAGCCGGATGGAGTGTGGATGATGGAAGGAATGCGGGAAGCTCAGATTAAGGAGAGCTTCCAGCTGGTGCAGGTGAATTTTTCGGGGTATAACCGGCCGTATGAGAAGCATGGAAATAAGTATATTGTGACGGCTCCGGGCTTTATGCTGAAGTTTGATTCGATTTCGGAGGAGAGAAATGAGAACGGGGATCTGCTTCGGATTGTGCAGTCGGATGATGTGACGGGCGCGAAGGTGGAGTCTGTGATGCAGTTTTTTGATGGGATTCCGGTTGCGAGAATGTACAATACAGTGACGAACGAAGGAAAGGAAGACCAGACACTGGAGTACATTTCGAGTTTTAGTTACTGGGGTATTGAGAAGGAACAGAAAGAGGGAATTCCAGAGCTTGTCAGCTCGGATGACAAGATGTCGATGGTTGTGGTTCACAATGGATGGCAGAAGGAGCTGACGGTGAAGAAGTACCGGTTTGCAGATCTTGGCATGGCGCAGACGCAGCCGCATAATTATCAGAGAACTTCGAAGACGATTGAGATTACGAATACGGGCAACTGGTCGGCGAAGGAATATGTGCCGATGGGATATATTGGAAACAGTGCGGCAGATTCGAGTCTGTTTTTGAGATTGACACAGTGGTTCCTGCATTATGAGATCGGAGATCAGAACTGCCATTTTTATCTGGCGGTGAGCGGTCCGACAGAGATTCAGTCACACTGGTCAAAGAACCTGAAGCCGGGAGATTCCTTTACGACGGTTCCGGTGGCTGTCGGCGTAGGTCATGATGATTTCGAGGAAGCGATTGGTACTTTGACGAAGTACCGCAGAAAGATCCGCCGTCCGAACAAAGATAATGAAAATCTGCCGGTTATTTTCAATGATTATATGAATTGTCTGTTTGGAGATCCGACCACAGAAAAAGAGTTCCCGCTGGTGGATGCGGCAGAGAAGGCCGGATGTGAGTATTTTGTCATTGATGCCGGCTGGTATGCGGACGGCAACTGGTGGGACAGTGTCGGTGAGTGGCAGGAGAGTAAAAAGCGCTTTCCGAATGGAGTGCGTGAGGTGACGGATTATATTCGTTCGAAGGGCATGATTCCTGGTGTCTGGCTGGAGCTGGAGGTTATGGGTATCAACTGTAAGAAGCTTCCATTCTGCCGGATGAGTGCTTCTTCCTGCGCCACGGCAAGCGTGTGTATGACAGAAGCCGTTATCAGCTGGATTTCCGTCATCCGCTTGTGATTGAGCATGTGACCGAAGTCATCGACGTGTGGTACGGGACTACGGTGTCGGCTATATCAAGATGGACTACAATATTGAGCCTGGTATTGGTACGGAAGTAGATGCAGACAGTTTTGGAGACGGTCTTCTGGAGCATGAGAGAGCGTATCTGGCATGGCTGGATGGCATCTACAAAAAGTATCCGGATCTTGTCATTGAGAACTGCTCGAGCGGCGGTCTTCGGATGGACTATGCGATGCTGGCGCGAAACAGCATTCAGTCGACGAGCGATCAGGAGGATTACCGCAATTATGCGACGATTTCGGCGAATGCAGCCATCGGCGTGACGCCGGAGCAGGCGGCGATCTGGTCATATCCGCTGCGGGACGGCACAAAAGAGGAAGTTATTTTCAATATGGTCAATGCGCTGCTGCTTCGTATTCACCAAAGCGGCCATCTCGCAGAAATTTCGCCGGAGCGGTTTGAACTTGTAAAAGAGGGAATTGACTGCTACAAAGAGATCCGCAGCGGCATCAAGGACGGGGTTCCGTTCTGGCCGATGGGATGGGCAGACAATGAAGAAAAACACCTCGCAGCCGGAATCCGTGTGCCGGGAGATGTAATTTATCTTGGTGTGTGGAGACGCGGCGGAGAGGCCGGTTTTGAGGTTCCGCTTGACCGTGCATTCCCGGGAAAAGAGCTGGAAGTAAGCTGCATTTACCCGAAGCCTGCGGCGATGTGTTCCATTACGATGACTACAGCAAGACGCTGCAGATTCACTTCCCGGAGACGTATACGGCGCGTCTGTTTCAGATTAAAGTGAAATAAAATTACATAAATCCCCGCCCGCGGAATAAATTATATCGGAGTGTATCTGATAGGATTTTTCTGGGGAGGGGATTTTTGCGTTTTCTTTCGGCGCTTTCAGATCTGATGGTTCCCGTGCTGATTTTTTATGTGGTCGGACTGGGGCTTTTGATGAAACAGGATGTGTTCGGCGATTTTCTGAACGGGGCGAAGGACGGCATGCGGACAGTGATCGGTATTGTGCCGACTCTGATCGGGCTGATGGCAGCGGTCGGTGTTCTGCGGTCATCGGGATTTCTGGAGGAATTTGGAAAACTGCTTGGAACCGTGCTGGAACCGGCGGGAATCCCGTCTGCGCTGGTACCGCTCGGTGTTGTGCGTCTCTTTTCCAACAGCGCGGCGGTGGGTCTTCTGCTGGATCTCTACAAAGAGGCGGGCTGTGACTCCTTTGCCGGACGGGCGGCTTCGATTATGATGTCGTGCACGGAGACGGTTTTTTATACGATGGCGGTCTATTTCGGAGCGGTCCACATCAAAAAAACGCGGTATACACTGGCGGGTGCATTGCTCTCTTCCTTGGTCGGAATGGCGGTCAGTATTGCCCTGGCAAAGGGAGTGTAAGGATTTTTTCTAATCATACCAGTGAAATGTGTTGACATTTCCATCCAACTGGAATAAGATGGAACCAACTTAAAACATACAAACTCAATAGGAAATAAGGAAATAGAGAAAAGAGCGCAAAAGTAAGGAGGAAATCAACGATGGCAAAGGTATATGACAGCATTCTGGATCTTGTAGGAAAAACTCCGCTGGTAGAACTGAAACGAATTGAAGAAAAAGAAGGACTGCAGGCGAAACTGATCGCAAAAGTAGAATCCTTCAATCCGGCAGGAAGCGTCAAAGACCGTATTGCAAAAGCGATGATTGAGGATGCTGAAGCAAAAGGTCTCTTAAAAGAAGGTTCCGTTATCATTGAGCCGACTTCCGGAAACACCGGAATCGGACTGGCAGCGGCAGCAACCGTAAAAGGCTATCGCATGATCCTTACCATGCCGGAGACAATGAGTGTGGAGCGCCGCAATATTGTAAAAGCATACGGCGCAGAAGTTGTTCTGACCGATGGAACGAAGGGAATGAAGGGTGCAATCGAGAAAGCCGATGAGCTTGCCAAAGAGATTCCGAACAGCTTTATCGCAGGCCAGTTTGTGAACCCGGCAAACCCGGCAACCCACAAAAAGACAACAGGACCGGAGATCTGGGAAGACACCGACGGAGAGGTTGATATCTTTGTTGCAGGTGTCGGCACCGGCGGAACCATCACCGGAACGGGTGAATATTTAAAAGAGAAAAAACCGGAAGTAAAAATCGTAGCAGTAGAACCGGCATCCTCCCCGGTACTGTCCGACGGCGTTTCCGGACCGCACAAAATCCAGGGAATTGGCGCAGGCTTTGTGCCGGATACCCTGAACACCAGCATTTACGATGAAATCATCAAAGTAGAAAATGAGGACGCTTTCGAGACCGGAAGATATCTGGCAGCCGAGGAAGCGATTCTCGCAGGAATTTCCTCCGGAGCAGCTCTGTATGCGGCGATCCAGCTCGCAAAACGAGAGGAAAATAAAGGCAAAACCATCGTTGTGCTCCTGCCGGATAACGGAGACAGATACTATTCCACAGCCCTATTTGCCAAATAAAAGGGAACAGCTTCAGATTTTAAAATAATAGATATCAGCGAACACTGCCATCCGCGGCATTTTCTCTCCACCGCGAATGGCAGTTTCGCATATTAATTTATACCAGAAAGGGAACTTTACTTATGACATTACAACAGCTTCGCTACGTAATTCGGGCCGCAGATTCCAGATCCATGAATGAGGCGGCAAAGGCACTCTATATTTCACAGCCAAGTCTCTCCGGAGCAATCAAGGAGCTGGAAAAAGAGATTGGAATTGAGCTGTTCAAGCGCAGCAGCCACGGAACAGTACTGACCCCGGAGGGCGAGGAGTTTTTGGGTTACGCACGTCAGGTCACAGACCAGTATCAGCTTCTCGAGAACCGCTATATTTATCGCACCAAGGGAAAGAAAAAATTCAGCGTGTCGATGCAGCATTACAGTTTTGCCGTAAAGGCGTTTGTGGAGCTGGTGAAGCAGTTTGGTATGGATGAGTACGAGTTTGCGGTTTATGAGACGAGAACGTACGATGTGCTGATGGATGTAAAAAACTTCAAGAGTGAGCTTGGGATTTTGTATCGGAATGACTTTAATGCGAAGGTGCTGAACAAGCTGCTGAAGGATAATAACCTCGAGTTTCACGACCTGTTTTCCTGCGGAACGTACGTCTATCTATGGAAAGATCATCCGCTTGCGGATCAGGCGGAGATCACAATGGAGGAGCTGAAGGAATATCCATGCCTGTCATTTGATCAGGGAAGCAACAATTCGTTCTTCCTGGCAGAGGAAGTGCTTTCGACGTATGAATATAAGAGAATCATTAAGGCAAATGACCGTGCGACCATGCTGAATCTGATGGTCGGACTGAATGGTTATACGCTCTGCTCCGGCATTATCTGTGAGGAATTAAACGGCAGTGATTACCGCGCGGTGCCGCTTCATGCAGAGGAAAACATGATGATCGGTTATGTTTCCAGGAAGGGTATGTCGGTCAGCGCACTGGGACAGCAGTATTTGGAAGAAATTCGGAAATATAAGGAGCTTGTGCTGTAAGAAAAGGGAGAAACAAGAAGACTTTAACCGAATCAAGTAAGTCCCCTGCTTCTATTGCGAAAAGCAATAAGCAGTGGGTGGGGACTTGCTTGTATCAGAGTGGTACAAGCCACTCCTGATAAGCTGCGAAGCAGCTATTCGGTTATGAGCAAGTAGCGAAGCGGATTGCGAATATCCGCTTTGACTCTCTGGAGTGTGTTTGAAAAAGGCTTTTCGCAAGCTGCGAGTCCCATCTTGTGGAGATGAATGGCGTTTGTTATCTTGTTTTATGTAGCATGATTGGATATAGAAATTTCAGAAGAAAAAATATTGGCGATAAAGAATAGCTATAGGAAAACCCTATAACCAGCCATCAATTTTCTATATTGGACAAAGCAGAAGACTGTCGCTATAATAATCCTTGTAAACAGATAGGAAATATCACCAAAACGAGAGGAAGCGAAGTGAATGAGAGCAGTTTTCGCAGAGAATCGAATTGTGATCTATGATGTCATGTGTTGCAGTGTAAGCAGATAAAACCGAAAGAAAACGGAGCCGCATTGCAGCATGGACAAAACAAGAGGGCAACCGGTTCCGATAAATAATAGAAAATCGAACATGAAAAGAAATAGAAAAACGAAAAACAGAACAG
>ENA-OQAS01000633-OQAS01000633.1-human-gut-metagenome-genome-assembly--contig:-NODE-633-length-18191-cov-1.660153_pt1 | contig 18191 bp, 23 predicted proteins | sample MGYA00242733_ERZ504523 | MGnify/ENA primary metagenome ERZ504523 (study PRJEB26092, sample SAMD00036239) | human gut metagenome | host: Homo sapiens | study: EMG produced TPA metagenomics assembly of...
GGAAGTTGCCCGTGAATTGATGCTTTCCAGGATGCGCTATTCCAACTGCCGGAGTTTCGGAATTTGGACACCCTGACACGGTTCTGCCGAGGGTACGCCCAGCCCACCCGCGAGCCCACCGAATTCAATTTGTATTCGGAAACTGCTCACTTTTATATCTGGCTGCGGCTGATTACCAGGCGTCGAGATTATAATGTGTATGTACATTACTATCTGAAAGGTTAAAAAGTCTGCAACGCACCGGATACAGTATGCCTATCGACTCTGTATTCGGTGCATTTTTCTCTATGAAATAGTTATTTATTTTTATGTACACTTATAAAATCTTGTTGCAAAAGTCAACCTGCTATATAATTATAAAAGAAATATATTTTTCAAAATCTGTCCGTTGTAATATTTCGCAGACATTTGCCTGTTATAATATCCGCAAAAGCAAAGGAAGTTGAGGGATTTTTGAGATTTACCATATATCATATAAAGAATGGAGGTGCATGATTTTGAATCCTAAATTACTGATCGTTGATGATGAACGCGGTATTGTTGATATGATACAGAGTTATTTTCAAACACAATATGATATTCTGACTGCTTATAGCGGACAAGAAGCGCTCAAAAAAAAGTAGCTTGCAAACCAGACTTAATTTTATTGGACATCAATATGCCGGGAATGGATGGTCTGACTGTATGCCAGCAGATACGGGAACACATAGCCTGTCCCATTCTTTTTTTGACTGCTCGTATTGAATCCAGCGATAAGATTATTGGATTTCAGGCCGGGGGCGGATGATTATATCGTCAAGCCCTTTGATTTGGATGAATTGGGGGCGCGTATTGCTGCACATTTGCGCCGTGAGCAGCGACGCCAAAATAATTCGGCAGTACGCTTCTTTGGTGAATTGATACTGGACTATTCCGCCCGAACAGTTACAATCAATAATCAGAACATCCCGCTATCTAAGAGGGAGTTTGAGATTGTAGAACTTTTATCCCTCGATGCAGGACAGGTTTTTGATCGTGAGCGGATTTATGAGCGTGTGTGGGGATTAGATGGGGACGGAAACAGCGATACAATTATGGAGCATATTCGGAAAATACGCGCTAAATTTGCAGCACATACATTGCACAATTACATTGAAACGGTTTGGGGGTGTGGTTATCGGTGGAACGCCTAAAAAATATGGGACTAAAGAAATCTTTCCTGCTATTATCCCTCTCCTGTTTGGCAGTGGCATTTCTCCTGCTTGGGGCAGTTATCTTCCTATGCCGAGGCATTGAAAACCATTATCCTTTAGGCGGTGTAGAAATCTTGTCGGATGGCTCTGTTGTACCTTTGCCATCTCCTACGGTGTCACAACAGCGTATTTTGGCTACCCTAAACATTGTGCAGACGGTTTCCTGTATTCTTTTTCCAGTAGGCGGATTGATTGTTTCAGTCTTTCTTTTTATTATCTCAAATTGAAACAGCCTATTTCCTGCCTGCAAAACGGCATTATGCGGATTCAGAATAATGATCTGGATTTTTCGCTGCCGATTTTGTCTAACGATGAAATGGGACAACTATGTGCTGCCTTTGAAGAAATGCGGAGTGAACTTCTGAAATCGAATCGGCTGTTGTGGCAACAGGCCGAGGAACGCAAACGGCTCAATGCCGCATTTTCCCATGATCTGCGTAACCCGATTACGGTATTAAAAGGAAGTGTAAAACTTTTTACAGCAAGGTATTCAGGACGAACAGACCATAGACCGGCTGGAAAGTTACACTTACGGATTGAGCAGTATGTAGAAGCTATGAGCAGTGTTCAAAAGTTGGAACAACTCTCTGTTAAGCCAAAAGAAATCAGACTATCCGTTTTGCAGAGTGAATTGCAGGAAACAGCACGAATGTTAGCACTATCCAAAAAAGTTTCTGTTTTAGTACCATCAGGTGGAACAGTTTGTATAGATCACGGGCTATTTCTTACCGTAGCAGAAAATCTGATTGGAAATGCGGCGCGATTTGCAGAAAAAGCAATCTCTATTCAAATAACGCTGCAAAATGATTCTATGACCTTGAATGTAGAAGATGATGGTGCTGGTTATCCGCTGTCTCTCGTGCAGAATGGGCCAAACCCTTTTGAAACGACAAGTAGTAATTCCTCACATTTCGGAATGGGGCTTTACAGCAGCAGAATTTTATGTGAAAAACATGGTGGCCGATTGATTTTGGAAAATAGGGTTGGGGGCGGTGCATCCGCAACTGCTATTTTTCATTTCGTGTAATCCTTGAGCGATTTTTGAGATTTATCATTTACACTCTCCTTATACCACAAATAAGGAGAGTGTTTTTTATGAATATTGAGGCAAAGAATTTATCAAAGATTTATGGTGATGGTGAAAACCGAGTGGTGGCTTTGGATCATGCGAATCTCGAAATTGTATCCAGCGATTTTATTTCTATTATGGGACCATCTGGAAGCGGAAAAAGTACCCTGCTTCATTTGCTTTCCGGCTTGGATAAGCCATCTTCCGGTTCGCTGACCTACGATGGTAAAGATATTTACAGTTACAGCGATAAGGAGTTGTCGGCATTCCGCCGGAAACGGATTGGATTTATTTTTCAGCAATTTAATCTGCTTCCGGTTCTGACGGCGAAAGAAAATATTATCATGCCTCTTTTGCTGGATAAACAAAAACCGGATGAAGCATACCTGAAACAGCTTACAGAACTGCTTGGCATTCAGGGCCGCTTGGAACATCTGCCCCATGAGTTATCCGGCGGCCAGCAGCAGCGTGTAGCCATCGCCCGCGCTTTGATTGCAAAGCCGGATGTAATTTTTGCTGATGAGCCTACGGGAAATCTGGACAGCAAAAGCGGCGGCGAAGTCATGGAACTGCTTCAAAATGTATGGAAAAAGATGGGGAAAGCTCTCGTTGTCATTACCCATGACAGCCGTATTGCACGAATGGCAGACCGGCAGTTTCAGATTGTAGATGGTGTGCTTACGGAGGTGACAGCGAAATGAAATCTTATCGTACATTAGCATTGAAAGAACTACTGTCCCAAAAAGTCACTTCTATTCTTATTTTGATTGCCGTTGTGCTGTCTACTATGATGACAACCATTGTAGGACAATCCATTGGCGTACTTAGTGCAATGCGGGAACAGCAGGCCATCGCTATCGGAGGAAACCGATATGCCACTTTTTTGCAGATGAATGCAGATCAGCTTCACGCACTGGAACAGGATGAGCGTCTTTCCTATGTAGGGAAATCTATTTATATGGGAAGTTTAGAACTCTCCCCATCTCTTACCCTTGGTTTGATGGAATATTTGGATGACAATGCCGCTATCTATCCGTCCAGTACCAGTGTAGAAGAAGGTCGTCTTCCGGAAGCCCCGATGGAAATAGCTCTTTCGGAAGATATTCTGAAATATCTTGGCTTTGAGGGCGGTATTGGAGATAAGATTACACTTTCGCTGCAAAAAAAATCTTCGCCACAACATTGCGGACAGCTATTCCTATACAGCGGAATTTGTTCTTACAGGGATATTGAGAAATAACTACTTAGGATATACAAGCGGCACTGTTACGGGAGTTGTAGGGAAAGGAACTGCTGAACAACTTTTAACGGAATCTTATATTTATTACAATGTGGATATTCGGACTGCCGATAAAAGAATTTTCAAGCAGTTGTCGATGACATCAATAAGGAATTTAATATCCATGAACTTGATACCAGCTATAATATTGTATATTTGAACGCCTTGGGAATTTCCTATACTGCAAATTCCGAGGGTGCTAATGATAAGGGATTCTCTTTTATGACAGTCGCAGGGATATTAGTGGGTACTTTGATTTTGCTGGCTGCTGGTCTTGTGATTTACAACATTCTGAAAATATCTGTATCAAAACGGATAAAGGGATATGGAACACTTCGGGCTATTGGAGGCGAAAAAGGACAGCTTTATCAGATCATTGTAATTGAAGTAATCCTATTATGCCTGATGGGGATTCCTATTGGTATGCTTCTTGGCTTCTTGAGTGCCAGAGGAATTTTAGAGGCAGCTACCGGCTTGGTTTCCCCTGAATTGTTCTTGGTTCAGGATGCTTCTGAATTGAAAACTCTAATAGCAGAGAACAGTTCTTTGAATGGAACCTTACTGGTTTTAAGCGGAGCAATCACTTTGGCGTTTGCGCTGTTTGCAGCATTGCCAGCAGCCAGATCAGCCGCAAGGGTATCCCCCATTATGGCGATGTCTGGAACAAATCTGAAAATTCTCCGCAGAAAGCGTAAAACAAAGAAAATCCATAATTTTGAAGCGTACTATGCCCGTCTGAACTTAAAGAGAAATAAAGGCCGTACTGCAATTACAATTTTGTCCCTTGTTATGAGTATCACGGTTTTATAGCGCTGCAAGGGTATTCCTCTCTCCTGAACGCTGCAAGCGCACTGCAAGATAACCATTTAGGAGATTATCAGATCACAAATGAAAGTGTTGGATTTACCACAGATGATCTGAACACTTTGCGGAAAAATGAAGCTGTGCAAAGTGTAGCTGCCATACAATTTTCGCTTTACGAGCAAAATGAAAATGGGCTGCTCGATGAAATCAGTCTTGAATTTCAACTGAAACCTGGTGAAACTTTTCAGGTTGTCGGATTGAACGATGAATATTGGGATTATTTTATGGGGGATCAATTACCAGAAGAACAGCTTGGACAACTGAAATCAGGGAACGCCTGTATAGTAAGGAATCCTATTCCCATGAGCTTCGGCGAAGATGTTCTTGAATTTACAAATATAGAGGCCGGAGAAAACATCTGTGTTGCGGGAATGGAGCTGAATGTTTTGAAAACCTTGGATGGCTATGACGGTTATCTTGGTATTGGAAATGGCGGTTTCACAAATGGTGTTCAGGTGATCGTTGATGATGCTATCTATGAACGCCTGACGGGAAAAGATACCTATTCAGAGTTTTTGCCTACACTGAACGAGGGTGCTGACAGGGAAAACTTTGATACATTTATCGAGGCGTTTTGTAACAGAATACCGGGGACAACATTCTTGTCATATGAAGAAACCGACCAGCAACTAAAAGAGAGCTTTGCACAAATTCAAATGCTGGCATGGGGCTGATTCTTTTCGTTGGCCTGATTGGTATTCTTAATATCATCAATACCGTTTACACAAATATTCACACCAGAGTAACAGAAATCGGTATGCAGCGGGCCATTGGAATGAGTGCCGATAGCCTTTATAAAACTTTCCTTTGGGAAGGTGCATATTACGGAATCATTGCCTCTGTGATTGGAAGCGTGCTGGGATATGTTTGTACGATCTTCATTGAGGCGGCCACGAGCGACACCATCCAGCTTGTTGCAATCCCTGTCATGCCCATTCTTGAAGCAACCCTCTTGGCAGTAGGAGCTTGCTTGCTGGCAACAGCAATTCCTCTGCGGAAAATTTCAAAAATGAGTATTGTAGATTCCATTGAAACGGTTGAGTAGAACACTATTTTTTGAACTGTCCGAACTTTCTAATATTTTGTGGACATTTAGGTTTTAGAATGACCTTATCAGTGAAAGCAGGTGGATAAAGGAGCTTTTGTCTATTTGCTGTGCTGATTCTGGTACAGTTGGCGGCCACTGGCACAACAGTTTTCCGCATTTCCCCCAAGCAAAGGAGGCGAACAATATGGGCAAATTTTTAATATTATCCGTCACTGACCACGAAGAACATATACTCAATAAAATTATGGAAACTATCGCAAACGAGCCGAAGCTTAACCATATTGCGCCTCCTCTCCCTTGCAACATTCTTTCTTTTAAAAATCTGGAAATTCGGCTAAAGGAGCAGACAGTATCCTGCAGAGGTCAACTTGTTACTCTGACTCACCATGAGTTTGCTGTCCTTACATATCTGGCTCGTCATCCCGGCTGGGTATTCTCAGCCAGCCAGATTTATGAGGCCGTATGGGATAGAGACGGTGAACACTGCGGCACCGCCGTTGCCAGTGTCATCGGTCAGATCCGGCGCAAGTTGACGCCAGATACACCAAAGGGTGGCTATATTCGCACTGTACTGGGTAGTGGATATAAATTTGAATCCGTGATATAGGAAATGCCGGACATAGGCTTATTGGCTCTGTCCGGCGCTTCTTTTTATATAAAATAAGGCTGCAAGTATTGCTTCCTGTATTACTTGAAAAAAACATATATAAATTCGACAAACGGCAGTCTACTCTTCCCCAAATAGACTATTTATAGTTTTGAACCACAAGGCGGTGTAATATCCAATCCTTCAAGAAAGTGTATTCCCCAGTTACACATAGAATCTAATACCGGAATGATACTTTTTCCAAAGGCGGTAAGTGAATACAAGGTTTTAGGTGGTTTTTCTGGAATTACTTCTCTGTGAATCATGCCGCATTCTTCCAAATCGCGAAGTTGTTGTGAAAGCATTTTAGGTGTGGCTTTTGGAATTAAGCGTTGTAATTCCATGTAGTGCAAAGGTTTTTCTATCAAATGCCAAAGAATGAGAGGTTTATATTTTCCTCCAATCAGAAAAAGTGTGGCTTCCACTGGACAACTAAATTGATTCTTTTGATAATTCATTTTTATAAATTCACTCCTTTTGGTACTTTCTTTGAGGGAAGTATCTACCTGAAAAGTGCAATCTTGTTATTCTACTGCACCATGTTAAAATTAGTACGACGATTGAACATGTCAATTAAATTATACAGCACCAAGAAAGGATTGACCATGATGAATTTTATTGAGATTGCAAAAAACGGTATTCTGTACGCAATTACAGTGGCAAAAAAGTGGAGAAAGAGAAGCTTGATAAAATTTTGCAGGCTGCTCATGTTGCACCAACAGCAGCAAACCTACAGCCGGTTCACTTAATTGCAGTAGAAAGCAAAGAGGGACTGGAAAAAATCAGCAAAGGGGCAAATATTTATAATGCTCCTCTTGCAATTATTGTATGTGCAGATCATAACAAAGCATGGGTTCGCCCCTTTGACCAAAAGCAAACCGGAGACATTGACGCAGCTATCCTAACAGACCATATGATGTTGGAGGCAACAGAATTAGGTTTAGGTACCGTATGGGTATGTTACTTTCAGCCTGATGTTATCCGGAAAGAATTTGATTTGCCCGATAATTTAGAGCCAATCAATATTTTAGTAATCGGTTATGGAAATGAAGAAGCTGCAGATACAGAAAGACATGACCATCTGAGGATTCCACTCACCGACTTAGTTTCGTATGAAAACTGTAACTGAGTATAAGATGATTTCCGAAATGCTTCCGAACTTCTTCAACTCATTGCTTCCAAAAGTGGTTGATGTTATAATTGCGAGGAAACAACTGAATAAAAGTGTCTTCGGGGCAGGGTGAAATTCCCGATTGGCGGTAAAGTCCGCGAGCGTAAAACGCACGATTTGGTGTAATTCCAAACCAACAGTATAGTCTGGATGAAAGAAGATATGGTTAGATTTCCGCAGATTTGAGAGGCTTACTTTCTTTTCTGTGGCCTAATTATAATGTTAACACCTGAAAGACCTTTTCTTTTGGGTGTTAAATTTTTGTCACGGAGGAAAGCAATTATGAACAGTAAAACAAAAAGAATCACCGCTATTGGGATGCTATGTGCAATCACTTATGTCACCATGGTTGTTGGCAGGATTCCGATTATTCTATTCTTAAAGTATGACCCATCAGATGTTATTGTAACTTTGGGCGGCTTTATTTGGGGACCGATGACTTCCTGTATCGTATCTGTCATTGTGGCAACCCTTGAAATGATTACAGTAAGCGATACCGGAATATTAGGTTGTATCATGAATATCGTACAAACACTATCTTTTGCGTGTACGGCGTCTATCATTTACAAAAAAAGCACACTCTATCTGGTGCACTGATTGGCCTGGCATCGGGGTGGCTAATAACGGTTATTGTTATGCTGCTGTGGAACTATTTGGTAACACCACTTTATATGGGGTATCCAAGAGAAGCGGTTGTGGAATTGTTACTCCCTGCCTTTCTTCCATTTAACTTGTTGAAAGGCGGGTTAAATGCATCCATTGGAGTAGTAACATTTAAGTGCAGTCGTTAAATCCACCAAATGATGATAGAATATCATCAGGAAAGGTGGAGTGACATGCAATACGATAAGGAATTCAAACTGCAGGCTCTTGAACTGTCCGATGAAATCGGAGTCAAGGCAGCTGCAGAACAACTCGGCATCAAATATTACACACTAGCCGATTGGCGAAGTCAGCGTAAGGCTCGCGGCGAAGGTGCTTTTGTCGGAAGCGGCAATAAAGTGATGCCGCTCAACGAAAAGGATCGTCGCATAAAGGAACTCGAAGCAGAGCTTCGGGAAACCAAACGAGCTAACGATATTCTTAAGGAAGCTCTCGGTTTTTTCGCACAAAGCCGGAAGAAGTAAAAGCACATAAACGCTTTGAGTTCATTAATAAATACAGTAACAGATGGCCAGTAAGCGCAATGTGTGACGTCCTGAATGTGAGCGAGACCGGTTATTACAGATTCAAAAGGATTCTCGGCAGACCCGGCAAGGACGCTGTTCTTTCGGCAGTTATTCAAGATGTGCTCGATGAGCATCCGTTTAACGATAATTATGGTGTAGACCGAATGCAGATAGCTCTTATGCATCGTGGCTACACTGTTGGTAAACGGCGGATATCCAGAATCATGAAGGAAAATGGATGGCTTCATGAGCGTAAACGCCGTCCGAAAGGATTAACCAGGGCAACTACTGAAATACAGGAGAAGGAGAACCTGATAAAGCAGGATTTCACTTCAGATCAGCCATATCAGAAGCTGCTTACCGATATATCTCAAATATCATGCCGTGATGGTAAATTATATATATCGCCGATAATGGATTGCTTCAATGGAGAGATAATTTCTCTGGTAATGCGAAGCAATATGCGCAAGGAACTGTGTATTGATACATTCAATGCCGCGGCTAAAAGGTTTCCGCTAAACGGAGCAATTCTGCATAGTGATCGAGGAAGCCAGTACACAAGCGAAGCATTTCGCGAGAAGCTCAGTAACGCGGGTGTTCTTCAGAGTCTCAGCGGTGTAAATCACTGTTTTGATAACGCCAGAATGGAAAGCTTCTTTGCAACCCTTAAAAAGGAACTCCTGTATAGGATTCCAACATACAAGATGAAGATGGATGAAGTTAAAGCAATCATCTTCAGGTATGTCTTTGTCTACTACAATCGGATAAGGATATACACTTCAAATCCGGATGGCCTTCCGCCGGCAGCTTACAGAAGACATCTGGAACAACCGTTAGCTGAAGCTGCATAATTGTGGGTTTAAACACTGCACAAATATTGACAATTCCACATTACCTTTTTACTGTATAAGCCCATAGTTACCGCTTTAAGAAAAAGTGGATATATTTCTACTTTGGAAAAAGACACAAGGCAGCAACATACTGGTCTACTTATACTGGCAAATTTCATCATTGTGACTTGTGTTTTGATCATCCTATCAATGAATGGAATTATATGAGGATCGAAATGAAAGAAAATACGAATGCGCTATTTACACACTAACGGGAATCGTTATACACGGCCGGGGTATTGGAAAGCATGTGGGGACACCTACCGCAAACATGGAAATAGCAAAAAATACATTTTTGCCAAAGACAGGGGTATATGTGGCAGATATTCTTTTAAGTGACAAGAGATATTATGGTGTTACTCATATTGGGGCACGCCCTACACTTGATAATGATGATTCTGTTTCAATCGAAACACATATTTTTGATTTTGATAAGGACATATACGGGAGTACGATAACTGTCAACCTATATAAGAAATTGAGAGAAGTTAGAAAATTTAACGAATTATCCTTGCTGCTTGCACAAATTGCAAACGACCGGACAATGGCACTAAAATTTGGGGATTGAAGCAAGCAAGTCACACCTTACACATTGATGTTAACCGGCATTGTGTAATATTAGAACAGAAGGAAGTTTATTTATCAACAAACGAATTTGAAGTTCTTTATCTGCTGCAACAATCTCCTCAAACCACATTCACAAAAGAGCAGATTTATGAAAGATTTGGCATGAGCTACAAATAACCATTTGCACGCAGTAGAAAATACAATTTTCCAAATACGCAAAAGGCTAAAACCATATTGCAAGGGGCGCGAGTATATAAAAACTGTAATTGGCTATGGTTATAAGTTTAATTCTGGGTAAGGTGATATTTAAGCATTAGAACAAATAGCCCCAGTCCCAGAGTTTTGAAGTCTCTATATTCAGCAACCTTTTACAAATAGAAAAGTCTCTGGCACTATCCCCCATCTCATTTAAGATTTGCCAGAAACAGAACCACTGCTTATGCGCATAAGGAGAAGAAGGATGTGAACAATATGGCAAATTTTTAATATTATCCGTTGCAGACCACGAAGAACACATACTCAATAAAATTATAGAAACTATTGCAAACGAACCAGAGCTTGACCATATTGCTCTCCCACCCTCTAACACCAGCCTCTCCTTTCCAAACCTTGAAATTCGGCTAAAGGAGCAAACTGTATCCTGCAACGGTCAACTTGTTACTCTGACTTACCATGAATTTGCAGTTCTTGCATATCTGGCTCGCATCCTGGTGGGTATTTTCTGCCTATCAAATCTATGAAGCTATATGGTGCAAAGACGGTGAAAACTGCGGCACTGCCGTTGCCAGTGTCATCGGTCAGATCCGGCGTAAATTGACGCCGGATACGCCAAAGGGTGGCTATATCCGCACTATACTGGGCAGTGGATATAAATTTAGCAGTTCTCCCTTTTAAGTCAGTAAGAAAGGCTCCGAGGCCGTAATGATCTCGGAGCCTTTCTCATTGACTTAAATCTTAAACAATTTGATCGCCTTCAACAAAATAATGCTCAATTCCTGGTACAGATCCTCATCCAGCACGCCGTCAATAATAGCATACTTGAGCAGCAATGGTCGATACATCTGTAAGATCGCCGTAATGGCATCCTCGTTTCCGTCCTTGGCACTGAGGAGCAGACACTCAAAATTCATCTCTTGTCACCTCCTTCAATGCTCTTTCTGATTTTCTGGATCGTCCTGTAGTAAAGTGCAGCCACCCCTTTGTAGGACAGCCCAAACTTTGCTCCCAGAGTCTCGAAATCTTCTTCCTCCAGCGTTCGAGCCAGAAATATCTGGCGTTCCCGTTCATTGAGTTTCTGCAACGCCTCCAGAAGCGCTCCATTCTCAATGACATCCATAAGCGGTAATCTGTCCAAGACCACTTCCTCTGAGCTGGGTTCAGACTCATAGACCACTTCCACAGTACTCTCTATACTGCTGCGCTTATAAAACTGGATCAAATAATCTTTCTGCGGCGCTTGACCGCCGAAACTAAATATGCTGTAAACCTGAATTGCAGGTCATCTTCTGCCTGCCCATTGTTCCGTTGCCACATGGCTTTACCTCCAAAAGTCTCAAGAATTCCGATGGATTTCCTGAGCTTCTGGCGGTGACCTGCACCGGACAAACCTGGCTGTGATAGAGAAAACAGCCAGCTTTGTACCAATGGACAAAACCAGCTGTTCCCTGAATTGCTGCATCGAGCAGTTCAATAGATACCATCCGAGCAGGTGGAGGTTTTTCTTTATGTGGAGAAACTCTCTCGTCCTGCCTCGACGATATACCCCTATTGAGAGCCGTTCATGAAAAGCCGTGTGTCCTGGAGTTATGAAAGCAATGAACTGCTCGATGTTGTGGAATCCTTTTTCCATAACATCGTTACTCCCTGTCCGCAGTTATGCGGACGGCACACAGGCGGCCTGCATCATCCCCTTTCTTTCGCGATATGGCAGCGCAACGCTGCGCCCTGCTGATAATTGTTAAATTGTAAAATAATACTTTTTTCAAATACTGTTCCAGAGCTATTCTATATGAAAACAGGAGGCGGCCTTTATCCCCATCATCAGGATAAAGACCGCCCTGTACTTCCGATTTTCATTGGGTATCGTACTGATCTCATACCCCCACCTCCGCTTACCGAATTTTCATTGATTTTTGGGATCACTGCCATAATTACAGTGTAACTGACAGTTTTCGGAAACTTTTGGAGTAGCATTGGAATATCCTTCGAGGAAAGAGAAAATCATTCGACATTATATGACAAAACAAGCTCTAAAACGGTCACTGCATTTTTCCGCTTTGGAGCTATTCCTTTATTATTTCCATAAAGTTGCATCTTCTGTCGTTACCTGTGCCGTATCCGGATGGATATAAATGATTTGGAGTCCTTTCTTTTGGCATAGTTAACAGTCTGCTGAGTTCCGGATCGCATATTGTTTACATTATCATAAACAGCCACCATACAGCCGACCTGATCCACCATAAGTAATTGCGTTTTTATAATTCTCACTTGATGGCATTTCACCCAGGATTAAAACCTTCGCTGCATATTTACGAATAAACTTCATTCTCTTTCTGTGCCAGTCATCCCAATCTGCATCATATCCCTCAAAGGGGAGAGCCAGACACAATTCCACATCTTGATACGCCGTCTGTTCTTTCATGTGCAACAGGATCTCTGACGCCCACATATCAGCTCCCATTGCTCCCCCAGCCCAAAAGCATCGTACTCCCTGATTATAAAGCCGTATAAGCTGCTCCTGCAGACACTTTTTGATCCGCTGGCAGCGCTTGTCCTTTTCGTTATATTTGAACTTGAAACGAGTCGGCCTATGGCCTGTAATCACACACGAAAAACTGTTCATATGGTTCTCCTTTCCCGGCATCCATCTTCGTCTATTATACTTGCCATAGACGAGATAAATCAACCATAACGCTTAATAATCCATGTCATAGCGGATAAAATGTAACTATGGCATGGAGGTGACGCATGGATAATCTACTAAAAGATATGGGTAAACGGATCTTCGACCGGAGGAAACAACTGAATATGACCCAGGAAACTCTGGCAGAGCTGGCTCATGTCACACCACAGACCATCTCCACCGCAGAACTGGGACAAAAGGCTATGCGGCCTGAAACAATCCTCAAGTCTGTGATGCACTCAACATCAGCACCGAGTACTTGTTGCGAGGCATCATCACAGAAACAGATTCCTCCCTTCTCATGGCGAAGATTTCCACACTAACGCCCAAGCAATACAGGCATTTTGAAGATATTTTAGACAGCTTTATCGCGGCCATACAGGAAGAGGCATAGGAGCATCACTGGCTCCCATGCCTCTTTTGATTATCCTCTGCTGCGGAATGCAGATAAAGCGCTGGCAATCAGACTGCGTGTTCTATCGTCCATTTCAGTCTCATCCCCCGCCTCCTGTGCATCCGAAACAACCATAGGCGCTACTGGCTTCTTCTCTGTTCTGACTGGATGAATCTGCTCTTCTACCTTTTCCCGTCCCATCCTTCCTGCCGCAAATCTCTTTGACGATAGCCACCACCGCTTCTTTGCTGATGACCGAAGCATTTAGCGGCTGCGGCTCCTGCCCAAAGTGCTCATTATAGTAAACCACTGCATTTGCCACATACTGTGCTTTTGTGCGGGGACTCTGCAGCTCCAGTAATCCAATGGCAGTCTCGTGTATAGGATCTCCCTCATTAAAGCGCAGTGTAAACCGTCCCCGTTCTTTTTTTTCGCCCATACCATCACCTGCCTGCTGTTTCAATCCGGTACAGATACTCATATCCATCCGCATTTGCATTGATTTTCGGTACAAAGAATGGTGTTCCCACCTTGCCCGAAGTTTCAATCTGCCGCTTCAAAAGAATGGCGCCACCGCCTACAAATACTACCTTGCAATATTGCAAGTCTATCATACGCTCTCGCAGTGTGCTGAACAGGTCACTGATAAATTCCTGCGCCATCTGTTCTGTCAGCCGTATGGTGCATCCGGATATTTGGTCTTTTTCCCCATCAAGATGCATCCACATCCCCTTCATCCAGCAACAGGTCCAGTTCCGAATTCACCTTGGAACGCACCTTATTGTATAGCAGGATCACACCATTTTCTAACGAATCGCAAGAGGTAAGGTCGATCTCTCCGTTTTTCATCAGCAAATAGTCCGCAGTGAACCCACCAATATCCAGGATTACCGCTTTTGGCTCCTCCACAAGCGTATGGAGCATGGTGGCCGCTGCTGCGTAAGCCTGGGGAAAACAGGCAACATCTTCAATATAGATGGTGTACGACTTTCCCTGCACCTCAAATTCTACCATTCCCCGCTGCCCAAAGTATTGCGTAAACCGCTCCACCTGGGCACCAAAGTGTGCCGGCGGCAGTCCTACTGCCAGTTGGATACGCTGAACCTCTGTGGAATATGCTCCCCTCGCTTCAATTTCACCAGCCAGCGCAAATAGGGTCAGGATAAAGAAGCGATCATCCTCCGTTTTATCTTTCCGATAAGGAATCCGCTCAGTAGACAGCGTATAGTAGGTATTCTGATACCTCAGCACATTCTGTCCAAAGGGACGGGTGACACTCTGCTTCAGACCGGACACAAAGGGGTTGCAATGAACCGTTTTAATTTGTTTGTTGCCATGATCAACGCCAATAAGCATATGTAATGCCTCCTTCTTACTTTATACATATCCTTTACGCCTATATGACGCCTATTCTCAACAATCACGCACTATTTTTAAGAAAAGGAAAAGCAGGAGACCTATAGAGGTTTCCCGCTTTTGGCTACTGCACAGTATGCGCAGATAAAAGATTCGATTGTTCTATTCTGCCATACCCTGCGGAACTTCAAATTTGTATCCGCTCCCTAAAACAGTACGGATATAACCCGCCTTCGGCATATCCGGTGTCAGTTTCTGCGGATCTGACCAATGACGCTGGCAACGGCTGTGCCGCAGTTTTCACCATCCTCACCCCACACTTCTTCATAAATCTGCCCGGCAGAAAATACCCAGGACGGGTGGTTTGCCAAGTATACCAATGTCGCAAATTCCCGATGGGTCATAGAAATTAACTCGCCGTTTCGGTGTACCGTTCTCTCCTTCAGGCGAAGCTCCAATCCCGGGAAAACAAGAGTATTACAAGGATGAGATGACACAATATGGTCAAATCCTGGCTCGGCTGCAATAATCTCCATAATTCTGCTAAGTATGTATTCTTCATGGTCTGTTACCGATAATACAAGATTTTTCCCATATGTCCCTCCCTTATTCATAATTAGAATGCTGATACCCTGCAGTCCACTATAAAGTTTACTTGTTTACTTCAGTAATAACGATTGTTCCGTTTTTATCCAGCAAAGGTGTAATCCCCGTATCATGGACAAGGTAGTTTACACCTGTTTCGGTGTCTACAACAATACTCAAGGAAGTTCCCTGTGTATAGATTGTTTCAAAGCGCTTTCTTTGTTTGCCATAGTAATCCACTCCTTTGCATGGTGTAAGGTATCAGCATTTCTAATTTATTACTCTATGATAAAGACCAAATGTTGCAGAAATCTCCTAACCGCTTTCTTTTTCGGCAAGAAAACAGGCTGAATTGCTTCATTTTTGTAGCAATTCAATTTTATCTCATTTCGGGCCGAAGAATAACCCGTTTGAATAAGAACATTGTTGCACCAAAATAGGTCAGATAGATTGCACAGAATAGTAGGATTGTTACCAGACCATAAAGAGGTACAAGCCCCTCCTGCAAGATTGCCTCTCCGAAAAAGAACTGCGCCCCTGCTATCAGCAAAACCGTCAGTAAAAGAGGGAATAGCAGTGGGATCAAAAAGACTGTGGACAGTTCCCTGCGGATCAGGGAAGCCTGCCTATGCCCCGGTACACCCAAACGGTCAATGACTGCATAATTCTTCTGGTTTTTGTCTATGGCAGAAAGCTGCTCAAATGCAAGAACCGAGCAGGATAGGATGATAAAAATAATGCTTAAGTATAATCCACAGAACGAAATAGCTGTAAATCCAGTCAGCGAATTGGCAACACCCCATGCTTTACCGTGACACCCATTGTTACTCTTTCCGGGAGCTGTTGACCGGGCTGCAATTCCGGCTGCCATTTTCCACTGTTCAGGAATTGCTTCAAGTCGCTTTTCAATTCCGGGTATCCGCCATCTTCCAGTTTCATCGCCAGACGGATTTTTCTCCGACTAATTGTGAAGCTGCTTCATCCGGCAGAACAAGTACATATCCCTTCGTTCCGGCCATTTGATACTGCTCCATCGGCTCCGTCAGGTTGGTGTCTCCGCAATAGTCAAGGTTCGACCATTTAATGTGATTTCCGGCTGCTGCTTCAATCCCTGCCGGATTCCATCCATATAGTTCCATGTATCGCAATGAACCAAAAACTCGTTGTCGCTCATGGAAACAGGAGAAACCCCCAAAATCTCACGCAGGTGGTTATAGTCGGACAAAGACAAGGCTTCGATAGATTTTTCAGGAACCGCATACAGATAATAGCTCACAGAATCCTCGACTCCACAATGCTCCTCAGTAAATGAAACGATGGAATCCATGCTGGATTTTTCCAAAGGTGCATCAATCGCCACGCCTGCATCATAGGGATAATAGGCTTTCATATTGGCTTTGTAGCTGCCCCCATTGTAAGCCCCACAAACATGGTCGCCAGGGATATGGTCAACAGGATCGCCACCACAGCCATTGTCCGGCCAGCAGAATGGATGCGCCGCCCAATCTGCCCCAGGAAGAACAGGTTTTCTTCTTTGTACTTATGGTGCAGATTTTGTTTTGCAAATCGGTGCAGCAGAAGTGGAATCTGGCGATGCAGCTCATAAACACCCATCAGAATGAGCAAGCAGGCTCCGCAAGGTATAAAAATGCTTCATTGGTTTGTGTCTGGAGCATCTGCCCAAGCAAAATCACGCCAGTAATCATTGCAGCGATTGAAAGCAATACTACCAAAATGCTATGGCGAAATGATTTGAAACAGTACTCTTCATTCTTGCGGTTATCATACAGCAGATCGATCACTTTCTGATGCCGGATAATCTTTGCCGCCCGGAGCATCCCAAAACCATACATCAAGGCAAAAAACAAAAATGTTACTGCCCATGCCTGGAGAGAAAAGGAAACCTGATAGGTATGTGGCACCTCAAAGATATTTTTTACCACCTGATTCAGCAAACCGGAAAGCCCTGTGCCAGCCAAAGAACCAAGCAGAAAGGCCCCAGTGCCGATGATACTGTTTTCAGCAAGGAACAAATTCCGGACAGTCTTTGCTTCCATGCCAATCAGTTCGTAGGTTGCAAACTCCTTTTTCCGTCGTCCCAGCATAAAGCGAATCGCATAACCGATCACAAACGAGGACATAAAAGCAACCAGAGCTGACATAAGCAGAATTCCAGTAGTCAGCATCGACATATTCTCTGCCATAGCAAGAACATCTGATGAAAAGCCCAATGCCAAAAATGAGTACATCAATGCCGCAGTCAAGGTAAGCGTCACAAAGTAAATGATATAATCCCGCAGGCTTCTGCGGATATTACGGAATGCCAATTTAGCGTACATCACTCACCCCTCCTCCCATCATGGTGAGGACATCCAGAATTTTTTCAAAGAAAGTCCTACGGGAATCACCACCCTTACGGATTTCCGTGAAGATTGCACCATCCTCAAAAAGAGAATGCGATTGGCATAGCTTGCCGAAAAAGCATCGTGTGTCACCATCAGGATCGTGGCTCCGAGATCTTCGTTGATACTCTGGATCGTAGAAAGCAGCATCTGGGATGAATGACTATCTAACGCGCCGGTAGGTTCGTCTGCCAAGATCAGCTTAGGCTGGTTGATAATGGCTCTGGCACAGGCGCACCGCTGTTTCTGACCACCGGACACCTGATAGGGGTATTTATCCAGAATATCCTTGATATTCAGCTTTCCGGCCATTTCCCGCACTCGTCCATCAATCTCGCCTGCTGGAACCTTGTTGATGGTCAACGCCAAAGCTATGTTTTCCGAAATGGTCAGCGTGTCCAGCAGGTTAAAATCCTGGAAAACAAAGCCAAGATTTTCCCGACGAAACCGGGCAATCTGTTTTTCATTGATTTCCGTCACATCGGTCCCATCCAGATAGATATGTCCCGCACTGACGGTATCAATGGTGGAAATACAGTTGAGCAGGGTAGTCTTGCCGGAACCGGATGCTCCCATGATTCCTACAAATTCCCCCTCCTGAACGGAAAAGCTGATGT
>ENA-OQAS01000634-OQAS01000634.1-human-gut-metagenome-genome-assembly--contig:-NODE-634-length-18190-cov-2.611914_pt1 | contig 18190 bp, 18 predicted proteins | sample MGYA00242733_ERZ504523 | MGnify/ENA primary metagenome ERZ504523 (study PRJEB26092, sample SAMD00036239) | human gut metagenome | host: Homo sapiens | study: EMG produced TPA metagenomics assembly of...
AGAAAGTAAATGATTCTAATTTCAGGAGGAAAAATCATGGCAATTTTAGTAACAGGCGGAGCCGGATTTATCGGCAGTCACACATGTGTAGAGATGCTGAATGCAGGATATGAAGTTATTGTAGTAGATAATCTTTGCAATGCTTCTGAAGAAGCAATCAGACGTGTAGAGAAGATCACCGGTAAGAACGTTACATTTTATAAAGCAGATATCAGAGATAAAGAAGCACTGGATCAGATTTTTGACAAAGAAAGTGTAGAATGTGTCATTCATTTCGCAGGACTTAAAGCAGTCGGAGAATCTGTTGCAAAGCCACTTGAATATTATCAGAACAATATTGCAGGTACACTTACACTTTGTGATGTTATGCGTAACCATAATGTGAAGAACATCATCTTCAGTTCTTCAGCAACGGTATATGGTGATCCGGCATTTATCCCGATTACAGAAGAATGCCCGAAGGGAACCTGTACGAATCCTTATGGATGGACAAAATGGATGCTTGAGCAGATCCTGACAGACCTGCATAAGGCAGATCCGGAGTGGAATGTTGTCCTTCTTCGTTACTTCAATCCGATCGGCGCACATGAGAGCGGACTGATGGGAGAAGATCCGAAGGGTATCCCGAACAACCTGCTTCCATATATTGCACAGGTTGCAATCGGTAAGCTGGAATGCCTGGGGGTATTTGGTGATGATTATGATACACCGGACGGAACAGGTGTGAGAGACTACATCCATGTGGTTGACCTTGCAATTGGACACGTAAAGGCGCTGAAGAAGATCCAGGAAAAATCAGGCGTAAGCATTTATAATCTTGGAACCGGAGTAGGATATTCAGTACTGGATGTATTGCATGCATTTGAAAAAGCATGTGGAAAAGAGATCCCTTACCAGATCAAGCCAAGAAGAGCCGGAGATATCGCAACATGCTACTGTAATGCAGAAAAAGCAAAGAACGAGCTCGGATGGGTTGCAGAACGCGGAATCGACAAGATGTGTGAGGATTCATGGAGATGGCAGACAATGAATCCGAATGGATACGAAGCTTAATAAAAGAAAGAAAAATGTGTCAGGGTGAACGTTGCCCCGGCACATTTTTAGTTCCCTAATATCCGGAAAAGTGATATAATACAAATATCTATAGGTTTTAAGAGGGCTGAAAGATGAAAAAGGATATAAAGTTAAAGGGACAACTGAAATTGTATATGCAATGGCCGGGAATTATGATTCTTTTCCTTATCCTGATGAATATCTGGATCTTCAGGATGGATCGAAAGGCCGGGCTGCTTATGAGTGCGTTTGTGCTGGTTTATGCAGTCGTCATTGGCATTATGTATTTTTACAACAAGTCTCTGATTCTGGCAGACATGGTAGAGTTTGCAGCGCAGTACGGGATTGTCCAGAATACACTTCTGAAGGAACTTTCGATTCCGTATGCGATTTTACTGGATGATGGAAAAATCATCTGGACGAACACACAGTTCCGGGAAGTCCTTGGGACGACTATCCGGAAGGATACCTATCTGAGTAAATATATTCCGGAGCTGAACCGGGGCGTATTTCCAAAGGAAGACAATGAATCGGTAAGCCTGGAATTCAATTATCTTGACAGAGATTATCAGGCTGAGATCCAGTGCGTATCGGTCGAAGGTTTCAGTGAGACAGAGCAGCTTCTGGAGATACCGGAGGAAAAGGAATATTTTATTGCGATACATCTTCAGGATGTGACAGAGCTGAACCGGTATATCCGGGCGAATGAAGAGCAGCGGCTGGTGGCCGGACTGGTTTATATTGATAACTATGAAGAGGTCATGGAAAGTGTCGAGGAAGTAAGGCAGTCTCTTCTGGTGGCATTGATCGACCGTAAGATCAACCAGTATATTGCGGATTTTTCCGGTATTGTGAAGAAGCTTGAGAAAGACAAATATTTTGTTGTGATTAAAAAAGAAAGCTTCAATCGAATGGAAAAAGACCGTTTTTCTTTACTTGATGAGGTAAAAGGAGTCAGTATCGGCAATCAGATTCCGGTTACACTAAGTATTGGGCTTGGACTCAGTACAGATACCTATGCTGCAGGATATAATTATGCCCGTATAGCGATCGATCTTGCACTTGCAAGAGGCGGAGATCAGGTAGTTGTGAAGAATAACAAGGGAATCAGCTATTATGGCGGAAAGCGTGAGCAGACTTCTAAGAATACCCGGGTAAAAGCAAGAGTAAAAGCAGAAGCACTCCGGGAGTTTATCACCGGAAAAGAGCGTGTGATCGTAATGGGACATAAGATGGCAGATGTGGATTCATTTGGTGCGGCAATCGGTATTTACCGGGCAGCAAGTGCGATGGAAAAGAAGGTCAATATTGTCCTGAACGATATTTCTGTGACACTCAGACCGCTTTATGAAGCATTTACGGATGATCCGAAGTATCCGGATGATCTGTTTGTGACTTCTCATGAGGCGGAGGAACTGGCAGATGACAATACAATGGTAGTTGTTGTTGACACCAATAAGCCAAAGATGACAGAATGTGAACGCCTGCTTCGTCTGACGAAGACGATTGCAGTTCTGGATCACCACAGACAGAGTGACGAAGTGATTGAGAATGCGGTTCTGTCGTATATTGAGCCATATGCTTCCTCGGCGTGTGAGATGGTAGCAGAGGTTCTTCAGTATATCGGCGATGATCTGCGTTTGAATTCCATGGAAGCGAACAGTATGTATGCAGGTATTCTGGTTGATACCAACAATTTCATGTCCAGAACAGGAGTCCGGACCTTTGAGGCAGCTGCGTACCTGAGAAGATGTGGCGCAGATGTTACTTATGTAAGAAAACTCCTCCGTGATGATATGGCATCTTACCGGGCAAAAGCTGCAGTAATCAGCAGTGCGGAGGTATATCGGGATGTATTTGCGATCGCGCGAGGCGAACATCTGGGAATTGAAAGTCCCACTATTATCGGAGCACAGGCGTCAAATGAGCTTCTCAATATTGAGGAGATCAAGGCTTCTTTTGTACTGACTGAATATAATGGTAAGATTTACATCAGTGCACGTTCCATTGATGAGATCAATGTACAGATCATTATGGAGCGGCTCGGCGGAGGCGGTCATATCAACACTGCCGGTGCCCAGTTTCCATATTCCGATATGGAAAGAGCGATTGAAACTCTGAAAAAGACAATCGATATTATGATAGAAGAAGGAGATATTTAAGATGAAGTTATTTTATTGGAAGATGTAAAATCCCTTGGGAAAAAAGGCGAGGTTGTAAATGTAAGTGACGGATATGCAAGAAACTTCATTTTCAAAAAAAACCTTGGACTGGAAGTAAATGGAAAGAATTTAAATGACTTAAAGCTTCAGAAACAGAATGAAGAAAAGGTTGCACAGGAGCATCTGGAAGCAGCGCAGGAACTTGCAAAGAAATTAGAGGCAGCAAAAGTAGAACTCAAGATCAAGACCGGGGAAGGTGGAAGAACATTCGGTTCTGTGTCTTCAAAGGAAATTGCAATTGCAGTAAAAGAACAGCTTGGATATGATCTTGATAAGAAAAAGATCCAGATCAAAGAAGCGATCCGTACACCTGGAATGCATCTTGTACCGGTCAAACTTCACCAGAAAGTGACTGCTGAATTAAAAGTGCACGTTGGGGAAGCTTAGGAGGATCTGAGACATGGATGAAGCACTCATTAAGAGAGTACCGCCACACAGCATAGAGGCAGAGCAGTCTGTTGTCGGAGCGATGCTGATGGACCGGGATGCGATTACAGTAGCTGCCGAGATCATTTGTGGAGACGACTTTTATCAAAAGGCATATGGTGTAATTTTCGATTCAGTGGTAGAACTTTTTAATGAGGGAAAACCCGTTGACCTGATTACACTGCAGAACCGTCTGCGTGAAAAAGCTGTTCCGGAAGAGATCAGTAGTCTTGAATTTGTCCGGGATCTGGTAACAGCAGTTCCAACCTCGGCAAATGTAAAGTATTATGCTGAGATCGTCTCTGAAAAAGCAACGTTGAGGCGTCTGATCAAGATGAATGAAGCGATTGCGGATGAATGTTATCAGGGACAGGAGCCGCTGGAGGCGATCCTTGAAAGGACAGAGAAGCAGGTTTTTGAGCTGGTGCAGAACCGCGGAGGAAACGGTGAATACGTGCCGATCAAGCAGGTAGTGTTAAATGCCCTTGAGAAAATTGAGAAAGCATCTAAGAGTAAGGGAACTGTTACAGGAATTCCGACTGGATTTATTGACCTGGATTACAAGACATCCGGTCTGCAGCCCTCCGATCTGATCCTGGTCGCAGCCCGTCCTTCTATGGGTAAGACGGCGTTTGTACTGAACATTGCACAGCATGTGGCGTTTAAACAGAACCGTACAGTTGCCATATTCAGTCTGGAAATGTCAAAGGAACAGCTGGTAAACCGTCTGTTCTCGCTGGAATCCTATGTAGATGCACAGCTTTTAAGAACCGGTAATCTGAAGGATTCTGACTGGGAAAAGCTGATCGAAGGTGCCGGAACAATTGGAAGATCGAACCTGATCATTGATGATACACCGGGTATTTCGATTTCGGAAATGCGTTCCAAATGCAGAAAATATAAAATGGAACATAATCTTGATCTGATCATCATCGACTACCTGCAGTTGATGAGCGGAAGTGTTGGTGGACGTAATGAGTCCCGTCAACAGGAAATTTCCGATATTTCCCGTTCCTTAAAAGCGCTTGCCCGAGAATTAAGTGTGCCGGTCATTGCGCTGTCACAGCTGAGCCGTGCGGTTGAGCAGAGACCGGATCACAGACCGATGCTTTCTGATCTGCGTGAGTCCGGAGCAATCGAGCAGGATGCCGACGTGGTTATGTTCATTTATCGAGATGATTATTATAATAAGGATACGGAGCATGTCAATGAGGCAGAGATCATTATTGCCAAACAGAGAAACGGTCCGATTGGAACCGTAACGCTTACATGGCTTCCGCAGTACACGAAATTTGCCAATTCAGAACGAAAAGTTGTGGATGGGGAATGAGAAATTATGAAATGAAAAAGACAGGGAACAGAATCAAAACTGTTCGCTGTCTTTTGACTTTTATGTGGTTTCGCCAAATAATTTCCGCAGGTAATGTCCGGCGGCAGGTTTTGAAGCTTCTTTCCGGAGCGCCTGTTGCTGACGAAGTAAATGATCAAGCTTCCGGTAACGGTCTTCTTCCAAGCGTTCTTTTGCCTGTAAAAGAAAATCCATTTCCTTTGTTACTTTTTCAGATACGGATTTGCCGAGAGAACCCTCCAGGATCTGGTTGTTTTCCAAAAGAATTTTTCGGAGAGACTCTTCGAGCAGAGGCTGATAAACAGAAAGAGAAAGGTTGCCTGCTGTATTAACAGAAAGAGCCGGATCCTGGGGGTCAGCAACTTCGTTTATCGAAGCGGCAGCCTTTGGTGCATCCGATTTTCTGGCCTTCAGAAGTGCTTTTGTGCGAAGCATGTCCGGAAGGAGCTGTTTGATCTCCTTCAGGAGTAGTCCCTGTTCTTTGAGTTCTTTGATACAGCTAAAAAGCTGTATATCTTCTTCCGTATAGTGCCGATGTCCCATCTCAGTGCGTCCGATCGGAAGATCAAGCTCTTCCTCCCAGTAGCGAAGAACATGTGATTCTACGCCAACGTGTTTGGCAGCTTCTGAGATCATGTAATGAACGTCGCCCATACGATAACCCCCTTATTAAAATAAGTATGTGATATAGATTGAGTACAAGTCTATTGTAGCATAAGAAGAAGAGATGGAAAGAAAAATCGTTCGACAAATGTTGCAGAGGGAAGAATGTCAGATAGGATGATGCTTACTGGATCTGTATTTGGTTCAGACGTATACATAAAAAGAGACGATCTTCAGATGAAAACCGTCTCTTTCTTACTGTGTTATTCAATCTACGTGTTCTGATTACTCAGCGCTGATTGCTCCTGTAGGACATGCTGATTCGCAAGCGCCACAGTCAACACATGCAGAAGCATCGATCTGCATATGATCTGCACCCATAGAGATTGCTCCTACTGGACATTCGCTTTCGCAAGCTCCGCAGCTTACACATTCGTCTGAAATTACGTGTGCCATGATATGTATCCTCCTTGTTATTATGAAAAAATTAAAAATCGATATGCCTTTCGCATATCTTTATTCTAATACAGAACTTGAAAATATACAAGAGGAATTTATGCTTAAAAATAGATACAATCGAGTTAGAAATGTCAAACTAATAGCGCGAAATGGGCATTTCTTTGGTTAGAAATATAAACCAAAAGGTTAGTAATATAAAACTTACAAATGAAAACAAAAAGAATTTATGAAATCTTAAGAAATTTTTCTACCTTTCCCGGGCGATTTGGTGTATAGTGGGTACTGTATCATTTTATAACCAATAATGAAACTGATTTTAAGATAGAGAAAGTGGAGTGGATTTATGAAAAAACGGTGGAGTATACTTCGGCTGTACTTTGTGTGGCACTTTTGACTGGTGGATGTGGAACTGGAAGCAAGAATGATGCGGGTACAGGAAAAGAGAAGACATTCAGTCATGAGACAAGGGAAGAGAATGAGCATCAGAGCAACCTGGATGTTTTACAGCCATCTGCATATGGCAATGTGCAGGGACTGAATCTGGAGAAAGGAAGCTCGATTTCTATTATAGGAAGAGGAAGTTCTTCCGCATACTGGAAAGCTGTTCAGGAAGGTGCAAAGCAGGCGGTAGCGGATATTAATACAAACCTGGGATATAAAGGGAATGATAAAGTAAAGCTTGTTTATTCTGCGCCGGAGACAGAGAATGATGTAGATGATCAGGTAAACATTCTGGATGAGGAGCTTGCACGGTATCCGGTTGCTGTCGGGATCGCAGCAGTTGATTCAGGAGCATGTGAGGTTCAGTTTGATCTTGCTGCAGAGAATGGGATCCGATCGTAGCATTTGATTCCGGGACCGATTATCAGAATATTGTATCCATGATTGATACAGATAATACAACTGCCGCTGCAACAGCAGCAAGTAAGCTGTGCAACAGTATCGGTGAGAGTGGTCAGATCCTTGTAATCGCACATGACTCCAAGTCTACTTCTTCTGAAGAAAGAGAGCAGGGATTTGTACAGGAAGTGGAAAAGAATGATCCGAATGTAACGGTTGCAGAGATCTGGCATCTGGACGATCTGGATGCGATCTCGAAAGAGATCAATGCAGATTCATCTGAAAAGAATTCCCAGGAGACTGCAGATAATGTGCAAAAAGCAGAGGAAGAGAACGCAGATAGTCGGGATACCCAGACGGCACAGCAGGATGCAATCAAGTATCTTCTTGAAAAGTATCCGGATGTAAAAGGAATTTTTGCAACCAATGAAACAGTAGCAGACCTTGTGGTGAATGTTCTGGACTCTATGGACAAAACAACAGGGGAAGACCGAATCAAGGTAGTGAGCTTTGATGGCGGGGAGGATCAGATGAAGCTTCTGGAAGATGGGAAGATTGATGGGCTGATCGTTCAGAACCCATACGGAATTGGCTATGCAACGGTTGTTGCTGCGCAAGAGCAGTGCTTGGTCAGGGAAATGAAGCAACGGTAAGTACCGGATATACCTGGGTTACAAAAGATAATATGAATAAAGATTCGATTAAGAAGATGCTTTATTAGTAAGAAGAAATGTCTGAAATCTGTGGAAAATGGGTTTCAGATATTTTTATATAAAAACGGTTGTGAGTGACATATTATTTATGCCGGCTACAACCGTTTCTTTTGCTATTTTTTCGTCAGTGGAAGGGAGAAGATAAATTCTGTTCCAACTCCCTCGGTACTGATCACATTGATATTTTCATTGTGTGCCTGAATAATTTCTTTTACGATTGAAAGCCCAAGTCCGGTTCCTTTTTTGTCTTTTCCGCGGGAGAGATCGCTTTTGTAAAAAACGTTCCCATATTTTGTTGATACTTGATTTCGGAATGCCAATTCCATAATCTTTGACGGAAGTATATACTTTGTCACCGCGCGGTGTGGTTTCAATCGTGATCGTAGACTCCGGATTGCTGAATTTGATCGCGTTGTCCAGCAGATTGTATAGAACCTGTTGGATTTTGTGCCGGTCAGCATGTACATACAGGGTACGAGTTGCCAGAAGAAGTTCGATAGAATTTTTTTGGCAGTGCAGGTACCTTCGAAAGAAGCTGCTGTGTTACGGATCACTTCGTGAATATCAAAATCTGTTTTATCAAGAAGAAGATCCTTCGTATCAAATTCATTCAATGTCAGCAGATCGCGTGTAAGGTCAGTAAGACGTTCTGTTTCAAATAAGATGATATTTAAGTATTTGCCCTGCATTTCAGGTGGGATCGTGCCATCCGCCATGGCTTCAACATAGCCTTTGATGGAAGTCAGAGGAGAACGGAAATCATGGGATACATTTGCCACAAATTTCTTCTGGTAATCCTCCATATCTTTCAGTTGGGAAGACATGTAGTTGAGAGATGCGGAAAGATATCCTATCTCATCCTGCGTATTAACCGGGATGACAACATCCAGATTGCCGGAAGCATACTGCTTTGCTGCATTCGTAATCTTGACGAGCGGGCGGTAGATCAGAAAATGTACACCCAGCAAAATAATGAATGAGAGCACATAAATGATCAGAATCACGATATACGTGTTACGCATCAGAACAGAATGTGCGTTTGTGATCTGCGAGTAAGGCTTATGTACAAGCAGATATCCGTGGGTTGAAAAATTCTCTGTGACCGGAGCAATCACGGTGATCATTTCTGAGTTGAAGTACCCGTGATAATCACCGATCAGATAAGTGGAGCCGCCGGATTCGGCAGGATCAAAATTTTCAATCCGGGAAGGGGAATACGATACATCGCCGGATTTGGCAGATGCAAGCAAAGATCCCTCATTATCAACAAACCAGATATCTGAATTCAGATAATCGCTCATACCATTGAGCTGTGTATAAACATCTGCCAGAGTAATGGTTTTGGAAAAATAGTCCGGCAGATAATTGGATGCAAGCAGATTCGCCGACTGATACATATTGCCGGAAATGCTGCTTTCCAGATAGTGGGTTGTCAGTGTGGATGACAGGGATGCCACTGTAAAAATACTTAAAAATCCGAGAATAATATATAAGAGGATAAATTTAAGGTAAAGAGTACTTTTCATTACTTCACCTCAAATTTGTAACCGATTCCCCAGACGGTACTAAGTCCCCAGGAAGGATGATCCTTGATCTTCTCGCGCAGACGCTTAATATGAACATCAACGGTACGGGTGTCGCCGACATACTCATAGCCCCAGATCTGGTCAAGGAGCTGCTCGCGTGTGAATACCTGGTTTGGTGAAGAGGCGAGGAAATACAAAAGTTCCAGTTCTTTTGGTGGCATATCTACATTCTTACCATCAACGGTTACTGCGTAATTGGTAAGATTGATCTCGATTCCCGGATAGTCAACAACCTTTCCGCGGCTGGCGGCAGGAGTTTCTGGTTTGGCAGGCTGATAGCGTCTGAGTACCGCTTTTACTCTTGCGACAAGCTCCTTGGAATCGAATGGTTTTAAGACGTAATCATCGGCACCAAGCTCCAGACCGAGCACCTTGTCAAATACTTCTCCTTTTGCGGAAAGCATAATGATGGGGGTATTGTGCTTACTGCGGATCTCGCGACAGACCTGATAGCCATCGATGCCCGGAAGCATCAGGTCGAGCAGCATCAGGTTTGGTTGATAGGATTCAAATGCGGTAAGAGCTTCTTCCCCGTCGTGTACGATCATCGTATCGAAGCATTCCTTTGTAAGGTAGAGAGAAATCAGTTCTGCAATATTCTCGTCGTCATCTACAATTAAGATTTTCTGTTTAGTCACCATGATAGTTCCCCCAATGATTATTTGAATTCTACGATAGTTACACCGGCATCGCCCTCCCCGAAAGCTCCCAGCCGGAAGGATTTGATATGTTTCTGGCGGCGTAGATACTGATGGATCCCGTTCCTGAGTGCGCCGGTTCCTTTCCCGTGTACAATTCGTACCGGACTTAAGTGTGCGATATAGGCATCATCCAGATATTTGTCAAGTTCGGCAACTGCTTCATCGACTGTCTTGCCAAGAAGATTGATCTCTGGACTGACATGCATGGATTTGCCCATCTTCATCTTGCCACTGCTGGTTCTGCGCATTTGTTTTGCAGTAACCGTAAGCGGTTCTTCGATCAGTTCGAGATCAGAAATATTGACCTGTGACCGGAGAATACCCATCTGGACAAACAGGTTGCCTTTGGCATCCGGTAGTGAATTTACCGTTCCGGTCAGATTCATGCTCAGTACTTTTACAGAATCGCCCAGATGGAAATCGCTTGCCTTGTAAGCTTTGGAAGGTTTTTTCTTTTCCAGACGGTTTTTATTTTCAGTTTTGGAAAGCTGCTTGCGGATCCGTTCTCTTTCTTTTTCCATCTCGGAAGTGGAAATACTGCTTTGCCAAATTTGCGGAAGTCTTCATTGTCTCATCAGCAAAATCTTTGGCTTCCTGAACAATGTCGGTTGCTCTGGCATTTGCCTCACGAATGATCCGGTCGCGTTGTGTATCCAGCTTTTCCTGTTGGTTCTTGAGTTCGGACTTGAGACGCTCCATCTCGCGGCGGTAAGAAGCAACCTCTTCCCGCTCTTTCTCGATGGTCTTGCGGCTCTGTTCCAGATCAGTAAGGAGATCTTCAAAGATTCATCCTCCTCGGTCAGATGCGTTTTGGCATCCTGGATGATATAATCCGGAAGGCCAAGTTTTTCGGAAATCGCGAAAGCATTACTTTTTCCAGGAATACCGATCAGAAGATGGTAAGTCGGGCTCAATGTCTCCACGTCAAATTCACAGCAGGCATTTTCTACTCCCGGAGTAGAAAGAGCAAATACCTTCAGTTCGCTGTAGTGTGTCGTTGCCATAGTGCGGATTCCACGGTTATGCAGATGTGACAGAATGGCGATAGCGAGTGCAGCACCCTCCGTCGGATCGGTTCCCGCACCAAGTTCATCGAAAAGGACTAATGAATCTCATCCACATGATTTAGGAAAGAAACCACATTTGTCATGTGAGAAGAGAAGGTACTTAAAGACTGTTCAATACTCTGTTCGTCACCAATATCAGCATAAACCTGGTTAAATACAGCAAGTTCTGAACGGTCAAGTGCAGGAATGTGCAGACCTGCCTGGCCCATGAGGGTAAAAAGCCCCACAGTCTTGAGGGAAACGGTCTTACCACCTGTGTTCGGACCGGTTATGACGAGAAGATCAAAGGTATCTCCAAGTGTCAGACTGATCGGAACAACTTTTTACGGTCCAGAAGAGGGTGTCTTCCCTCACGGATCCGGATCGGCCTTCGGTGTTAAAGACTGGGCGGCTGGCGTTCATATCCAGTGCCAGTGCACCTTTTGCAAAAATAAAATCCAGTTCTACAAGTGCTTTGTAGTTCAGACGGATTTCTTCAATATATTCAGCTGCATCCACACTGAGGCGGGCAAGGATCACCTGGATTTCTTCCTGCTCCTGGGCATATAATTCTTTCAGATCATTGTTCAGTTTGACAACGGCCATCGGCTCAATGAAAAGTGTGGAGCCGGTTGCTGACTGGTCATGGATCAGACCATTTACCTGGCTGCGGTACTCGGCTTTTACCGGGAGACAGTAACGGTCGCCACGCATGGTAATAATGGCATCCTGGAGATAGGTGCGCATGGAACCGTTCAAAAGTCCGGTCATGGTAGAATGGATCTTGTCATTCATGCCGTTAATACTGCGGCGGATCTGCTTTAATTTACTGCTGGCATCATCGCTGATCTCATCTTCACCAAGAATGCAGCGGTCAATTTCGGCAGAAAGTGGTGTAAGCGGCGCAAGCTGTTCAAAATATACATCCAGACAATCTGCCTGATCGTCTGCATTTTCATGACGGCCGTAGGATTTGATCCGGGCGGTTGTCTGAAGAAGCTTGCCGATCCGGAGGAGTTCCGGTGCGCTTAAGGCACTTCCGATCTCCAGGCGCTTAAGAGAGTCGGAGACAGCATAGCAGCCGCTGAAAGAAGGAATTCCCTTCTTTACAATGCGGGTAAATGCTGCGGCAGTCTGTTCCTGTGCAGTGATGATTTGTTAAGGTCGGTCATCGGCTTGATCCGTCGGCAGAATGAAGCTCCGCCAGGGGAAGAAGCGTGATCGGTCAGCATCTCTATAATTTTTGGAAATTCCAATTTTGTTAAAGATTTTTGATTCATAATACATTTATACCTCATATTTTGTCTGGTTCTATTTTAACTTATTTACCGTCTAAATGAAAGTGGAAAGGTGAAATTTCGTTGAACATTTGCGGGGAATCATGTATACTAAAACCAGGTGTGGCTGAAAGCACTCCGGAGGTCTAAGGAGAAGCACAATGTCTGATAATCGGGAGAATAAGCATAACGAAGAACCGCACGACAGTGAGGAAGAAAAATATTCGTTTTTGCAGGAAACAGTAAAAGATGAACAGCGAAGTAAAAAAGGAATCATGGGAAATCTGTGCAGGCTTGCAGGAAGAGGACTGATTTTTGGACTTGCAGCAGGTCTTGCGTTTTATGCCCTTCGCCATGGGCGATGACACATCTGGGCGGAGAGAAGGTAACGATTCCGCTGGATCAGGAGGAAACTCCGGTTGAGAACGAGACGGATACCAAGGATCAGGAAGCACAGGAGGAAGAGATTCAGTATCCGGATCTGACTGTCGAAGATTATCAGGAGATGAACATGCATTATACCAGGTGGCATTGTCAGCAGGAAAAAGTGTGGTTGAGATCTATGCCGTGCACCGGGATGAAGGCTGGGAGAATGCAGGGGAGCAGGCTGTATCGGGAGTTATTTTCTGGGATAATGGAGCAGATCTTTTGATTGCGGCACCGGCAAGAATTGTAAAAGATGCAGAAGCACTGAAAGCCACATTTTCAGACAATACTACATATAACGCAACTTTGAAAAAGCAGGACCGGAATCTTGGACTTGCGATCATTGCGGTCAAGAGATCAGATCTGTCGGATAGTACGAGGAACCAGATCCAGACGGCGATGCTTGGTAATTCTAATGCAGTGAACCGTGGGGACGGCGTGATCGTTCTTGGTGAGCAGTTTGGATATGCAGGTGGTGTCGGATATGGGATCATCAGTTCCACCAGAAATTACCGGATAGTGGCGGACGGGCAGTACCGGCTGCTTGATACAGATATTGCAGGAAGTGAAAAAGGGAGCGGAATTCTGTTTAACACGGCGGGTGAAGTGATTGGAATCTGTGACCAGTCAGAACTGCAGAGAGACGGAAATCTTGTAAGTGCCTATGCGATTTCGGATATCAAGGAAGAGATCGAACTTCTGGCAAATGGACAGGGAGTTCCGTATATTGGCGTTCACGGAGTTGTAGTGACGGAGAAGCTTGCCGGCGAACAGGGAATCCCGAAAGGCATTTATGTCAGGAAGTAGAGGCTGATTCGCCTGCGATGCAGGCGGGGATCCAGAATGGTGATGTGATCACAGAGATTAACAAGACAGATATCACCGGTATAGCAGGATTTCATAAACAGATCGCAGAAGCCGGAACCGGTACACAGATCAGAATCAAAGGGCAGAGGCGTGGCGCAGATGGTTATGTCGATGTAACATTTGATGTGACAGTTGGAAGTAAAGAATAGATTTGCAGATAAAAAGCAACCATAAATTTAAAATATAGAGCAGGAAGAGGAATGACATGAGATATATTGAGACATTACACGAAGGCGAGACAATCAGAAATACGTATCTTTGCAAAGGGAAAAGAAGTGCGGAGACAAGGAACGGAAAACCATATGACAACCTGATCCTTCAGGACAAGACAGGAACTTAGATGGAAAGATCTGGGATCCGAATTCAAATGGAATTGCAGATTACAGCGAAAAAGATTTTATTGAAGTTTACGGGGAGATCATCAGCTATAACGGCAATCTTCAGATGAACATTAAGCAGCTCCGTGTAGCAGACGAGGGAGAATACGATCCGGCGGATTATATGCCGACCAGCGAGAAAAGTGTGGATGGAATGTATGAAGACTGATGCGTTATGGAAAGCAGGTGAAGAACCCGTATCTGCAGCAGGTGATCCGGTATTATTTTGTAAATGATGAACAGTTTATCAAGAGCTTCAAGGCACATTCTGCAGCAAAGAGTGTACATCACGGATTTGCCGGAGGACTTCTGGAGCACACATTAAGCGTAGTGAAATTCTGTGAATATATGGCAGGGGCATATCCGATCCTGAATAAGGATCTTCTGTATACAGCGGCAATGTGTCATGATATCGGAAAGACACAGGAACTTTCCCTGTTCCCGGATAATGATTATACCGATGATGGGCAGCTGCTCGGTCATATTGTGATCGGTGTGGAAATGCTGGATGATGCAATTCGTGAGATCCCGGATTTCCCGAAGAAGCTTGCCAGTGAATTAAAGCATTGTATCGTAGCACATCACGGAGAACTCGAATACGGTTCGCCGAAGAAACCGGCGCTTGCTGAGGCAATGGCACTTAATTGTGCGGATAATGCTGATGCAAAGATGCAGACACTGACAGAGATTTTTAAGGCGAAAGATACAAAGGACTGGTTAGGTTATAACCGTCTGTTTGAATCTAACTTAAGAAAGACCAGTATCTAAGAGAAGTTCTGAAAGAAAGATGAGTATAAAAATGAAGAAAAATGACGTAGTGACGTTAGAAGTTACAGATATCGGAATCGGTGGTGAAGGAATCGGAAAGGTTGATGGATATACTCTGTTTATCAAGGATGCAGTCATCGGAGATACCGTTGAAGTAAAAGTAATGAAAGCAAAAAAGAACTACGGATATGCGAGATTAATGCGGATTGTAAAAGAATCCGCATTTCGTGTATCTGCACGCTGTCCGGAGGCAAGACGCTGCGGTGGATGCCAGATTCAGGAGATGGATTACCGGAAACAGCTGGAGTTTAAAAATACAAAAGTAAGAAATAACCTGATCCGTCTTGGCAGTGTGGAAGAAGAATTGCTGGATCAGATCATGGAGCCGATTGCAGGAATGGAGGAACCGTTCCGTTACCGGAATAAAGCACAGTTCCCGATCGGAGTGGATAAAGAAGGGAATCTGATTGCCGGATTCTATGCCAGAAGAACCCATCAGATCATCCCGGTTCCGAACAGGGACTGCGTACTTGGAGTACCGGAGAATAAAGTGATCCTGGATCAGATTCTGGACTACATGCGGGAAGAGAAGATTTCTGCATATGATGAGGAACGGCACAAGCTGGTGCGCCATGTCCTGGTCCGGTATGGATTTACAACAAAAGAGATCATGGTTTGTCTGATCATTAACGGGGATAAGCTTCCCAGCAGTGAAAAATTGTTGGAAAAGCTGACAAAGATTCCGGGAATGACAAGTATTACTTATAATATCAATAAAGAAAAGACAAATGTGATCATGGGATCAAAGGTTTGTCCGCTCTGGGGACAGACGTATATCACCGATTATATCGGTAATGTCAAATATCAGATTTCACCGCTGTCTTTCTATCAGGTGAATCCGGTACAGACAGAGGTACTTTACGGAACCGCACTGGAATACGCCGGGCTTACTGGAAAAGAGACGGTTTGGGATGTGTATTGTGGTATCGGAACGATTTCCCTTTTCCTTGCGCAGAAAGCACAGAAAGTTTACGGCGTGGAAATCGTGCCGCAGGCAATTGAAGATGCAAAGCATAATGCTGAGATCAATGAGATTACAAACGCGGAGTTTTTTGTAGGAAAGGCAGAAGAAGTGCTGCCGGAGTATTATGCGGATTATGCAAAAGAGCATCCGGGAGAGCATGCGAGAGCGGATGTGATCGTAGTCGATCCACCGAGAAAAGGATGTGAGAGAAGCGTACTGGATACGATGGTTCAGATGGAGCCAGAGAGGATCGTATATGTGAGCTGCGATTCAGCGACTTTGGCTCGGGATGTGAAGTATCTGCGAGAGAATGGGTATGAGATCAGGAAGGTGAAGGCGACTGATATGTTTCCGATGAGTGTGCATGTTGAGACGGTTGTTCTTTTGTCCCAACAAAAACCAGATGACACGATAGAGATCGACTTAGACCTGGACGAGCTGGATGCCACCAGTGCCGAGTTGAAAGCAACCTATCAGGAAATCAAAGATTATGTGCTGAAAGAATTTGGCTTGAAGGTTTCAAGTTTATATATTTCTCAGGTAAAACGCAAATGTGGAATTGAAGTGGGAGAAAACTATAATCTTCCAAAATCAGAAAATGCAAGAGTTCCACAATGCCCGAAAGAGAAGGAAGAAGCTATCAAGGCTGCCCTGAAATATTATGCGATGATCTAAGGACATCGCTGATTTCAAGGAGGAATAACACATGAAAAGCACATTTGAAAAAATGGGTGGAACCTACACACTTGGCGCAGACGGAATTTACTATCCGAATCTTGTCAGTACAGATGAAGAACCGCATTATGGGAAATATGGCATGATGCGAAAAACATATCTTAAAGAGCATCGTCCGGCAATGTATTCACTGTATATGTTGGAAGACAGACTGACAGAACATCTGAATGCTGTGGACGATGAAGCACAGGAGAGAATGAATATTCTGGTGCGTCAGATGATGGAGAGGCAGGGCATTACGGAAGAAATGAAAGCTCGTGACCAGATGGAATGGGTTAGGGCGGTAAATGGTATTCGTAATATGGCAGAAGAGATTGTGTTAAATGAATTGATTTACAGGTAAACAAAGAGCTGAACAGGTAGGAAGAAAAATCCTATTTGTTCAGCTTCTGCATTTGTAAGGGCTCAAAGAAGAATCAAATTACAATTCCATATCAGGTGACCTTTTCTAAGTTCCGGAAGGTTGTTTTTTTTCTGCCATGGTTATAAGTTACACAGATTTAATTATTCCACAGTATGGCTTAAAAAATATCCGAATATAACTTCACAGAAATAATTATAATGGGGAGATTATTTGATATATTTGTGCTAATATTCTGCAATTCTACTGCTAGTCGATTGATTTATGCGTACTCCCATTATAATATGTGTGCAGGAGGTGGATGTATGTATCAAATTAGTAATGAAAAATTCGGTTTATTTGTAACCGAATTAAGAAAGAAAAAGAATTTAACTCAAAAGGATTTGGCTGAAAAATTATATGTATCAGATAAAACGGTCAGCAAATGGGAACGTGGTCTTAGTATGCCTAATGTCGTATTACTCATACCAATAGCTGATATATTAGATGTTACCGTTACAGAATTGTTACGTGGAGAAAAAATAGATACACAGAAAAATATTGATACAAAAGAAGTCGAGGAATTGGTAGTAGGCTCTCTCGATATGGCTGTTAGGAATTCTATTCATCAGCATAGAAAAAACTGGATATTAGCATATTTGTTATGTTTTTTTATATCTATTACAGAAATTATTATGTTAGTTGTATCTGGAAGTTCATTAGCTGAGATGAAAGGGGATATATTGCTGGTTACCGTGGGAATGCTTTTATTTGGTGCATGGTTTTGTTTCTTTGCAAAAGACATATTACCAACATATTATGATGCCAACAAGATAAATTATGTTTCGCAAGGAATTTTTAGAATACATCTAGTTGGTTTATCTTTTAACAATGGAAATTGGATATACATCTGCACAACTTTAAAAATATGGACACTTGCAACAGTTGTTCTATATCCTCTTGCAGGTATTATAATAATCAATTGTTTCAATATAGCTTTATGGGATATTTTGAATAAAATTTTCTTAATTATGATATTAGGCGGTATGGTAGTTTCGATTTACATTATCGGGAAAAAATACGAATAATTAAATTACCTGTTATCGTTGTGGATAGTACTAATTTACAACATTCTTCATGGGAAATATGAAATGATGCAGAAGAGGTTGTGTTAAGAGAATTAGTGTACATTTAAAACGTGGAAAGCTCCTTCGGGAGTTTTTGCTGTTTATAAGATAAATTCTGCCGGAGATTTTGACTTAATGATTTGATTTATAAAACTGGCAATGATACAATTAGCGTAATTTGTAAGAAAGCAGAGAAAATATGAGTGAAAAGTTACTGATTGTTGAAGATGACAAAAAATTAAATGATGGAAT
>ENA-OQAS01000635-OQAS01000635.1-human-gut-metagenome-genome-assembly--contig:-NODE-635-length-18174-cov-6.343104_pt1 | contig 18174 bp, 24 predicted proteins | sample MGYA00242733_ERZ504523 | MGnify/ENA primary metagenome ERZ504523 (study PRJEB26092, sample SAMD00036239) | human gut metagenome | host: Homo sapiens | study: EMG produced TPA metagenomics assembly of...
CCTCGCCGGCTCCCCCATGGCAGGCCAGGGTTACAACTTTGCCGTGGCAGCCTGGAACACCGGTGTTGACCCTCGCTGGCTCCCGCCATCGCCTGCATCGAGAGCAGCAAGGGCCTCTATTGTGCCGGCTCCTATACGCCTGGGGCTGGAGCGCCCGCGGCGGCGGCTGGCGGAGCTTTGGTAGCTGGAGCGAGGGCGTCTCTGCCCACGTTGCCTACCTGGGCGCCAACTATGGCTCCACGCTTACCCCGCAGCCGCCAAAAAGTACTGCCCGCCCACGTGGCAGGACTGGTACAACAAGGTTGCAACCCAGATGAACCGCATCTAAGATCAACGTCAAAGGGCCCCAATTGGGGCCCTTTTTCTTTTACGCGACGGAGGTATCGACGACGCCAGTCGCGTTTGCAATGGCAACAATGATAATCATTACCAACAAGAGCACACCCATAGCCTTGAGCCAGAGCTTTGCAAGCTTTTTACCGCGGTATCTATCGAGTAGCTCAAACCGCCGGCGAAGGCGGCGTTTGTCGAGCATCACAAAATGGATGAGCACTACGAGACCGTCGACGAAGATAAAATACTCAATCGCGAGAAACCACATCGGGTAGTTTTGGTTGGCGCCCGTAGGATGAAAAACGGCAAAATGGCTTCCGGCAAAGAAAACAAGTAGCGAAAGATAGACGAATGCGTTCCAAATGCGCCAACGGTGTCGGGAATGCGGGAGAGTAAATTCGGGCGCTCAGGCACCAACGGCAATCCGCCTGAGACTGATCCGTGGGGAGCACGGCGCAGGGCACACGGCTCGCCGCTCCGGAGGCTCTTGGAAGGAAGCAGCATTCGGCGCGGACGACGCGTCGGTGCGGACAACGCATAGGATGCACGCGCAGCGTGCCCTAGCGCCTTCGCGCTTGCAAAGCGCTTGTCCGGATCGAGCGCCATCGCCATGCAAATAACATCGGCAAGCGAGGCGGGGATATCATATGCCTCGCATTGCTCGCGCATGTTCCGACCCGGCTTGGGGTCGGCCCCCGTCAGACAAAAGAACAGCAGGCACCGAGCGCATAGACATCGCTGCGCACGCTCGTCTGGCCAAAACCATACTGCTCGGGCGGCGCATAGGGACGCGTGCCAAACTTAACGGTATCGGCATCGGCTCCCTCGCGCCACACGCGAGCGATTCCCAAGTCGATAATCACCAGCGATGAAAATGTCATGCCTGTATCGGGCGTATAGTTTGCGCCCGATACGATGATATTCGAGGGCTTTAGGTCGCGATGGATCACCGGCGCAGCCATCTCCCCCGCCGACGCAAAGCCGGCATGGAGCTCCGCAACTGCATCACAAAGGGCGCCAAACAGCTCACAGGCATAATCGGGCGTCGCACCCAAACGCCCCACCAGGCCCCGAGCGTTTCGCCTTCGATGTATTCCATGACCACGCAAAGCTCGTCGCCCACGCGGCGGCAATCGACAATCCGAGGCAAGTGCTCGTAACGTCGCCCAGCATGCTGGGCCGCAAACAGGCGTTCATACGCCCCGCCAATCTGGGCCGACGCGTCGATGCGCTTGCGAACAAAGGGGCCAAGAGATCCTCCGCCGGAGCCCTCAAAGTACACGAGCTCGGTCGTCTCGACGTCGGAGTGCTTGAGCACACGGTCTACGCGATAGCTGTCATCACGCTCAAGTGACGCCAGGTGTCCGGCGAGCGCAGCGGTCAGCTCATCATCGGAATATGTTGGGCTCTGAGTATCCATAGCGTCCATAATAACGCAGGGCGCGGACGCCCCATGACGCCCGTGCCCTGCACGTTCTAAATATCGTGAACACCGCTTCCGCCGGCAGCCAACCGTTAGCTCACCGTCTCCTCACCAAAGCGATACAGCTCCTCGTTCACCTTTTGCAGGCTGCAGCCACGATCGATACAGAAAATGATGATGGCGTCACGGCGGTCCTTGCAGTTGAGGACATTGGCGCCCGCCGCCGACAAGGCGCGGTTGGTCTCCTTGAGCGTCAGCGCCATGGCAAAGGCAATCTGCAGCACCTTATTGCGGCTCGGATGCCGCGCACCGGTAAAGATCTGATAGCCAAACGTCTCGTTGAGGTCGGCCATACGCACCACGCGCGAGCGCTCCAGCCCCTTTTCTTCCAAAAGCTGTTTCAGATACTCCGAAAGCGACGGGGCGGTAAGTCGTGCTCTTTGATATAGCCCTCGATACTCGGAGCATCGAGCAGCTCGTTGAGCAACTCTTCGGTTAGCTTCTTATCAGGCATATGGCCTCACCCCCCAGCTCGCATAGTAACCATGTTTTTAATTCTAGTTAAAAACCGCTCACGTCAGAACGTTCCCAGCTGGCAACCTGGTCGGGAGATACCGTGCTCATCGCTTCGAACTTCCAGGTGCCGCCCGCTTTGAGATGGTTGGTGTTCGCAAGAGCCGTTCCCACCTGATTGCCGTCTGCGTCATACAGAACATACTCAATCTGAATGTAGCTTTGCTCTTTATCCGTATTATTGGTCAACGTGCCAGTGATCTTATACGCGAACTGATTAGACGTATCCCCGGCCTCATCCGAAACCGTATAGGGTTCTTGTGCCTCTTTTTTCTCCTCGACTTGCTGGGTCTGTTCGGCAGGCTTTGCTGCATCACCCGTAGACGAATCAGACGAGTTACCGCCCATAGAACCCACGACGCCGGCAACAACGAGCACCACGATGACGCCCAAAACGATCTTGCCGATCGGCTTCTTTCCCTCTTTTGCCATTATGCATCCTTCCTACGATCCGGCTACCGTGCCGGCACACAGCACATCGTAGGAGGCAGCGAGCTCAAATTCATTAGCTGGGAGCTAATGTCGCAGCACAGCTTGCCACCTGGCACTCATTGAGTCTTTTTTCCTTCACCGAACTCACTCCATTGTTGTTGACTATTAAACATTTAGACGTAAACTGCTTTGTTACCTTGTCAACATCTGAAAGGAACCTCATTGGGAAAAGACGTACTGGTGCAGCAACTCGTCGACTCATTCGACAGCTGGCCCGCCAAAAATTCCGGTTGCGGATCGTCCCGCATGACACAAGAGCTCTATCCTTTTGACAAGCTCTTCTCTCCCATCAAAATTAACAAGCTCACCGTCAAAAACCGCATTGTCATGGCACCGATGGCAATATCGACATGTGCGAGGAAACTGGCCGCCCCAGTGACATGATGCTGCAGTACTTTTTCGCCCGCGCCAAAGGCGGCTGCGGCCTCATCACAACAGGACTCGTACCGGTAAGCCACGGCATCGATACCACGGTCACCGAGCTGGACAAGCTCACCTATTTCCCGCGCATCGATCGAAGCCGAACCGTTATGGCAGGCTGGCGCGACTTTGCCCAAGGTGTCCATGCCTTCGGATCACGCATTTTTGTCCAGCTTACGGCCGGACTCGGCCGCGTGGGCAACCCGCAATGCCTCATCACGCAAAAGAAGTTTCCGGTCTCGGCGAGTTTCTTGCCTAACTACTACATCCCCGCCATTCCATGCATGCGCCTCTCGGACCAAAAGCTGCGCCGTATCGTAAACAATATCGGCCAAGCGGCGGCCGATGCTCATGCCATGGGCATCGATGGCGTCTATTTGCACGGGCACGAGGGTTATCTTATCGAGCAGCTCGGAAACCCCGCCTTTAACCATCGCAAGCTCGGACGTTATGCCGATTGGCGTCAGTTTGGCCTCGATATGATCAAAGAAATCCGTCGCCGCGTTGGGCCCGACTACCCCATCATGTACCGCATCGACCTTTCGCTTGCACTCGAGGAAACCTATGACGAGCAGGTCATGAATTCGACCTATCTGGGACGCATGCGCGGCGGCCGTACAGTCGAACAGACCCTGGGTTATATGGAAGAGCTCGTGGCGGCGGGAGTAGACATCTTTGACGTCGACCTTGGTTGCTATGACAACTGGTGGATGCCCCACCCGCCTGCGAGCATGCCCGCAGGCTGCTTCGTTCCCGTGGCGCGCGCCGTTCGAGAGCGCTTTGCCGCCGACAATATCCGCTCCAATGCCGGCCTTCCCGTACCCGTTGTCGCGGTGGGTAAGTTGGGCTACCCCGACATTGCCGAACGCGCCCTTCGCAATGGCGACGCCGATATGATCATGCTCGGACGCCCGCTGCTTGCGGATCCCGAGTGGCCCAACAAGCGTACGCCGGTCGCGTGGCAGATATTCGCCCCTGCATCGGATGCCAGGAAGGATGCCTCAACGAGTTTGTCGAAGGGGGCCATCGCAGTGTGCCGTCAATCCACGCTGCAGCTTTGAATACCTCATGCCCCAGACACCCGCTCCCGCCAAAGAACCCAAACGCATAGCGGTGATAGGAGCCGGACCCGCTGGGATGGTCTGTGCGCTAATCGCCGCGCGTCGTGGCCACGACGTAAAGCTCATCGATGCCGAAGATGAACTTGGAGGAAAACTCCTCTCCGCCAGCGCCGCCCGGATCAAGTTCGACCTCGATAACTACCGATCATATCTTGTTCGACAGGTGCGCGAGCAGGCAGAAAAACCCAACGGAACCTGACACTCGAACTTGGACGGGCAGCACGCGCCGAAGATCTTGCAAAAGCAGGCTTCGACGCAATCGTGTGCGCGACAGGCACTTCCAATGCAATACCGCCCATCCCCGGTCTTACGGAGCTTGCAGCATCGGGCCATGCCGTGCTGGCAACGCAGCTACTGCGCCAACCCGCGCTGCTTGGCAACGCCAAAACCGTCACCATCATTGGCGGAGGGGCCGTGGGCTGCGAGGTTGCCCAATGGCTCACCGTCGAACACGGCATACCACAGGTCAGCGTAATTGAAATGCTGCCTCACATGATGCAGGGCGCCTGCACGGCAAATCGCGGCCACCTACTCCATACGCTCAGGGGACGCAATGTGCGGCTCCTCAATATGACACGCGTCGAGCGCGCGGAAGTCGGCGGCAAACGCGAGTCTGGAGCCCATCGAGGTGTGCGCGTCTCCACTTGAGTCGCAACTGCCACAAAAACGTTCCCGACCCCTACGTCTCGTGGTCACCGGTCTTGCCCGAGAACGTCGAAAACCCGCTTGCACCCAAAATCGGCAACGACTGGAAGTCACTCGAGCTAACCTGCGACTTGGTAATCATTGCCTGCGGCGGACACCCCGACGACGCGCTGTTCTACAAACTGCAGCAGACGCACGCCGCTGACGAGCTGCATAACATCGGCGATGGGTTTGCGCCCGGCCGTGTGCTCGAAGCGGTCCGTGCGGCATACCGACTCGGCACCAATATCTAACACGAAAGGATGGGCTCACAGATGAACCTGACCTCCCAACAACAAGCCCTGCTCGACGCGCCAAGGGCCCCGCCATGGCCAAAGTGGTCAAGACCCTCGTTATGTACGGCGAATGCTTTGGCGCCGAGCGTATGGTTCCCGTGACCGGCGCAAACGGTCATCTTGTCACAAGTTTTGGCCTCTCCATGCTCGGTCCAGTCTATGACCTTATGGATGAGCTGCTGAAAGACGGCGCCCTGTCCGGTCAGTCATTCTCGGTCGACCCGAGGCCCCTCGACCCCGCCGTCCCGGCCAACCCGCTGCAAAAGCTGCTGTTCAAGATTATGTATTCCAAACAAGACGATTATGAGGCACAGCTGCGCAGCATGGTCTATTGGACAACGATGCTTTCACCTGCACCTGTTACCAGCCCGAGGTTGGCAATCGACCTCGGCGTGGCGACATCCTAAGCTGGGCAGAAAGCAGCGCCGTGGTCTTTGCCAACTCCGTGCTGGGCGCTCGCTGCAATCGCAACTCCGGCATCATCGAGATGTTCGGCTCAATTGCCGGCTTTGTCCCGGAATTCGGCCTGCTCACCGATGAGGCCGCAAGGCGACCTGGATCATCGAAGTCGACTGTAAGCGCAAGCCCGAAGCGCAAGTGCTTGGCAGCGCCATTGGCATGAAGGTGATGGAAGACGTCCCTTACATTAAAGGCCTCGACCGCTGGCTTGGCCGCGAACTCACACCCGGCACGCAGGACTACCTTAAGGACATGGGCGCCGCCAGCGCATCGAACGGCGCTGTCGGGCTCTACCACGTGGACGGCATCACGCCCGAGGCCGTCGAACAAGGCGAACACCTCATAGCACTAGACGCCCAAATCTATCGCATTGACGACGCCGAGCTGGAACGCATCCGCTCGAGCTACCCCGTTATGTGGAAGAACCCGGGCGCACGCCCCAAGCTTGCCTTCATCGGCTGCCCCCACCTCTCGTCTGCACAACTCGCCCATTGGGCAGACGCCATCTGCGATGGGCTGACGCTCCGGCAAGTGCCGCGTGCAAGTACCCACCGTACTGACCGCCGCCCCATCCGTGGCAGACGCCTTCCGCAAGACTGCGGCATACAGACGCCTCTCGACTACCGGTGCCGTCGTCTCGAGCATCTGCCCGCTTATGTACACCAACAACCCGCTGTGCGGCAGCATGCCCATCATCACCAACTCCAACAAGTTGCGTACGTACTCGGCATCGCGCTACTACACCGACGACGAAGTGCTCGCCTACGTCACCACCGGAAAACCAATCAAATAGGAAGGCGACTCCTCATGGAAAAAATCTTTCACGGCCGCGTCGTTGTCCCCGGAACTGCCCACGCCAAGGCACTTGTCTCTCACGGAGGCTCAACACGCTCGCATCGTTTCAGAAGGCACTGATGTTTGGCGACAAAAAGGCCACGTGTTCCGACCAAAACAATCCCGACTTGTACGGCAAACCTTTGGCGGGATGTGCCTTGTGTCTTCCGCAGACTATCGGCTCCACCACAGGCGGCATGGTGCTCTTCTGCGCCACCAAAATGGGGCGCCAACCCGCATGCCTGCTGTTTTCCAAACCCATTGACAGCCTTGCCGCCGCTGGCGCGATCCTCTCGGGTGTATGGACCGACACCCCCATGCCCACCATTGACAACCTGGGCGATGAGTTTCTCGATGCTGTGTCGACGGGAGACGCCATCACCGTGACCGAAGACGGCACGGTCATCGTCGGCTAAGGCTATCCGACCCGCCGCCCGCAGATGAGCAACGTGTTTCGCCATTTCCCACGCGCGGTGCGGGCGATAATCTTGACGTATTCGATATACAACACGAAAGGAGTCCCACCATGGGAGCATCGGTATCGGTCGCACAGGGCGCGCCTCTTGATGCAGGCACCTACAAGGCAGACGAGGCAGCCGTCGAGCGCTTTTGCGAATTGCTGCGCATCCCCACCGTTTCGCGTGAGAACATCGCCGAGCGCGACGATGAGCCCTTCAGCCAGTGGATTCCCACGCTTCAGCGACTTTATCCGCATTTCTTTAAAGTCGCCGAGCTCACACGCGTCGACGACTTTGGCATGCTCCTGCGTTGGCCTGGCGCCGATTCCGCCTTGGACCCATCGTCATGATGGCGCATCAGGACGTCGTGCCCGTCGAGGGCCAAGACTGGAAGCACGATCCTTTGGAGCCGAGATCTTCGACGGCGAGATCTGGGCCCGCGGATCACTCGACACCAAGTGCATCGTCTCGGCTTTCTTCGAGGCCGCCGAGCATTTGATTGCCCAGGGCTTCGTTCCCCCGCGCGATGTCTGGTTCTTCTCGAGCGATGGCGAGGAAATCGCCGCACCTACTGCAACCCATGCAGTGCAGTGGCTTCGCGAGCATAACATCCATCCCTACATGGTGCTCGATGAGGGTGGCGCCGTGGCAACCGACGCCCCGCTCGGCGTCACCGAACCCGTTGCCATGGTAGGCGTGTCCGAGAAGGGCCACGTCGACCTTACCGTCACGGCGCGCGCCGACGGCGGCCATGCCTCTACGCCTGCGGCAAACGATGCCTGCCGTCTTCTCTGCCGTGTATGCGAGACTATCTCGGCCAACCCCGGCAAGCCGCAGCTCACGCCCGCCGTCGAGGCCACACTGACCGAGTTGGGTGCCCGTAGCAGCGCGACGTATCAGGCAATCTTTGGCAACCTGTGGCTCACGCGCCCCGCGGTTACCAAGATCATGGCCGCCAGCCCCGAGACCTCGGCCATGCTGCGCACAACCTATGCGCTCACGCAGCTCGAAGGCTCCAATGCGCACAATGTGCTGCCACCAGTTGCTCGCGCCAACTTCAACGTGCGCATCGCTCCGTTCGAGACCATCGCCGATGCCGTTGAGCGCGCCCGCAAGCTCGCCGCCCAGCAGTGCCGCGCCTCGGGCGTAAGCCCCGACCATGTCACCGTCGAAATCAACGAGGCGATTCCCTACACCGAGCCCGCGCCCATCTCGCCTTACGAAGACGATGCCGCCTTCAACTACATCCATCGCTGCGTGTCGGGTGTCTATCCCGAGGCCGGCTTTGCTCCCTACGTGCAGAACTCCTGTACCGACTCGCGCGAGTTCAACGAGATCTGCGATCGCGTCTACCGCTTCTGCGGCTTTATCTACTCGGGCGAGGCGCGCAAGCTCATCCATGCCGCCAACGAACGCATCGGCGTCGACGTCTACAAGCGCGGCATCGAATTCTATGTGGCGTTTCTCGCCAACCTTGAACAACTGTAGAACGGGGGCCGATAGCACCCCTCCCCGCTTTTACCGACCAGGAGAACCAGCATGACCCAACCAAATCTTAAGCGGGCGGCCCGGCTCGACACCAAGGCCGTCGCCCTCGCCTCCCTACCCTTTATGGGCATGATCAGCTTTTGGCAGGTCTACGACGGCATCGTTCCCAAGATGCTCACAGGGACCTTTGGCCTATCCAACTCGCTCACCGGCGCGATCATGGCCATCGATAATGTCTTTGGCCTGTTCCTGCTTCCGCTCTTTGGCATCCTCTCGGACCGTTGCACAAGCAAACTCGGGCGCCGAACGCCCTTTATCTTGGGCGGCTCCGCGGTGGCAATACTCTCCGTCCCGCTCATCGCGTTCGCCAACAACATGGGCAGTCTACCTCTGCTCATTGGCGCGATTATCCTCACGCTTTTGGCAATATGCGCCTATCGCACCATGACGGTCGCCATCGTGGCCGATATTACGCCTCGCCCACTTCGAACCAAGGCAGACTCGATCGAAAAGATCGTCGGCTATGCGGGAACGGGTCTTATGCTCGTCGCCATCTCGGTCATGGTTCCCAAGGCCGACAAACCTGATTATCTTCCGCTCTTTATCTTGCAGGCCGCCTTTATCCTCGTGTCGGCCGTTGTCTACGGCATCTTTGTCCGTGAGCCCGCCCTCGTCGAAAAGATGCGCGAGAAATCGCTGTCAATGGGCATCGACGAGGATCAGATTGACAAAGACGACTCCCCCGAGGCCGGCGGTAAAAATCGCATTGCAGACGCCGGCGTACGCCGCTCCATCATCATGCTGCTCGCCGCAACGTTTTTCTACTACATGAGCTATAACGCCATGACCACCAATATCAGCCGTTATGCCGATTTGTTCTACGGCATGGAGGGCGGTTCCTATGCCATCATCAATATCGTGACGATTGCAGGCGCGCTGCTAAGCTACGTACCCCTGGCAAACCTTTCGCTCAAAATCGGCCGCAAAAAGGTCGCCCTGGGCACCGCCGTCATCATGGTTTTGTGCCCCGCGCTTCTTTGGCTGGCACCCGGCTTCTCGCCCGTGTTGTACGGCGTCTTTTTGTTGATGGGCGTCGCGCTGGGCGGCGTGGACCTGTGCGTGTACACGATGATTCTGGAGTGTTGCAGCTCCCAAAGCGTGGGCCGCTACTCCGGTTACTACTACACCGTGAGCATGGCGGCTCAGGTGGCGACGCCGATTCTCTCCGGCATCGTTATGGACGTGGCGCCGTCGATGCTCTTCGCCTACATCACGGCAATGGGCATGATTATGGCCGCGAGCATTGCCGCCGCCAAGCACGGCGATGCATCTTGATCGACGAGGTCGCTCGCCGCGAGGCAGCCAAGTAGGAGACCGAATTAACTACCGTGCGAAAGGGGTCGGATGGGCAAAGCGCCCATCGACCCCTTTTTCGTTTCATCCTCAAGAAGCTTGTCGAAGCCTACCCCACCGTGACGGATTCCCCAGTAAAGGTGCTGATGAGCAGCAGGATAAAGAACGCCAAGTAACTGATGCTCAGCGGGTACGCAATAATCAGGAAGACGACCCAGCCGACATTGGTCTTACCGTCGCGCGGCGCTGCTCGCGAGAACGGCACAGCCAGACCGTCACGCCGATGGCCGCAATCAGCAACACGAGTGCCGCCGCTGCCACCCCGGCAAGCGCAAACATCACGCCAATGCTCACAGCAATAACCGGAAGCAGTAGCAAGCCACACCCGCATCCACCCGGGCTATATACGGCAGACTGTCGGCGTCGTTCCATCGTCACTCCAAGCCAAGCAATCGTTTGTAGACATCGAGGCCCTTGAGTAGGATTTCCTCGTCGAAGAGCATGCTATCGGTATGCAGAGCGCTTGTGGCATAGGCTGGGCAGCATCAGCGTCAATCGGGTTGTCTTGGTCCTCTGGCATACCCGTGCCCAGCAGGAAAAACACGCCCGGCAGATGGCGCTGATAGAAAGCAAAGTCCTCGGCAATCAGCAAAGGCTCATCCACGAGTTGCAGCCCGGGCAAGGCAGGCGCAATGTGGGCGAACAGCTCGGGGTCGTTATCGACCGGCGGATAGCCCTCGGCAAAGTCGAGGTCGTACGTACAGCCTGTTGCGGCGCAGGCCTCGTCCAACACGCGGCGCACGCCCTCGCGCGCACGGTCGAACATACCGTCCGTAAATACGCGGAGCTGCCAGCCACATGGGCCTCCCCCGCCACCGCATTGCAGACGGTGCCAGCCTGCAGCAGGCCGAACTTACCAATGCAGGGCTCGTCGGCACCTAACTCGTCCATGAGCTCGCGCTCGGAAACCAAGAACTTGGCCGCTGCCAGCGCGGCATCATGCGATTCCTCGACTGGAACGCCGTAGGTCTTGGCGATATGGATGCTCGCGCCATGGATATGAATGTGCGTCTCGCTTGAGCGCGCCAGCAGCGGACCGGAACAGCTCGCCAACGTGCCGGCGGGCAAATCGGGCCATACGTGGAAGCCAAAGATGCGATCCGCCCCGTAGCGCTCGAATACGCCGCTCTCGCACACCGTCTTGGCGCCACCAGTCGTCTCCTCGGCCGGCTGAAACACAAAGAGCACATTGCGCTTAATGGCGCCCGGCTGCTCACGGATCGTACGGTCGACGAAGGTTGCCGCCGCAAGCGCCATGGCCATGTGTCCATCGTGTCCGCAAGCGTGCATCTTTCCGGGATGCGTCGAGGCAAAGGCCGCGCCCGTCGCCTCCGCAATGGGCAGGGCGTCCATATCGGCGCGAATCGCCGTGGCATGCGCGGCGCCCGTGCCAGCGTCAAAGAAAGCGCAGACGCAGCTGGGGCACGGATGGGTCACCTCGCAAGCGAGCGGCGCCAACACGCCCTCGATATAGGCGATAGTCTGCGGAAGATCGAAATCAAGCTCCGGAATGCGATGGAGACCGCGGCGATAGCGACGGAGTTCTTGGAGCTCGGTCATAGAGGTTCCTTTCATGGGTGCGCGTCGGTTGCCATCTATTGTGCCGCAAGATTGCTACACCCTTATTTCCAGCATATCCTTGCATTTTTTAAACGTTATATACGAATACTCTTGTTTGGTAAAGTGCAACGTGGTAGGGTCTTTACCACTTGATAGAGGCGCGGGCACGAAGAACCGCGGGCGAGCCGGCAGGCTTTGACCCCGTGGGGAGGCGAAACCCGCCGAACTGGGTTTTTCGGGCACGAACAACCTGGTGGGCCTGCGGGAAACACCCGCAGGACTGTCTGCAGCAATGCGGGAGCGCTATCCGGACATTGGGTCCACGCTATGCGGATTCGATGCGCAGGTAGCGCCGTCTGGATAGCGAGGTTTACGGGACATGTCACTGACTCCCAACGAGGCATATGCGGCAAAGCAGCCGTTTGTGGACAAGGAGACGCTCGAGCATATCGTCGAGCAATTCTCCACGCCGTTTCATCTATATGACGAGGCGGGCATCCGCCGCAACATGCAAGAAGTGCGCGACGCCTTTGCATGGAACCCGGGCTTTAAGGAATACTTTGCCGTCAAGGCAAATCCCAACCCGGCGCTCATCTCCATTCTCAACGAATACGGCTGCGGCTGCGATTGCTCGAGCTATACCGAGCTCATGATCGCCCGCTCACTGGTATCACCGGCCACGACATCATGTTCTCGTCCAACGACACGCCGGCGGCGGATTTTGCCCTTGCAGATAAAATGGGCGCCATCGTCAACTTTGAGACATAAGCATATCGAGTTCTTTGAGCGCGTCGCGGGCCCCATCCCCAAGACGGTCAGCTGCCGCTTTAATCCGGGCGGCCTGTTCCAGCTCTCCAACGGCATTATGGATAACCCGGGCGACTCCAAATACGGCATGACCACCGAGCAGCTCTTCGAGCCTTCCGCATGCTCAAGGCCAAGGGCGTGAGGACTTTGGCATCCACGCATTCCTTGCCAGCAACACCGTCACCAACGACTACTATCCCAAACTCGCGCGCATTCTCTTTGAGCTTGCCGTGCGCCTGGAGCGCGAGACCGGTGCACACGTCGCCTTCATCAATCTGTCCGGCGGCGTCGGCATCCCCTACCTGCCCGAGCAGCAGGCTAACGACATCCATGCCATCGGCGAGGGAGTGCACGCGGCATACGACGAGATCTTGGTTCCCGCCGGCATGGACGATGTGGCCATCTGCACCGAGATGGGCCGCTTTATGATGGGCCCCTACGGCTGTCTGGTCACCAAGGCCATCCACGAAAAGCAGATCTACAAGGACTATATCGGTGTCGACGCAAGCGCGGTCGATCTGATTCGCCCTGCCATGTATGGCGCCTACCACCACATTACGGTGATGGGTCAGCCGGGTGGCGCCGACAAGACCGCAGCGCCCGTCACGGACACGTACGACATCACGGGCAACCTATGCGAGAACAACGATAAGTTCGCCATCGATCGCGAGCTGCCGCATATCGACATGGGCGACCTGCTCGTGATTCACGATACGGGTGCGCACGGCTACTCCATGGGCTACAACTACAACGGACGCCTACGCTCCGCCGAGGTCCTGCTGCGCCCCGATGGCTCGGCCGACCTCATCCGCCGCGCCGAGCGCCCGGGCGATTACTTTGCCACGCTCGACGTGCTGCCGTACGGCCGAGAGTTACTGGCCAAGTCGCGCGCCGATGCCGCCCGCCGTCGCGCCCAGGACGAGCGCCTGGCCGTCGCTGCCCAATGGAACAAACGCATCCAGATCGCGGAAGCGAAGGAGAAGAACATGGATATCCGAAACCTCGAGGGTTCGATCGTCGCCCTTGTCACGCCGTTTAAAAAGGACGGCAGCGTCGACTTTGATGCACTCGAGCGCCTTATCGATTTCCACCTGCAAAATGGCACTGACGCCATCCTCACCCTGGGCACCACCGGAGAGAGTGCCACGATGACCGACGACGAGGACAACTCCGTCGTCGCCGCAGTGGTCAAGCAGGTTGCGGGCCGCGTCCCCGTCATCGCCGGCTCGGGTTCCAACTCCACGCAGACCATGCTTACCAAGTCGCTCACCTATCAGGGCCTGGGCGCCGACGGCCTGCTGCTCATTACCCCCTATTACAACAAGTCCAACGAAGAGGGCATTTATCAGCACTTTAAGACCGTTGCCGACGCGGTGGACATCCCCTGCATCCTGTACAACATTCCCGGCCGCTGCGGCTGCGGCATCAGCGAGCGCAACGTGGAGCGCTTGGCCGCGCACCCCAACATCATGGGCATCAAGGAGGCCTCGGGCAACGTTGCCTACGCGGCCAAGATCGCCCACCTGCTGTCCGACGACTTCCGCATGTACTCGGGCGAGGACGCGCTCACCGTGCCACTCATGAGCTGGGCGCCTCGGGCACCTCAGCGTGTGGCCGACGTCAGCCGCAGCTCGTGCACGACATGTGCCGCGCCTATCTGGACGGCGATGTGGCGCGTGCCCGCGATATCCAGATTGCCGGACAGCCGCTCATCAATGCCCTCTTTAGCGAGGTCAACCCCATCCCCGTTAAGGAAGCGCTCGCTCAGATGGGTATGATCGAGGCAAACTACCGCATGCCGCTGTGCCCCATGGCCGACGATACGCGTGCCGCACTTACCGATGCTCTGAAGGGAGTTGGTCTGCTTGATTAAGACCGTCATTATGGGAACGGGCCGCATGGGCTCGCTCATCCGCACCACCGCCGAGGGCATTATCGACGCCGCCGAACAGCCTGTTTTCGACATCGTCGCCCAGATCGGCTTCGATCTGTCCGAGCTCGAGAGTGCCCCGCAGCCGACGTGATCATCGACTTCTCAAACGTCGCGACCTTCGATGCCGTCGTTGCCTATGTCGAGCGTACAGGTGCGGCACTCGTTTCCGGCACCACGGGTTATTCGCCTGAGCAGATGGACCGCCTGCGCGAGCTGGGTCAGAGCGCCCGCGTCATGCACTCCGGCAACTACTCCATCGGCATCGCGGCCCTGCGTCATCTGGTGGCACAGGCCACGCGCGAACTGCCCGGCTTTGACTGCGAGATTGTCGAGAAGCACCACAACCAAAAGGTCGACGCCCCCAGCGGCACTGCCAAGCTGCTGCTCGACGCCGTCGTCGAAGCCGAACCCGAGGCAGGTTATCACCCCGTCTATGGCCGCGAGGGCATGTGCGGAGCGCGTGACCCCAAAGAGATCGGCATGCACTCGCTGCGCGGCGGCACCGTTGCCGGCGTGCACGAAGTGAGTTTCTTTGGCCAGGACGAAGAAGTCACGCTCACGCATCGCGCCACGAGCCGTCAGATCTTTGTCAACGGCGCCCTGGCAGCCGCGCAGAAGCTCGTCACCCGCGAGCACGGCTTCTATACGTTCGACCAGGTCATGTTTGCCTAACCAGGTATCAACCGTACCCACGCAAAGGAGAGACAGCAAATGAGCAATGCAGCCGAGATGGATGCACAGGAGATTATCAACTACATCGCCACCGCGCCCAAGAAAACGCCCGTCAAACTGTACGTGCGCGAAAAGCCGGGCATGAAGGTCCAGTGGGGCAATGCACACGTCTACGGCGGTCGTCGTGGCAAGACCGTCTTTGGTGACTGGGATGAGCTCAAGGCAATCCTCGATGCCAATGCCGACTCCATCGACTACTACGACGTCGAGAATGACTGCCGCAACTCCGCCGTCCCTATGCTCGACCTTAAGGGCATCAATGCCCGCATCGAGCCGGGCGCGATCATCCGCGACCGCGTCGAGATCGGCGACCGTGCCGTCATCATGATGGGCGCCATCATCAACATCGGCTCCGTCATTGGCGAAGGCTCCATGATTGATATGGGCGCCGTCCTGGGCGGCCGCGCAACCGTGGGCAAGAACTGCCACATCGGCGCTGGAACCGTGTTGGCAGGCGTCGTTGAACCCGCAAGCGCCACGCCCGTCATCATCGAAGACGATGTCATGATCGGCGCCAACGCCGTGGTCCTGGAAGGCGTGCGCGTAGGCAAGGCGCTGTCGTTGCCGCCGGCGCCGTGTGCGTCGAGGACGTCCCCGCCGGTGCCGTCGTGGCCGGTGTCCCCGCCCGCGTCATCAAGATGCGCGACGAGAAGACCGACAGCAAGACCGGCCTGGAAGAGGGCTTACGTCAACTTAATAGTTACGCGGTTTTGACAAACCGCGTTTTCGCTGACGTATGCTCAACCTGCGGGATAATTCATCCCTAAACAAAAAGGCCGAAGCCCCAAGGAGCTTCGGCCTTTGCTTTCTCGCTGTAGACGTAACGCAACTTATCGATTCTCGATGCTGCCGATGTTTTTGAGCTCGATGGAGATGAGGCCGTTGGGTTCGTTGACGAACTCGATGTACTCGGAGTTCGAGCCCATCTCGGCCGGAAAGCTGATCTCGATGCCCGTATCGGTACGAATCTTGTGGTTGCGCACGGCCGCACGCTCGACCTGCTTGCGCTCCACGGGAACGCGCTCGGGAACCTTCTCCTCGGTCAGTGCTGCGCGCACGCTCTCCTTGATGACCGGCTCGTCCTCAAAGACCTCATCGACGATATCCCAAGGCGGCAGCTCCTCGTCATCCTCGACCTTCTCGGCAACGGCAGCCTTAACCTTAGCGAGCGCTACGGCCGTATTGGCACCGTGCTCCTCAGCTACTTCCTCGACCACACGCGTAACGGTGTCGATAACTTCCTTGCCCGACACGCCCGTATCGCACTGCAGCAGACCGTCGGAAATGAGCATACGGTCCTCGCCGGCAATCTTGCGTTTCTTGTCCACATAGCCGATCTCCATGGTGCTCGCGCGCACGATGGCATAGCTCGGCACCTTTTGCGAAGGGTTCGGCAGAATGGCGTAGTGACGCGCGATGTCGTTGCGTACCTCGCCCTCCTCGCGGCCCACCTCGTGCATAAAGGCCTGTTTGGAGCCCAGCAGCATCACGGCAAACCAGCGGGCATCCTCGTCGTCGTCAAAGTCGGCCACGAGCACATCGGTGGACTCGGCTTTTTCGGCCTTGGTAAGCTCGGAGGAAATGAACTCCGCAATCTGCTGCGACAGGTCTACGAACTCGCGCTCGCCAAAGAAATAGCCCTTGAGCTCGCCGCCAAACGCAGAGTTCTCGGCAAACGTGGCGCGCTTATTGTCGGCCGAAGTGCGTGCGCGGCGCAGATGCGTGGTCACAAAGTTGCGCACGGTACGGCTCTCGATATCGAGCTCGCGCTGGCTCATGACGTTGACGGCAGAGTCAAAGTCCAGGATATGTAGAATCGCGTGATTGATTTTCATATACGGCATTCCGTTCTAGATCGATTTCGGCACGAACCAGTATAGCGGTCGAGCCCGCCCCAGGCGCATCGAAGCTTGGTGCATCGGGGACAGGTTGTTTTGCACCAATGGTTAGCGCAGGAGCTCGGACTGCCAAGCCTCGAGCTGTTCTGCCAAACTCTTGCCGGCAGCGGGCATGTCGATCTGGGGGCGTTTGGGCAGCAGCGCGCATTTAAGGATTGCCGCGATGGTCTGCGAGACAAAGCGTCGCGTATCCTCGTCAAAGCCTTGCGCAGCCTGGAGCATCACGGGTAGGCTCTCGCGCAGATTCCCGGCGATATCCGCAAACCGCTCAGCACCCGTAGCTCAAACACGGAGAACAACGCATCTACAAAACGCTCGCGCTCGCTAGGTGACACTGCAAGCAGCATCTCGCGAATGGAGCCATCAACGTATCGAGCACCGGCGGACAGGCGCTCACAGTACACGAAGTCGCGATCATCAACCACCCAGCTAAAGGATTATGCTGCAGCAGGCTGAACTCGGTGCTCTCAACGATGGCGTAGTCCTCCTGCGTCTCGAACATCATGCCAAAGATCGACGACCGAGGTAGCGTCTTGTCGATTCGACCGGAAAGATCGGCAAAGGCGTTGCCGTTCAGAAACTCCTCGACGAAGCCCGGACCATCATGGGAATACACCCGTTCGATTCGCTCACGGGCAACATCGGAGCACATCGCCGCACCGTACACCGCAAGGTTTCCACCTTGGAATGACCTCCGCACAAAAGCGGCCCGCCAATCGCATCCGCCGCCTCGTCCACATAGCGCGCCGCAGATTCCTGGGAGGCACGGGACACCGGAACGCCATGTTGAAGTCCTCTTTCCAGCCCACAATCGTGCTGTCGGTCCCCCGGAAGGAAAGATAGCTAAACCCCGCCGGAAACCGAAACGCCATGGCTGCAAACTGCTCTGTCGCCACCACATCGCTCACGGCACGATAGCCGCAAACGTGCACGCCACGGTAGCGAGGGCTTGCTGCCACGGCCTCCAACAAGGCCCTGCTCCCCTCTGGATCCCACAGGTCGCCAATCATGTCCCGGTAGCACTCGGCACGAAGCAGCTCGCGTACGTCTAGGCCCTGCCAGTTCGTCAGCTCCGCCATAACACCCGGCAAACGCAAATAGGACAACCACGCAAAGACCAGGCGGTACCGTCAAGATTCTTTCGCAAATTGATCGAGGCGGCCTCGGCCCCGCCTTGCTCTAGCCCTCCGCCTTCTTGCTCAGCTCGTCCATCTCCTCCAGCTTCGACATGTCCAGGTACCTCCTCTTGC
>ENA-OQAS01000636-OQAS01000636.1-human-gut-metagenome-genome-assembly--contig:-NODE-636-length-18134-cov-7.338479_pt1 | contig 18134 bp, 24 predicted proteins | sample MGYA00242733_ERZ504523 | MGnify/ENA primary metagenome ERZ504523 (study PRJEB26092, sample SAMD00036239) | human gut metagenome | host: Homo sapiens | study: EMG produced TPA metagenomics assembly of...
CCTCGCGGAAGATGCGCACCACGCGGTCGCGTATGTCGGCGTCGCGGTCGCGCGGCGCGGCGACGCGGGGCCTCCAGTACTCATAGGAGCTCTTCGATATCCTCAAGAAACCTGTGATCGAGCGGAGGGGCAGGGCGGTCGCCGCCTCAATCTCTCGCCGAGCTCGCACTTGCTCCTGTTCGAGATCGAAGCCGGGTCCCACCCTTCCGCTTTTAGGTCGGCCAACACCGCCCTGAGCAGCAGGTTCTCTATCTGGTCCTCGTTGAGCCCGGCGAGCGGGCCGGTCGCGGGCGGGGCGTAGATCGACTTGTCGGGGCCAAGCTGGCCTCCTTCCGTGGCGGTTTCCTCGCCACGATTCTACAGCCCCCGCCGGTGTAGCTGCGCGGGAGGTGCCCCGTCGCCCACTTCTTGGCCGCGCTCACCGTGACCCCCGCGAACTCCGCGGCGGCGGTGGGCCCCATGCCGTCCTCCGTCGCCAGGAGGAAGAGCTCGACCTTCTCCCTGCTGTACATGCGAACCTCCAGTCCGGACCGCCCCGCGGTCCAACTTCTGTCCGCACCCCCGTTTTGCCAGCCTAAAGGCTCAATTAATCCGCATTTCACCGCAACTTCCGAAGGAGTTCCCGCTTGTGCTGGCTCCATCGCGACGATTGATTGCGGCTTGGCACAGTGCAGCGACATCGGGGGCATCGCTGCCTCTGTATGTCATGGCGAGCAAAGCGGCATCGTAGATTTCATCATTGGTCACATCGGCGGCATCAATGGGGCAGAAGGCGAGAATCGAATCCTGTTCTGCAAGCTCGGCCAGATCGATCGTTTCACCCATGGCAAAGGCATCATCGAGGACGAGTGTGGCACTCGTGCATGGAATTTGATAGATCGTGCCATCCGCAGCGATAGGGGAACCTGCTGCCTCGAGCGTGTAGACACCTTGTATGAGATTGATGCCAGAGCCATCGGAGGCGACGAACTCAATCCTGTCGACCGTTATTCCGTCGATGGACTTGCCCGTAATATGTATCGGAACGCGCGATGCCCCGTTATCGGTGTCCCAGCCCGCAGCCGCGACATCCAGCACAATGGCGTGCTCCGAATGGCGGATACGAAGTGCGACAACACCTGCCGCAGATGAAGGCCCATACAGCTACCGCCGACAATGCCAATTACCAGCATGCAGGTAAGGATGACCGCAACGTGGTTCCGAGGCTTTACCCGAAGCTCAGAATCAGCAGAGATGCCATTGACGGCAGCCCCGCACGCTGTGCAGTACCTCACGCCATCGCGTAACTCAGCTCCACAATAAGGACAATTCATACTGGCCCCCACAACCATAGGCGTTCCCATCGAGCCACTGTAAATCGACAATCCAAATCCAAGTTGCGCCACAATCAAATCAAGCCCATTTCAAGCAAGAGCTTCCTCCGGGAAACGGGCCCATCCCAACAAAGTGCAATTCAGACCCTCCCAAGCATGCATTTGCTGCACCTAATAGAAACGCGGCGACTCCTTAGTAGCCGCAGGCCACGCGCAGGGTTACCTCCCAAATCTTTCCGCAGGACGGAGGAGTCCCCGCAGCGCGAAGCGCACAGCGGGGACTCCGACATGTCCGAGACGATTTGGAGGTAACCCTGCGCGCGGCCGGTGAGACCAAAACCCCGCCATGCTTCTTATGTGCAGTAAAGCTAATGCTGCTAAAATACAAAGCGCTCATGTAGTTTAAACGTACGACGATAAGGAGCACCAGTGGGTAACCACTTCCGTACCTCCGGTGCGGGCGATGACGCCCCCAAGACGCAGCCAGGCGCCGTGGGCACTCGTTTCGCCACCCCGGATTCAGAGGATCAGCCGTTTAGCCCGATCCCCGCACAGCCGGCAGATCAGGCACAGCCGGCATCAGATCTTTGCCTACAATCCCACCAATGATGTTGAGCTTTCCGAGGCCGCGGGTTTTGAGCCCGTGCAGAAGGTGACCGCTCGCGTGGATCAGCCCAGGCGGACGCTGTCGCGCCGCAGCCTGTCATGGCCGGTATTCCCGATCCCATGGCTCCTGCGACTCCGGCGCCACAGCCTGCGCAGTCCGGTCTTTTTGCCGGTATTCCCGATCCTACGCAGCCCGCGGCTCCCGTAGTCGAGAGCGATCAGGCCGCCGAGGTCGCAAGCCTCGACAATGCGCTCAACAATCCCGACTTTACGTCGGTGTTTGCGCCCATCGATCCGCAGGCCAGCCGCAAGAAGATGGCCAAGCAGGCCGGTGTCGAGCCCGTCATCCTCATGGAGCACGTCACCAAAATCTACCCGGCACAGCCCAACAAGCCCGCGCTCGACGACATCAACATCGAGATCTATCCTGGCGAGTTTGTCTTCCTGGTCGGTCACTCCGGCTCGGGTAAGACCACGCTGCTTTCGACGCTCAACCGCGACGTCAAGCCGACGAGCGGCCGCATTTTGGTCGCCGGCCAGGACCTCATGAAGATCAAGAACCGCAAGGTTCCGTTCTTGCGTCGCCAGATCGGTGCCGTGTTCCAGGACTTTAAGCTCCTGCCGCAGAAGACCGCCTACGAAAACGTGGCGTTTGCACTGCAGTGCATCGGCAAGCCCAAGGGCGTCATTCGCAGCCAGGTGCCCGAGGTGCTTCGCCTGGTCGGTCTGGCCGATCAGATGGACTCTCTGCCCGATCAGCTGTCCGGTGGCGAGCAGCAGCGTGTCGCCGTTGCCCGCGCTATGGTCAACCGTCCGCCGCTGCTTATCTGCGACGAGCCACGGGCAACCTCGACCCCGCGATTTCGCTGGGCATCATGAAGCTGCTCGAGCGCATTAACCGTACCGGCACCACCGTGATCGTCGCCACGCACGACCGCGAGATGGTCGATAGCATGCACCGTCGCGTGATCGCCCTCGAGGGCGGCCACGTAATCCGCGACCAGGAGAGGGGAGGTTACGGCAACTATGGCACCAACTAACGTGGGCTATTCGCTCAAAGAGGCTATCAGCCACTTCTTCCGTAACTGGACCACCTCGCTCGGCGCCGTCATCACGATCTTCCTTTCGCTGTTTATCATCGGCCTGTTCATTATGGGTTCCGCGATGCTGAACTCCGTGATCGGTACCGTCGAGGATCAGGTTGTCATCAATGCCTTTATTAGCGATGACGCCGATCAGGCAGATGTTCAGGCCTTTGAGGCCGAGCTCAAGACGTGGAGCAACGTCAAGTCCGTGACCTATAAGGATAAGGACGACGCGCTGGCCGAGTACACGAGCAAGATGTCGGGCAACGCCGACGCCACCATGAGTGCGCTCGACGGCCAGAACCGCTGCCCGCCTCGTTTGCGATTGAGATGGACGATCCGTCTCAGGTCGAGAGCACGGCCAAGAAGCTCAAGAAGAACGCCGACTTCCAAAAGATCGCGGACGACGGCGACGTCAACGCGAGCGTGCTGTATGGCCAGGAGGAAGTGAGCCGCCTGTTCCAGGTGACCAACTACATTCGTATCGCCGCGTGGTGCTCGTCGGCCTTCTGACCTTTATCGCGTTCATCTTTATCAACAACACGATTCGCCTGTCCATTACGGCGCGTCGTCGCGAGATTGCGATTATGCGCCTGGTGGGCGCCAGCAACGGCTTCATTCGCGGGCCGTTCATTACCGAGGGCGTGTTGCAGGCCATTCTGGGCTCGCTGCTTTCCATCGGTGTTTTGGAGCTGCTGCGCAATCTGATGATTCCGCGCCTGCAGGCGAGCGTCGGCTGGATGTCGTTTGCGCTGCCGATGCAGTACTATCTGGTGACCTACGCCGCACTGATTCTTGTCGGCGTGCTCATCGGCCTCTTTGGCTCTGCCATCGCCATGCGCCGTTATCTGCGCGTGTAGGTATGCTTGGAATTCGTTCCTTCCAACGGGTCGTTCCTTTTGGGACGGCCCGTTTTTTGATCCCTAGGGGACGGAGGAAAACGGATCATCGCGGCGCTGGTCTATCTATATGATCCGTTTTCCTCCGTCCCCTAGGGATCATTTGGGTAGACTCTTGGGGTGTTAACGGCTATCGATAGTAAGGAGGCGCCATGGGGCGCAATAACAAACATAAGCGTAGCGCACGCAATAAACGCGGGCCGGTGCGCAGCGAGCGTCGCCCGAGCATGACTGGCCGCGTTCAGCTCCATGAGCACAGCGCTTATGTCGTGACCGACAACGGCGATTACAAGGTCATGGGTCGCGGTAAGCGTGAGATTATGGACGGCGATACCGTGGCCGTAAGCATCAAGGCGGGACCGCGCGGGGATCGTCGCGCCGTGATCGAGGGCGTCATCGAGCGTGCCGCCATCAGCGTGGTGGGTACGTATCAGACGGCCGGCCCGCTTGGTGTGATCGAACCGCTCGATTCGCGTCTCAAAGCCGATTTCTTTATTTTGCCTGAGGACAATTCGGCGGAGCGCCTGGGCGTGCGCCCTGGCGATGTCGTCGTCGCGCGTATTCTGACCTACCCGACGCGCTTGGAGTCGGGCACGGTGACGATCGATCGCCGCATTGGCGGCGACGATGCGCCCGATCTGGGCGTCCAATATGTTATGGCGCGCTATGGCTATACCGACGGCTATCCCGAGGCGGCTCTGGCAGAGGCAGAGGCGCTTTCGCTCGATGTGACTGCAGCGCTTAAAGACCCGCTTCGCCGTGACCTGCGCGATCGCTTTGTCATCACCATCGACCCGGTTGATGCGCGCGACTTTGACGATGCCATCTCGCTCGAGCGCACGCTCGAGGGCGGCTATAAGCTGGGCGTGCATATCGCTGACGTTTCGCACTATGTTGCCTGGGACGGACATATCGACCTGGAGGCCCGCCATCGCACGACGTCGGTCTACCTTGCCGACCGTGTGCTTCCCATGCTGCCCGAGCGCCTGTCTAATGACCTGTGCTCGCTTCGTCCCGATGAGGATCGCCTGGCGTTTACCGTCGACATCGAGCTCGACGCGCAGGGCCGTGTGCGTCATTATGATCCCTATCCAGTGTGATTCGCTCGCGTGTGCGTATGGACTATGACGGTGCCGAGGCGCTGCTGGTGCGTGCCGGCGCAGTTGAGTATTCCGTGTTGGAGGGCGCTGCGGAGGATGTCGCTGTGGCCGAAGCCTCGCGCGAAAAAGCGCTTGAGCGCGGGCTTGCGTGCGAGGACACTGCTCACAGCTGTAACGTTGACCTGGCCGATTTCCTGGTCGCCGCAAACGAACTCGCGGAGCTTCGGCGTCGCATACGTCGCGCACGCGGTTCGGTCGACTTGATACGGCCGAGATTCGCGCGCTGCTGGATGAGGACGGCGTGCCTGTGCAGATTGTGGCACGCGAGCGTTCCTGCGCAACCTCGCTTATCGAGGAGGCAATGCTGCTGGCTAACGAGTGCGTGGCCGAGTGGCTGGCCGACCGCGATATCGAGGCGTGCTATCGTGTGCATGATGACCCCAGCCCCGACAGCCTACACGGTGCTGCTGTGGCGCTGACGCAGCTCGCATCATCGATGATCGCCGTGCGGCGGGCATTGCCCTGGGAAGTCCCGACGAGTTGCAGGCGACGGTTGACGCCGCTGCCGGTACGGCTAACGCGCCGCTCGTCAACACCCTTCTTCTGCGCAGCATGCAGCGAGCGTTGTACAAGCCGCGCAACGAGGGTCACTTTGCGCTCGCCGCGCCGTGCTACTGCCACTTTACGAGCCCCATTCGCCGTTACCCCGATCTGGTGGTGCATCGCGTGCTCAAGCTGCAGCTGGCATACGAGCAGCTGGGTGGAAAAGACGCCTTGGTGCGTACGCCGAGGCTGATCGGAAAAGGCAGAGAGTCGCTTCCGCGCATCCTGCCGCAAATCTGCCGCGCGTGTAGCGACGCCGAGCGTGCGGCCGACGCTGCCAGCCATGCGACGCAAAAAATCAAGATTGCTCAGTACTACGAGGACCGCCTGGGCGAGCGCTATGCCGGAACGGTCTCGTGGGTCAGCAGCATGGGACTATTCGTGCGTCTCGATCTGACGCAGGTCGAGGGCCTGGTTTCCATTAAGAGCTTGGGTAACGAGTGGTTTGAGTTTGACGAGGACGCGCTCACATTGACGGGTGCCGACACGGGACGCCGTTTTGAGTTGGGGCAGCGCGTGATTATCGAGGTCTCGCGTGTCAACACTACTCGCGGACATTTGGACTTTAAGCTCATTCATTAACCGGTACGGAGTGAGTATCGGCAAAGCGGACAGGGCGGTCTTTCGGGGCCGCCCTCTTTGCGTGTCTCTTGATTGCCCTGCCATGAGCTCGGCCGCTTCTTCATATGCTTTTGGGAGATAGGACCTACCAAAACAAGCCTGTCCCTTTTTGGCGGGTTTACGAGAAAGCGGGGATGTTGTGGCAACGGTATATGGGTATGCGCGGGTGAGCACGCGTGATCAAAATTTGAATCGCCAGTTGGATGCGCTGAGCGCCTATGGCGTGGAGCCGGCGAATGTTTTTGCCGACCGTGCGAGCGGCAAGGACTTTGATCGCCCACGGTATCGGGAATTGCTTCATGCCTTGGCTTCCGGTGACGTGTTGGTGGTGCTTTCCATCGATCGGCTGGGTCGAAACTACAGCGAGATACTCGAGGAATGGCGTCGTATAACCAAGGAACTTGGTGCGGCCATCGTTGTGCTGGACATGCCGTTGCTCGATACGCGTGCGAGAGATTGCGGCGGATCGGATGTGACCAGCACGCTGATCGCCGATATCGTTTTGCAGCTGTTGAGTTATGTGGCGCAGGTGGAACGAGAGAACATCCACCGTCGTCAGGCGGAGGGAATCGCGGCGGCGCGGGCGCGCGGCGTGCGTTTTGGTCGGCCCCGCAAGCCGTGCCCTCCGCAATTTGAACGAGTGCGCGATATCTATGAGGCGGGCAATATTACCCGGAGTCAGGCGGCAAAGCGTTTAGGTGTGTGCGTGGGGACCTTCGATCGCTGGATGCGCGAGACGGAGTAGGGGATGCGGACTCAGCGGCTACCGCCGCCCACCCCGACCCGCTTGCCCCCGTCCGCATGTGGATGGCACCAACATCCGTCGTGTCGCCCATACCGTAGAGTTCTTCTTTGTTGGGCTGTTTGCCTCGTCGGCGGCGGTGTGCTTGGATAAGCGCACGACCTGTCCCATTGGCGCCCGCGCGAGACGCTGTTAACAATCCTGTTACGAATAATGCGACCTTGATGAATCATTTTGTGTCGCGCGTATTTCCGAGCGGTCGGATTTGAGGGGCGAGTGGTAGAATGCCCGCCTTTGTGCGCCATGATGCGGCACAATGTACCGTAAAAGCTGTTTATATCCGGTACGAATCGTTCGTTGGTCTTTAATTCTTCTCAACGGAGGTGTTTGAGATGGCAAAGGGATTGCTTTTAAGGCTTCGCGAGCGTGAGCTCAGCGCAAGTCCGGCGGAGCGCAATGTCATCGCATACGTGAGTGCTCATCCGCATGAGGTGGTCGGGCTGTCCGTCCGCGGTCTTGCCGATGCCACGTTCTCCTCGCCCTCGAGCATTTTGCGCTTTTGCAAGCGCTTGGGTTTTGCGGGCTACAAGGAGTTCCAGCGCGAACTGATTGCCGAACTTGCGCTCCTGGGCGACAGAAAGGACGTTGCCCTCGAGGACATCTCCGTGGATGACAGCGTCGAACGTATCGTGGGGAAGGTGATGAAAAGCAACGTGCGCACGATCGAGGCGACGGCGCGAACACTCGATTACACCGTTTTGGAACGATGTGCAGCCTATCTTAAGCGGGCGCGCATGGTCAATCTGTTCGGTATTGGTGCTTCTCGCTTGGTTGCACACGATCTGGCACAAAAGCTCATGCGTGTCGACAAGGAATGCCATCTGTACGATGACTGGCACGACCAACTCTTGTGCGCCAAGAACATGCACGAAGGCGATATCGGCATTGCTTTTAGCTACTCGGGCTTAACGCAAGAAGTACTGGACTGCACCGCCGAGGCCCAACGCCACAACTGTCCCGTTGTGGCCGTGACCAAAGTAGATGGATCGTCCAAGCTTGCCACCATGGCCGATGCCGTGCTCGGCGTTGCTGCAAGCGAGCCCTTGGTCCGCAGCGGTGCCATGGCCTCGCGTATGGCTCAGCTTATGGTTGTCGATGCCCTCTACGCTGCTTACGTTGCGAGCGATTACGAACGGGCGACGCATGTCATCAAGCAAAACTACATCGAAAAACAGGAAAGATGAGGTGAACAAAATGCTCGATTTAACAAAATTCACGACAGAACAGCGAAATCAAAAGTCAATGGACCTCGACACGATGACATCGCTGCAAATCGTCACGACGATGAACGATGAGGATCTTCGCGCCGTCCAATCGGTCACGAAAGTGTTGCCCCAGGTTGCCACGGCAATCGACTGGCTGCCGAGCGCTCGAGCGCGGCGGACGCGTCTTTTATATGGGCGCGGGCACGAGCGGTCGTTTGGGCGTGCTCGACGCGTCGGAGTGCCCACCCACGTTTGGCGTATCGCCCGATCTGATTGTCGGACTCATTGCCGGAGGCGAGAGGGCGTTTATCAAGGCTGTCGAAGGTGCCGAGGATAGCGAGGAACTTGGCGCGAGCGACCTGCGGGAACATGGGCTCTCCTCCAAGGATCTCGTCGTTGGTTTGGCGGCAAGCGGTCGTACCCCCTATGTGGTGGGCGGCCTCGCGTACGCCAAGGCAACCGGGTGCAAGACCATTGCTATCGCCTGCAACCAGGGGTCGAGGATCGGGGAGGACGCAGATCTTGCCATAGAGCCCGTGCCCGGCCCCGAGGTGCTTACCGGCTCAACGAGGCTCAAGGCGGGAACGGTCCAAAAGCTCATTCTCAATATGATTTCGACCGGTGCCATGGTCAAGATTGGCAAGGTGTACCAAAACTTGATGGTCGATGTGCAGCAAACGAACGAAAAGCTGGTGGTGCGCGGCCAGAACATCGTGATGGAAGCGACCGGATGCACACGCGAGCGCGCCGTTCGGGCACTTGCAGATGCCGGCGGCCACGTTAAAACCGCTATTGTCTCGGTGCTGCTGGGCTGCGATGCCGAGCAGGCTGCGGTGGCTCTTGAGCGGGCGCGCGGCCATGTCCGTGCTGCGGTGAGTGGCCATGAGAAGAGCAATGCCGATGCCCAATAGGTGCACGGCGTGAGCAGATATGACATCAAGAAGAGATACCCAATACAAGGAGGAGTTATGACGAACAAAGAGCTGGCTCAAAAGCTGCTGGACCTTTTGGGCGGTAAAGACAACGTGCTGGCAAACGCGGCGTGCATGACGCGTCTGCGCGTGACCGTCAAAGATACGGGCAACGTCGACACGGAGGGTATTAAGGCGCTCGATGGCGTAATGGGCCTGGTCGAGGACGACACGATGCAGATCGTGCTGGGTCCGGGCAAGGTGAATAAGGTGCTCGAGGAATTCTCCAAGCTCACCGGCCTTGCGAAAGGCGTTGCCGACGAGAGTGTGGTTGACGCTGCGGCCACAAACAAGGCCGCGCAGAAGGCCAAGTACGAGTCCAAGCCGGTTCAGGCCTTCCTCAAGAAGATTTCCAATGTCTTTGTTGCCCTGCTTCCCGGCATTATTGCGGCTGGCCTTATCAACGGTATCTGCAACGTCATTAATGTCTCGACGGCCGGTGCGCTTGCAGGTGAGTGGTGGTATCAGGCATTCGCTCCATGGGCTGGGCCCTCTTTGCCTATCTGCCATTTTGGTGGGCTATAACGCGGCGCGCGAGTTTGGTGGCTCCGCTGCGTTGGGCGGTATTGCCGGCATGATGTGCATCGCTAACAGTGCTATGCCTCTGCTCGCGCCTGGCGCCGCCGATCCCAGCACCGCTATTCTGCTGCCGCTCACCAATGCACAGTACAATCCCGCCGCGGGCGGCATGATCGCAGCTCTCATCGCAGGCGCATTTTTCGCCTGGATGGAGCGTCAGATTCGCAAGGTCATGCCCAACGCGCTCGATACGTTCCTGTCCCCGCTGCTGGTGCTCATCATCGGCGCCTTTGCTTTGATGCTTGTCATCCAGCCGGTTGGCGCTTGGCTGACGACCGCGATCTTTAGCGTCCTCACCTTTATCTTTGAGAAGCTGGGCGTTCTGGGCGGCTATATCCTGTCGGCAGGCTTCTTGCCGCTGGTGTCCGTTGGCCTGCATCAGCACTTACGCCGATCCACGCTATGCTCAACGATCCCGACGGCGCTACCAAGGGCATCAACTACCTGCTGCCCATCCTTATGATGGCTGGCGGCGGTCAGGTCGGTGCCGGTCTGGCGCTGTACTTTAAGACCAAGAACGCCAAGCTTAAGAAGTATGTCGCAGAGTCCATTCCCGTTGGCATCCTGGGCGTTGGCGAGCCTCTGATGTATGCCGTTACGCTGCCGCTTGTCCGCCCGTTTGTGACGGCCTGCCTGGGTGCCGGATTTGGCGGTGCGCTCGCGGCACTGCTTCACATCGGCACGGTTTCTCAGGGCGTTTCCGGTCTGTTTGGCCTGCTGATCGTCGTTCCCGGCCAGCAGCTCGGCTACGTTGCCGCTATGCTGCTTGCCTATGCCGCCGGCTTTGTCCTGACGTGGTTCTTCGGCGTCGACGAGCAGAAGATCAACGAGTTCTTTGGCGAGTAGCTTGATGCTGCGCGCTATGTTATTCGAGCGTCATGACGTGCCACAGATCTCTTGATGCTATGGTTGTGCCGGCGGGGCTAACTGCTCCGCGGCCTTTTTTAAAGGAGAATCGAAGCGTGAGAACGGGTATTTCTGTCTATCTTTCCAGTCCCCTGCAGGATATCGAGCGGACGATTGAACATGGTGCCGCGGCGGGTGCGCGCTATGCGTTTACCTCGCTGCATATTCCCGAGGATGGGGGAGCGGCATATGCCGATAAGGTTCGCCAGGTGCTGTCGCTGCTTTCCGCTCGCGGTATTGCGCTCATTGCCGATGTGGGGCCGCGCACGTGCGATTTGCTGGGCCTTGAACGCATGGAGGATTTGCGCGATCTGGACTGGAATACCTGCGCCTGGATTACGGCTTTAGTGCCCAGCGGGTCGCGGAGCTGTCCGGTGTATTTCGCATTGTGGTCAATGCATCGACGGTGAGTCCTGATGAAATCGCATCGTGGCGAGAAGCCGGCGCCGACGTGACTCGTTTCGCCGCCTGCCACAATTTTTACCCCAAGCCTTATACCGGTTTAGCTCTTGAAGATGTTGCTCGGACGAATCTTCGTCTTGCGGCGCTCGGCTTTGAAATCATGGCTTTTGTGCCGGGCGATGCCAACGTTCGTGGGCCGGTATTCGAGGGATTGCCGACGTTGAGGCGCAACGCGGTCGCGCGTCAAAGGTTGCCCTCAACATGCTTGAGCTCGCACATGGCGCCGATTGCGACATTGTTTTGGTCGGCGACCCCGATCTTTCCGAAGCGGGTTGGGCGCAGTTTGCCCAGATTTCCGCGGGGTATGTTGACATGCCGTGCCAGCTCGACCCCGGATACTCCTATTTGTTGGGTCAAGTCCATCACGATCGGCCTGACTCGAGCGCCTTATTTTTAGGTCTCAGGAGTCGCGTACGTCGCTTAAGCCGGATTCCGTGCCGACGGATGCCGGTGCAGGTCTGCCGCGAAAAGCGGGGTCGATTGCTGTGAGCAATAGCGGCTATGGGCGCTACGAAGGCGAGCTTGAGATTGCGCGGTCGATCTTCCCGGTGACGAGCGCATGAACGTTGTAGGCCATATAGCGCCCGAGGCGATGGAGTTGCTGCCGTTCGTTAAGCGAGGCTTTGGGGTGCGGTTCGTTTAGCGTGTGGCGCATGGACTACAATTGCCCCATTGCGCGAATGCACCACGTTTGTCGCGTGCTCGCATTGGCCGATCTATATTTGGAGGATTCTCATGACCGTGCTGTTTGTTGAATATCCCAAATGCTCGACGTGTAAAAAGGCCAAGGCCTGGTTGGACGAGCATGGGGTTGAGTATGTCGATCGCGATATTGTTACAGACAATCCTTCGGCTGAGGAACTTGCGACCTGGATTGCTCGTTCGGGGTTGCCGGTGCGACGCTTCTTTAATTCGTCGGGCATGAAGTATCGAGAGCTTGGTTTGAAGGCGCGCCTGGACGCGGGGATGACGGATCAGGAATGTTACGAGCTGTTGGCGACCGACGGCATGCTGGTTAAGCGCCCGCTGCTGGTGGGCGATGACTTTGCGATTCCAGGCTTTAAGGAAGCAGCCTGGACCGAGGTACTACTGTAGCAGCTGCGGAAAGCGCGTTCCGTTTTGGGCGTAGATTTTGGGTTGCGCTTTCGCCGGCAGGTTCGCTCCGGTCAGTACTCAAGCTTTGCCCACTTATGCGGGTCGTAGATCTTTACCTGTTTGTTGGGCTTGCCGCTCCAGTACTCTTCGTCCATAAAGGGCAGGTATGCCTGAATGTTGGAGCAGATGAACGGGATTCGCTGTGCTTGCAAACGGTCGCGTTGGCGTTGCTCCAAATGGGTCTCCGAAATCACGACGGGAATACCGGATAGCTCCACGAGGCTTGCCTGAACTCGCTTGAGGTCGGGTAGCGTCGCGTGCCATGCCATTCGCATCATTAAAAATGAGGCGCCGCGATACGTTGCCTGCATGACTGTGATGGCGGGGCGTAGCGTGGGATGAATTTTGTGCCGATCTGGCCAAGGTCTGGCGGATATCTCGAGGCCCAGGGTCTCCCATAGGTAATCAAGCTCTTCATCCATGTCGCCTCGATGTCCGCGCGATAATTGGCATCCTGATTGTGTCACTATTGACGGCGACCAGAATGCAGCAATCTGCCAACGGTAATTACGGTGCGCTTACGGCATTTTGCCCCTTGCATGCGGTCTGGCTTCACAGGTCCTTCATGGGTCGGAGCAAATTGGCCGATTTTCAAAAAAGTTAAAAATGGGGCTTGCGTCACCGTAGAACTTCCCGTATATTTCTTTCTTGCGCAAAGGCACAGCCGAGCGCAGCGATGCAGTCATTGGGATGTCGTCTAATGGCAGGACAGCGGATTCTGGTTCCGTCAATGGGGGTTCGACTCCCTCCATCCCAGCCATTGCATTTGCTACATATGGCCCGTTCGTCTAGCGGTTTAGGACGCCGCCCTCTCAAGGCGGAGATCACCAGTTCGAATCTGGTACGGGCTACCACAAAATGACGCCCGGGCCCCGCAAGAGACCCGGGTTTTGTGTATACGTCGCATGTGTGGAATGAGCCGCGTTTCACCCGGACCGAGGAGTTGCCATGGACCTGCCCATCAGCCTACAAGACATTACGTATGCCGAGAATTACCTGGCGCAGGGAGACTTGGCCACGGCGACGCCGCTGTTGGAGCGTTTGGTTGAGCTCGCCGAGGAGTATATCGATGCCGAGTGCAAGACAGAGGAGAACCGCCAGTACTTTAGCTTCGATAGCAAGTTTGAGCGTCTGGCCTACCGTCGTGTGGAAAAGGATCCGCGCGAGCTGGTGCAGGTCGAGGTGCCCTTTGATCGCCTGTATTCCGACATGGCGTTTGCCTACATTCGCCAGCAGGATTATGTGAGTGCTCGCAACGCCTTGATGCAGGCCGTTCGCTGGGACCCCATGAACTGTAACTACCGCCTGGATCTGGCAGAGCTGTTCCGCGCTCTCGAGGACAAGCAGGAGTGGGCATCGCTTTCGTTTTCGGTGCTAGAGCGTGCGAGCGACGGCAAGTGCGCCGCCCGCGCCTACGCCAACTTGGGCCAGTATTTCCTTGAGCCCGAGACCGAGAACGTCTCGCGGCCGTGGGTTGCGCACGTCTGGCACTACGCTTGGCCCCTGGCGATGCGCATACGACGCGCCTGCTCAACAAGATCCATACCGCCTATCCCGATGCCACCGACGAGAGCGACGAGCACGTGATGGGCGAACTGGCCCTGCAAGGTGTGCCGACCTCGCCTTCGGCCGAGATTGCCATTTGCCTGATCATGTGTGCGACCGACGCTGCGAGCGACGGCGACAAGCAGGAGGCGACGCGCCTGACGGTGCGTGCTCGCGACTTGGTGGGCGAGGAGGCATGCGCGGCGATCATTAAGCTGGTGCGCGAGAGCGATGCCGAGCTCAACGCCGAGCGCAAGGCAAAGCGCGCGGGCGCGACAAGGGAGCCGACGGCGTCAAGGAGGTCGGCGATGCCCAGTAAGCGCGAACGCAAGCTCATTTCCAAGAATCGCTCGGCGCATCACGAGTACTTTATCGACGAGACGTTCGAATGCGGCATTGAGCTGAGCGGTACCGAGGTCAAGTCGATTCGCGAGCGCGCCTGTCAGATCACTGACACCTTTGCGCTGATTCGTGGCGGCGAGTGCTGGCTGGTGGGCCTGCACATTCACCCTTACAGCCACGGTGGCGTGTGGAACCGTGATCCCGATCGTCGTCGCCGCCTGTTGCTGCATCGCAAGGAGATTGATTTTCTTGACGGCAAACTGCGCAACCGCGGCTATGCGCTGGTGCCGTTGGAGCTCTACTTTAATGCCGATGGTCGCGTAAAGCTGCTGTTGGGCCTGGGTCGCGGTAAGAAGCTCTACGACAAACGCGAGGACATGGCCAAGCGCGACGTTCAGCGCGAGATCGATCGCGCGCTCAAGGAGCGTAACCGCTAGGCGCTCTGTATAAGTTGCGGTGGAATACGGACTGTTTTGCCTGTTTGAGGGGCTATTCAGTCCCTATTTCACCGCAACTGCGGGCGTCTCATCTCCCTTACTGTTCTGACACATATGTCTCAAAGGCGGCGTCCGTTATGGGCGTTGCCTTTTGTGGGTACATACATCCATGAGGTTCCAACCCGGGTTAGGGGAGTGGTCGTTATGGACAAAACTGCGTTCTTTACGATGCCGAGTGGTCTGTATGTGGTGAGTGCCGCGGCCGACGGGATGCGTGCCGGCTGCGTCATCAACACGGCGGTGCAGGTGACGTCCATGCCGCCGCGCATCTCGGTTGCCGTGAACAAGGACAACGTCACCTCGGGCGTCATCGCATCGGCCAAAGCGTTCGCGCTGACCGTGATCGATCAGACCGCCGACATGCTCTACATCGGTAACTTTGGGTTCCGCACCAGCAGCGATTATGACAAGTTTGCCAAGTACGAGACCCGCGAGACTGCCCTTGGCATGCCCTATGTGCCCGAACACGCGGCGGCGCTGTTTAGTTGCCGTCTGATCGACACCGTGGACGTGGGCACGCATCTGCTGTTTATCGGCGAGGTTGAGGATGCCGAGCGTCTGAGCGGCGAGACCCCGCTGACCTATGACTACTACCACAAGGTGCTGAAGGGCAAGACGCCGCCCAAGGCGTCTTCGTACCAAGGGTAGAAATGGTTGAAAACTACTTGCATTATATTATTGAGAATATATACTAATAAGCAAGTACACCAGCAGTCACGTTCGAGAGGAGAACATCATGGCTGAGGAAAAGAAGACGTACAAGTTCGTGTGCACCGTTTGCGGTTATGAGGTTGAGGTCGACACGCCCGAGCTGCCCGAGGATTACGTGTGCCCGGTGTGCGGCGTCGGCCCCGATCAGTTTGAGCTCGTCGAGGAGTAACTCGCAGGCACACGGCGAAAGCCGAACATAGCTCTGTCCAAGGGTCTCGGTCGGATATCCCGGCCGGGGCCCTTTTCCTCCGTCCCCAAGGGATCACGGCTGCTGTTAGCCGATCCTGTCTGTCGTGAGTCCGGCCGACCTTTGGTCTTAATCTGTAACATCTAACGGCTCAAAACGGGTCTATCTGTTACAGATTGAGACAAAAGGTTGGAGCTGAAGAAATGTCTCGATCTGTAACATCTAGAAGTGGAAATTGGGCCCACTTGTTACATATCGAGACAAACCAAAACCGTCCGGCAGAAGATCTCGATCTGTAACATCTAGACATCAAAAGCGTGTCTAGATGTTACAGATCGAGACATTTGCCTGGGTAGGTGCCCCGTCCCATTACATCCCTGTCAACAACACGACATCGAGAATCGTCACGATGGCGCCGATCCCTACGAGCAACGCGTTGAGCGGGCGCGAGTTGGCGTATTTGCCCATGACGCGGGGCGAACTGGTGAGTCGTATGAGCACAAAGACCGTAATCGGCAGCTGAAGCGACAGCAGTGCCTGGCTCCAGATGAGACCCTCAAAAGGATTTGGGACGACCAAGCACGCCGCCACTGCGCCGACGAAACAGGCCGCCACGCCAATCGAGGAATGTCGGTCGTGGATGTCGTATTCCTCGTCGAACATGCCCGCGGTGATGGTTCCCGCCGCCATGCCCGCCGTCACACTACTCGATAGTCCCGCAAACAGCAGTGCCACCGCAAAGATGGTCGAGCTTGCCGGGCCAGAATGGGGGAGAGTGTAGCCGCTGCGACGGCGAGGTCGTCAACGACAATGCCGTGCGCAAAGAAGGTCGTTGCGGCCAGGATGACCATGGCCGAGTTGATTGCCCAGCCCACGCCCATCGAAAAGAGCGTGTCGAAGAGCTCGTAGCGCAGACGTTCTTCGATAACCTGCTCGCCTTGGCCTTCGAAGTGCATGGATTGGATGACCTCGGAGTGCAGGAAGAGGTTGTGGGGCATAACGACCGCGCCTAGGACACTTACGATAATCGCGGCCGAGCCGGTGGGCATACTGGGTGTGATCCAGCTTGCGGCGGCTTGCGGCCAGTCGACCTTGACCAGCGCAAGCTCGGCTAAAAACGAAAGTCCTACCACGCCCACGAAGGCGATGATCCATCGCTCGGCGCGTTTGTAGGAGCTTGTCATGAGCATGGCAATCGATGCCGCCGCCACGATGATGCAGCCGGCGCGTACGGGCAGGCCAAAGAGCATCTGAAGGGCGATCGCGCCACCCAGGACCTCGGCCATGGCGGTGGCGACCGTGGCTAGATATGCGCTGCCGAGTATCGCACGCCCGGCGAGGCGGGGCAGGTGGCGCGTCGTGGCTCGGCAAGACACGTGCCTGTGGCGATGCCAAGTGCGCCGCGTTGTGCTGCAGCACGATGAGCATGATCGTGGACAGCGTGACGATCCACAGCAGCGCGTAGCCAAACTGCGAGCCCGCGGCCATATTGGAGGCCCAGTTGCCCGGGTCGATAAAGCCGACGGTCACGAGCAGCCCGGGACCGATATGCCGCGCAATGTCGAGTCCTCCGTGGCCACCGGTACGCGGGGAGCCAAAGTGTTGTTTGAGATGGTTGATCATGGTGCGCTCCTGCATGCCGTTTGTTTGACGCCGCAAAGGATACCCGTTTTAGGCTCGAAAGTTAACCATGACTAACAAAATTGTTGTATTTGAATTGGATGGTAAAAGGGGGTTGCCGAAATGTCTTGGTCTGTAACAACTGGGGATGGAAATTGGGCCTAGGTGTTACAGATCGAGACAGGAAGAAATGGTCCTATGGAAAATCTCGATCTGTAACGCTGACCGCCAAAATCGGCCCTTCGTGTTACAGATTGAGACACTCGGAACTGTCTCTCGAAAACATCTCAATCTGTAACAGTTAGGCGTCGAAATGGGGTCTTCCTGTTACAAATTGAGATGTTTGAAGCGGTGAGCTTACGGGCAGAACCTGGGGCCCCTTGTTGTCGCCCTTGAGGTCGGCGGTGTCCACTCGTAGGGCGTGCGTTACGCGATTGTTTCGAAACGGGCGGGAAACACAATGGGCCGGCGATGCTCCTAGTATGCCTATTCAACTGACTGTCCAAATATCTAGGGGAGGATCGCGATGCAGGCAGATTCCGCTCAGCAGCAGGGCCTTTATCGCCCCGAATTCGACCACGATGCATGTGGCATCGGCGCGCTTGCCGATATCAACGGCGAGCGCCATCACCAGATCCTGGACGATGCGCTGTCCATTCTGGTCAACTTGGAGCACCGCGGCGGCACGGGACTCGAGAAGAATACCGGCGACGGCGCTGGAATCTTGTTCCAGGTTCCGCATCACTTTTTCCGTAAAGAGGCTCAAAAGTGCGGCCAGATTCTGCCGGCAGAGGGCGACTATGGCGTGGCTATGCTGTTCTTCCCGCAGGACGACAAGGGCGTAGAGGATGCCCGCCGCGTGTTGAGGAGGCTGCGCCGAGGCCGGCGTGCCGCTGCTCTTTGGCGCGAGGTGCCGGTCGACCGC
>ENA-OQAS01000637-OQAS01000637.1-human-gut-metagenome-genome-assembly--contig:-NODE-637-length-18132-cov-4.733074_pt1 | contig 18132 bp, 23 predicted proteins | sample MGYA00242733_ERZ504523 | MGnify/ENA primary metagenome ERZ504523 (study PRJEB26092, sample SAMD00036239) | human gut metagenome | host: Homo sapiens | study: EMG produced TPA metagenomics assembly of...
TTCTTCTACAGCATTTCCGAAGGTATCTCCATGGGAATTATCACATACGTAGCATCAACCTGATCACAGGTAAGGCAAAAGAAAAGAAGATCAGCGCTCTGATGTATGTACTGGCAGTGCTGTTTATCCTGAAATATATTTTCCTGTAAAATATGGCAAAAAATTCCCGGGCCTTTTGTCCCGGGAGTTTTTTTTATTCCAGCAAAATATTCTTATTTCTTCGGCTGATACCGCATATTCGATACATTATAAACCGTGATAAACGCTTTCGGGTCCTCCTGGTTTATAAACTTCATCAGCTTCTGATATTCACCTTTATCTACGATGGTGATGATCTCACGGCGTTTTTCCATGTTATAGGCTCCGATGGCCTCATAGATCGTGGCTCCGCTGTGCAGGTCATGAATGATAAACTGCCTCAGCTCCTCTTCCTTTTTCGTGATGATGCAGACACGCCGCTTGATATTATTGTCAAAAATAAAATGATCCAGAACGATTCCGTTAAAATACGTTCCCAGAATACTTAAGACCACCGTCTTTTTATCATACACAAGCGCCGCGGAAAGTGCCACGCACATACCGGAAAGAGACATGGCTTTTCCAAGTTCCATGTGGAGATACTTATTCATGATCTTCGCCACGATATCCAGTCCGCCTGAGGATGCATTCCGGTTAAAAAGAATGCTAAGTCCCACACTCACTACCAGAATATAACACAGAACATCCAGTTCCTGGCTATCTGTCATGGAACCGAAATTTGGAAAAATGATCTCAAACAATCCCAGAAACAACGGCAGCATTACACTGGTATAAACCGTCTTAACTCCAAACTCTCTTCCACAGGTAAAAAATCCAATGATCAGCAATACCACATTCAGGATCATGGTAATCGCCGACAGCTGCAGCGGCACAAAGTTGGAAAGCACGATTCCAAGACCGGAAATACTGCTGACCGACGTATGGCTTGGCACCAGGAAAAAATATACCGCTGCTGCGATGATCGCCACTGCTACGGTGAGAATCACGGTTTCCTTAACGATATCCGCATAATTCAGTTTCTTTTTCATGATTTCAGATACTCTTCCCATTCTTTTTCTTTAGCGCCCACCAGCACCTTGTCTTTCCCAACAAGGATTGGTCGTTTCACAAGCATCCCGTCTGTTGCAAGAAGCGCAAGCTGCTCTTCCTCACTCATCTCCGGAAGTTTATCTTTCAGTTTCATCTCTTTATAAATATTTCCACTGGTATTGAAGAAACGCTTCAGCGGAAGACCGCTTTTTTCCCACCAGGCTTTCAGTTCCTCTGCAGTTGGATTGTCCGTCTTAATATCACGCAAAGTATATTCTGCGCCACTCTCATCCAGCCATTTCTGAGCCTTTTTGCAGGTACTGCATTTTGGATAGCATACAAATAACATCTTATGTCCCCCTGTTCTTCGGCAGTAAATACGTAAATTCACTGCTGTCTTTTTTTTTGCCTACAGCACAGAATTTTTATAGAACTTTTTCACTGTACTGTCCAGGTTTTATTTTAACATAGACGATGCGGTATTTCTATCCTCTTGTTCCGACCATATCAGCTTCGATTCCTGTTTCATCTCATCCACAATTTTCTCCGCTGCATCCAGATCTCCCTTTGCTTCCAGCTCTGTTAATTCCAGACTCTTCTTTCCGGCCTCCTCACTCATATAATAAACCTCTGTTACCGTTTCCGGGATGCTATCATCTTCCGGTGATACTTCCTCTGTCTTTTTGGAAAAATCCTGAAGCAGCATGTCATCGCCTTTCAGTTCCAGAGTTCCTGCATATGGCGCGTCAATGGCGTAGACGAACTCTGTTTTTCCATCTTCCGTGTACTGTACTTTCATTCGGTTGATGAGATTATTGGAAGAATACAATCTATTATTTTTTACGTACATTCCGCTATTTTCCAGGGTCATGTATTTTTCGTTGAAATACCAGTGATTGTAGCCTGCTGCCGCAGCGATGAGTGTCAGGATAACTGCCACTGCTGCTGTCAGCACTCTGCGTATTATTAATTTTCTCCGGATTTTTTCAGTGCGGCTACGCTTCCGGTATTTGCATTACTTTCAGTATTTTCCGTCCCACCAGTTCCACATCCTGCTACAGAAGCTACAGATGATCTTATCCGGGCCTGCTCTTTTCCCTGCTCTTCTTTCATGATCTCCAACATTTTTCTGCATTCCTGACAGGTTCCCATATGTTCTTCACCAGCGCCCGACTGTCTTCGCTTAATATCCCATCTATATAAGATGGCATCAGATCCTGTATTACGTCACATGTAATCTTCATATTCCAGCTCCTCTCTGATCTTTACTCTTGCACGGTAATAAGTCACCCGCGCCCAGTTTTCACTTTTTCCAAAAAGCATTCCGATCTCACTAAACTTAAGCTCTCCGAATGTCCGCAGGGAAAAAACTTCTTTATACGGTTCCGAAAGGCCATGCAAAACTTTGTGGATCTCCATAGCCTGACTCCGCTGTGCCAGCTTTTCCTCAAAAATTTCTCCACCATGGCTTTCTGCTGTTTCCGGCTGCTCCTCTCCGGGAAGTTGCTTTTTCTGCTTTTTCAGATGGTCGTACAACGTATTCTTTGCAATCTGGCAAAGCCACACCCGCACATCGCAGTCATCACGGAACTGATCTGCTTTTTTCAGCGCCTTAAAAAATGTCTCCTGGGTCACTTCCTCAGCCAGCGCTCCATCCCGTGAGACAGAACGGATATACCGATATACAATGTCAAAATATGTCCGGTAAAGTTCCTCAATATTCATCGGTTCTTTCTTTTCCTCCCTTCTCACTTATAAGACGCACTGATCTCAAAAACGTTACAGAAAATTTCTAGTCTTTTTAATTGATTTTTCTTTTTTTACTTTGATACGATTAATCCAATTATATAAAAATAATAATATATTTTTCATGAGGTGATTACAATGTCCAATATCTTTGATATTACTAAATTCGACTTGTACAAAGAAGATAATCGCCGCGAAGTAAAGAAATCCAATGGTGGATTACCATCTTCTTTATGGGATACCTACTCTGCATTTGCCAACTGCTATGGCGGAGTAATCATCCTGGGAGTTGCTGAAAATAAAGACGGAAGCTGGAGAACTACAGGATTAAAAGCAGAAAATCAAGGCAAATTATTAAAAGAATTCTGGGATACTATAAACAATCGAAAAAAGGTAAATATAAATCTTCTCACCGACACTGATGTAGAAACCTTTAAACTCAATGATGATATGATCATTGTAATTTATGTTCCAATGGCTCGCCGTGAACAAAAACCGGTTTATATTAATGATGATATTTTTAATGGAACTTTTCGCAGAAATCACGAAGGAGATTATCACTGTACCAAACTCCAGGTTAAAACAATGATTCGAGATCAAACTGATAATACTATGGATATGAGTGTTCTTGATGACGTTCCTATGACTGATCTGAACTATGAAACCATACAGGGATACAGAAACCGTCACAGATCATTGAAACCAGCACATCCTTTTGGCCGCCTGGATGATTTTGAGTATCTTCGCAGCATAGGAGCTGCCGCTATTTCAAATATCGATAAGCAATTACATCCAACAGCTGCCGGAATGCTTATGTTTGGAGATGAATATAATATTGTTCGTCATTTTCCTGAGTATTTTCTCGATTATCAGGAAATACTTGATCCTTCAATACGCTGGACAGACCGCTTACAATCCAGTTCTGGAGAATGGTCTGGTAATATCTGTGATTTTTATTTCAGAGTTTATAACAAACTTATCACGGATATAAAAATCCCTTTTAAGACTGTTGATGGAAATCGTATCGATGATACACCTATTCACGAAGCCCTCAGAGAAGCATTAGCCAATTGTTTAATAAACGCTGATTTTTATGGCGTACGTGGTATTGTTATCAGAAAAAATACTGAAAAAATAATATTTGAAAACCCTGGTTATTCCCGAACTGGTAAACAACAGATGCGTAAAGGTGGAATATCAGACCCTCGAAATAAAATATTGATGAAAATGTTTAATCTCATCAATATAGGTGAACGTGCCGGAAGTGGTGTTCCAAATATTTTTAATACTTGGGCAGATCAGGGGTGGCCTGAGCCAATCATTGAAGAAGAATTTGATCCAGACCGCACTATCTTAGTTCTTACTATTAAGAAAAAGCGACGTACAAAAACAAGCAGTAAAAAACAAGCGATAAAAACAAGCGATAAAACAAGCAATAAAACAAGCAATAAAACCTTTCAACATATGAATAAAATAAAAAAATATCTGTCCAAAAACGGGCCTTCAAAAACAAGCGATATCGCTTCTTATATAAAATTAAGCTCTCCACGAACCAGAGCTATATTAAACGAAATGCCTGACGTATCACATGATGGTCCTAATAATAATAGAAAATATTTTTTGAAATAAACGTTTCTTATAAATAAAGCCCCTTGTTTCACAATCGCAAAACAGGGAGCTTTATTTTTATTCAAAACCAATGCGTAATTTCCGACGGCCGGTAACCTTACATCTGACGATCAATCAGCTGCAGTATCTCGGACATTCCTCGTACACTCTGCTCTCTGCTGCATACCTTCACATCGTTCCATGCTTTTCATAATATTTCTTTTTTTCCGCATACATAAGATCATCTGCTCTTCTCAGCATTGTCTCAAGCTCCGAAGAGCTTTCCTCCCAGACAACACCAACAGAAACACTGATCCTTTTGGCAGCAATGCTATCACAGATATCCCGGACCTTACTCCGAAAAATCTTCTCATCCATATCAAAACAGATGAGTACAAATTCATCGCCACCTACCCGGTAAGCATTTTCCGGCAGAATCGCAAGCATGGAACGCGCTGTATTTATGATCAGCCTGTCTCCGGCCTCATGTCCGTAAAGATCATTCACCCGTTTCAGACCATTGATATCAATATATGCTACGCTTGTTTTTATCACTGTTTTTGCCTGCATGCCTTCCAAAACCTGAATATACCTGTTCCTGTTATACAAGGTCGTCAGCATATCACGGTAGCTCATGTACTGCAGACACGCCTTACGCTCCTTGGCTTTCAGGCTGTCCGTTAAAAAGTACTGTATGGATGACAGCAGCGTATGATCCTCATAATGCAGTCTCGGATTATCTACCCCGAGAAATCCTATGATCTTTCCGTCACTGTTTAAAGGAACGGCCAGCAGCCTGGTAATGTCCTGCATCTTCAGAGTCTCATAATACGGCTGCCCCTGCTCCTCCTCAATATCCGGAATATAATACAGGCCATTTTTCCGAAAGCTGTCCATCCAGATATCCAGCATTTCCATGGGAACCTCCTGAAGATTATCCTTCTCAGCAGTCACTCCGTTCATGGCATACTCATAGGTATTTGTACAGACATTCCTCTTTTCATCGATCTGAACAATATAACTGCGATCTCCGTCAAAATACCCGCTGATAATACGCAGCAGATTGGAGATCGCCGCATCTTCATCTTCTCCTGATATCAGCTCTGCAATGCATTTATTCAGTATCGTTGCGATCTCAAGTCTTTCCTTTATCTTACCCTCTCTGCTTATCAGCTGATACATTTCCTGATTCAGCTCCGTCATCGTCACGATAAACATAATGATCATGGAAATACCAACAGAAAAATCGATCAGCGACATTCCATACCTGAATACCTGCACAGCTGCCGCCACTGCCGGAAGTACAATGCATGACAGCATAGAGAACAGGAGCTTCCTGCTGACTCTCTTTTTGTACTGGAGCAGAAGCGTAAGATCAATGAGCAAGCCTGCTGCCGAAAAAAGAATTGACATAATATATAACGGTGCCCGATGATAACAATTATCCCCATCTATGTAATAATACCAGTGAGTAAACTGCGAGATCACCACAAAAGCAACCCCTGCAGCAGCAATAACATATCCGGCTTTTACTCTTTTTAATGTTCTCCGCTCCCTCTTCGAAAACAGATAAACACACACATAAATGTGAAAACACAGCAGACTACGTCACTTAAAAGGAATACGAGAAAACTCGAAATACGGACCATCACATTGCCCGGAACTCCGGGATATCCGCTGAAAATATGCGCCATGGCATCCATCAGCAATAACAGGGAAGCAAAACTCTCCATCAGGATAAGATACCGACGCTTTTCCCTGTCATAATTACTGCTCAGAAATATACATAATGCAGCTATGGCACAAAATACACATCCCCATATAAGTATCGCTACCTGCAGTACTTTTCATCCGGCATAAAAAACACTCCTCACATTCGTCACTTACAATAAGTATTACACTTTACCGTGCAAAAGTCAACCTTCCAAAAATCCCGGAGTACATTGTCATACTCCAGGATTTTGTCGTCAACCGGATAAAAGCAACCGCATTCGCTACATAATTCTACACCAGATAACTGCTTCGCAGTTGATTCAGTTAAAGCTCTTCCCCGCAGGATTCAATCACTTTTTTGTACCAGTAAAAAGAATCTTTGCGGATTCTAGAAAAGTCTCCGGTCCCGTCATCATTTTTATTTACATAGATAAGGCCATAACGCTTCTTGAATTCTCCAGTGGAGGCACTGACAAGATCTGTACAGCCCCAGCAGGTGTAGCCGATCAGATCTACTCCGTCATGGATTGCTTCCTTCATCTGCTCTATATGGCGGCGCATATATTCAATACGGTAATCATCGTGAATCTTTCCATCCTCTGTCAGCTGATCCACCGCCCCAAGACCATTTTCCACGATCATGATCGGAATCTGATAGCGGTCATAGATCTGGTTCAGAACATAGCGAAGACCAGTTGCATCGATCTGCCAGCCCCAGTCGGAAGCTTTCAGATATGGATTTTTCAGATTGTCACTTCCATTTCCGGCCGTTTTCTCTCCGTCCTTTGTCACGCTGACACAGCTACTGGAATAATAGCTGATGGTGAAAAAGTCCACCGTACCCTTCTTGAGGATCTCTTTATCCTCCTGAAGAACCTCCAGCTGGATTCCGTGCTCCTCAAAGTATCTCGCTGCAAATCCCGGATAATATCCTCTTACATGAACATCACCGGCAATGGAATTGTGGATCTGCCAAACTGCTGTGCATATAAGATATCATCCGGATGGCAAGTATATGGATAACCATTGTGATAAGCAAGCATACAGCCAAGCATAAACTCCGGATCGATCTCATGAGCCATGGAAACTGCAAGTGCACTTGCTACCAGCTGGTGATGCATTGCCTGATAACGGCTCTGCTCACATACATCCTTCGGGTCCAGCATTCCTGCACAGAATACCGCACCAAAGTCCTGCGTCAGCATATTGATCTCATTAAAAGTCAGCCAGTATTTTACCTTACCTTTATATCTCTCAAATAAAACCTTTGCAAATCGAAGATAGAAATCGATCATCTTACGATTTTCCATCCGCCATACTCCAGAGAAAGATGAAGGGGATTCTCATAATGAGAGATCGTTATCAGCGGCTCAATGTTATATTTTCTCAGTTCGTCGATCACATTGTCGTAGAACTTAAGGCCTTCCTCATTTGGAGTTTCCTCATCCCCATTTGGGAACACTCTGGACCAAGAAATAGAAAAACGATATACCTTAAATCCCATCTCTGCAAAAAGAGCAATATCCTCTTTCCAGTGATGATAAAAATCAGTCGCCTGGTGATTGGGATAAAATTCTTCCGGTAACGTGCCGGCGGTGTAAGACGACGTTCCTTATCCACACTTCCTCCTGTCAGGATATCTGCAATGGACGGGCCTCTGCCATCCTCATCCCAACCGCCTTCATACTGGTTTGCAGCGGTTGCTCCGCCCCAGAGAAAGTTTTCCGGCATACGGTTATAATTTTTCATATTTTAATTTTCTCCTTTTTACAAACATCAGGCGGATCTGTTATCTCCGCCTGATGTTTCGTTGTTATTCTTATACAATAGTCAGGAATTTATCTCCTGCATTTACAGCTGCATCTTCTTTTTCCATGCATACTGCTTTGATATAATCAGAAATATTGGTCACAACAACCGGTGTGATCAGATCATATCCTTCTTTCTTAATGGCATCCATATCGAATTCCACAAGAAGCTTTCCTTTTTTTACCTTATCTCCATCAGAAACATGGGATTTAAAATATTTACCATTTAAATTTACAGTATCAAGTCCGATGTGGATCAGAATTTCTGCTCCACTTTCTGTCACAAACATGATTCCATGTTTGCTGTCCATGATATTTGCCACCGTACCATCTGCCGGTGCATAAACCTTTCCTTCTGATGGAACGATTGCTGCTCCGTCACCTAAAACCTTATCCGCAAAGTTTTATCCGGAACATCGGAAGTGCTTTTACAGTTCCTGCTACCGGTGCACAAAGCTCGATCTTATCTACAAGCGGAGCGTTCTGCTGTGCCGGCTGTTTTTCTGTATCTGTGTTCTGTACTTCATCCTCTGTCTCAGCCTTTACATCCTCAAATCCGAAGATAAGCGTAAGAACAAAAGCAGCTACAAAAGATACCACGATCATAATGATTCCATAAATCAGATTGATTAATCCCTTCTCGCCGATAAACGCCGGGATCGCCATGATACAATTCTGTGCAATGTAAAGAGAAACCTGAAGAAGTCCTCCTACGATACCACCGATTCCGGCTGCGATAGAAGCTGCTACAACCGGTCTTTTCAGTTTCAGTGTAACACCATACAGAGCAGGCTCTGTGATACCCATAAGAGCGGAAACACCTGCTGCACTTGCCAGCTGTTTCATGTTGCTGTCCTTGGATCTTACAGCTACTGCAAGAGAAGCTCCGGACTGTGCAAGGTTAGAGCATACCTGAGATACAAAGATCAGTGTATCGGTACCACCGGTTGCAATGGCATTCAGTCCGATCGGTGTCAGCGCATGGTGCATACCGGTCATAACGATGAACGGGAAGGTTGCTGCAAGGATACCTACAATAATGAAACCAAGTTTTACGGACAGGAAGTTGATGGCTACCGCAAGTCCGTTACCAATAATTGTTCCGATCGTCCAACTACGATCAGGGCGATCGGTGCACTGATCAGAATTACCAGTGTCGGGTTCAGGATCAGTTTTACCATTTTCGGTGTGATCTTATCAACCAGAATCTCAATATAATGTGTGATCCATACCATCAGGATAACCGGAATAACGGAATAAGAATAAGTTGCTTTTGTGATCGGCAGACCAAACAGTGTGATGGCCGCATCACCAGCTACCATAGTTACAAAGGTAGGGCTTAAGTAAACACCGGCAATAAACAGTGCCAGTGACTGGTTCACGCGGAAAACCTTGGCAGCATTTGCTGCGATCAGGAACGGCATGAAGTAGAAAGTAACATCTCCGATAAAACTGATCACCTGGTAGGTACTGCTTGTTTCTGATACCAGATGAAAAGTTGTCAGCAGGGTAAGTACAACTTTGATCATACCGGCTGCAGTCAGGGCAGGGATCATCGGGGTCATACATCCGGTGATGGCATCGATAACTTTTGAAACAACACTCTTTGAGCTGTCAGAGTTCGCTGCCGGTGCATCATCGGTAGGAACGCCTTTGTCTTCCAATGCCTTGTAAACAGCGTTTACTTCGTTTCCTGCGATAACCTGGAACTGATCTTCATGCCAGTTAACGCCGGAGATCTCAGAAAGCTTTAAGATCTCTTTCTCGTTGATCTTCGATCTGTCTTTCACATAGAAACGAAGCCTTGTCATGCAGTGGAACAGACGGGTGATATTATCTTTTCCGCCCAGCGCTGCAATCAGTGTGTCTGCAGTTTTTGCATAGTCCTTTTTCATTTGGGGACCTCCTTTAATAATAAATATTGAAATTTATATTAAAGGTCTTGCCTGAAAAGATACGCACATAGCACGTATTTCAGTAACAATCCATTAACACCTAATTTATAAAACAATCTCTTTTCACAGATTTTTCAGACGTTTTATGGTCTTCTGTGATCTTCTGGATATGAATCGTCAGATACAGCATTTCATCCTCAGTCATAGCGTATTTATATTCCTCTTCCATCATAAGATAGATCATTTTTACACAGCCGTAAGCTTCTCTGTACTGCTCCTTGATGATCTTGAAAAGCTCCTGATTCTCATCATAGTGAAGCTCTTTATGAAGGAATCTCTGAGCAAAATATTTCAGATGCGTGAGAAACCGCTGATAATACAGATTATCCTCCTGAAATTCCATATTGTCATAATACTTCTCCACGATGTCCAGGATCTGATGTACGATAATGGAAATCTGATAGCTGTCCGTCTTGCCGCCATCTTCCGCATTCACAAAATGCAATGCAAAAAATCCTGCTTCATCTGCAGAAAGATCTACCTCGAACATCTCATTTACCTTTTTCAGTAATTCCAAGCCGATCTCATATTCCTTATGATAAAGCTGCTTGATATCCAGAAGCAGCATATTCTGAAGGCGGATCCCGTTTTCAAGTCTGGAGATCGCACCCATGATATGGTCGCTAAGGGAAAAATAAATACTGTCATTTAATTTCATCCCCTTTTTTTCCTTCACTTCATTTACAAAAGCTTCCACAAAATCCAGATATTTTTCCGGAATAGCAGTCAGATAACCCTGTATCTCCTTGCTGATCTGGGCATTTTCCGCAGTAAAGATCTTCTCGATCCTGGACTCCTCCACTTGCTGTCCTTTCTTTTTCTGAAAGGCAATTCCGCAGCCCTTTACAATAACTTCATGTCCCTGTCCATCCCTGGACAGTATCAGATTATTATTCAAAATCTTATGGATAACCATATTCCTGTTCCCCCGCTGCCAGACAAATAAAAAAAAGACCATTACAGTATATAGAAAACCTATTCCTATACTACTATAAGGTCTTGCCTGACGATAAATAAATATTTCAGTAACAATCCTTCTGATTCGTAACTATTAATAACTGTACGTAATAGTATCAGAAAAATATATGTTGTCTATCTGGAATATTTAATAAAATATTTATAATATTTTTGTGAACTTTGACAAAATCCCCTGATGATCCTGCCATACGGATCAACGGGGGATTTTCTGTTCAGCTTTTTATTCTTCAGATCTCTTTTCCCTTTGTCGCAACGGCATGTACAACAAACGGTACAAACAATGTAATAAACGCCGCATATCCAAGGTATGCATATCCCTTTTTAACAACTGTCATCAGACCGAACTGTGCAATGCAAATGCCAGGAATGTAAAGATCGCTGTAAAAACTGCATTTCTTCCAAGGTGTCCCTGCGCTTTTTTCGCCGGGCTGTCCATACGACGCTCCACTGCATTTACGCAGCGGGTCACAATACCGGAGATCATATTTACTGCTGTGGAGATAGCTCCAAGGATGATCAGCAGAGAAATGATCGGTGTCAGGATACCGGCGCCTACACCGTTCTGGACAAGTACCAGCATCGGTACCGATGCAGATGCCAGTTCACTTACATATGCAATGGCAAGAAGTCCAAGGATGGAAAGCTCCATTGCACAGAAGTTGCATACAAACATCCAGATCGCTGCTTTGTTGATCTGTTTTTCGTCCGTTACATCCTCCATGTGCTGGTACATAACAGAAACAGATGCCAGCTGGAAGAAGAAATAAAGGACTGCTGAATAGAGAGCCGGTCCAAAGGCTCCGCTCTCGGAGGAAAGTACAGTCATTTCTCCGGAGGACATAGTATGGATGGAAGCTGTGATATCTCCCCACTGTGCAATGATATTCGGAACAAGTACCAGTACAAGACCGATGATGATCAGCACACTTAATGTAGAAGCACATTTTCTTACGACATTGGTTCCGAAAAGCGCGATCACAAAGATAAATGCTGCAATGATCAGTGTACAGAGCCAGTATGGGATCCCGAACAGTGTCTGCAGTGTGGAACCGCCGGTTGCAAAGGCTGCTGCTGATGCAGTTCCGATCATGATCAGGTAACAAATCTCATAGAGATTGGACATAACCGGTTTCGTTTTTCCGTAAAGACTGTCGGAAAAGCTTCTGTAATCGTAGGTTTTGTGTTTATAAGCATAGCGCATTCCATACCAGAAAAACAATGCATACAATCCCTGTATCACTGCCGGCAGGATCAGACACCAGATACCGTAGTTGATAAAGTACTGATAGATCTGCGCTCCTGATGCGAATCCGCCTCCGAACTGTGTGGTAAATGCGACGAACGCAAGTCCCATAGCCAGAGGCATTTTACTTTGTAATGATTTATTCTGACTCATCTCTCTTTCCCCCATTTTTTATTTATTATATTCGATGACTTTTCCCGGATTCAGGATCAGTTTATCATCGAAAGCCAGCTTGATGGCTTTATAAAGAGCGATCATTCTCGGTCCCGCAAATTCTTCCAAGAATTCCAGACGTCCGTTTCCGATGCCATGCTCACCGGAAAGCTGTCCGCCCAGTTCCTTGGACAGTGCATACAGCTCTACCAGACTTGCGTGAGTGGCTTCCTTCCACTCCTGGTCACTCATTTCCGGTCCACGGAGCATCTCTGTATGGATATTTCCGTCTCCGCAATGTCCGCAGGCTCTACACGGATACCATGTGCACTTGCGATCTTTTTGGCTGCTTTTACATACTCTGCGATCCTTGCACGCGGAACAACTACGTCACACTCCTCCTGTGCGACAGAATCTGCTTTCATTCCTTCCAAAATCCCGCCCCGGACACTCCATACAGCTCCGGCACGCTCCGGTGTGCCTGCGATACAGCAGTCCAGGCTCCGTTTGCCAGGGCTGCTTCCGCTGCTGCCTCTACTGCGCTGTCAAGTTCCTGTTTACTGGAAGCATCATACATAACGATCAGCACTGCTTCTCCCTGTTTTACTGGAACATTTTATTCAGATTGCGTTTTACGATATCGATCAGTTCTCTTTCCAGAAACTCGATGGCTGTTGGCACAAACGGCAGCTCCAGAACCTTCGGGACCATGTCTGCACATTCCTCAAGACTCCTGAACGGCATTACAAGGTACAGGTGCAGGTCGGTGCGGGAAGAAGCTTCAGCGTTACCTGAGTCAGGATACATAAGGTTCCCTCTGAGCCGATCACCAGATCTTTTACATCATATCCCGTTGTGTTCTTCACAACGTTGGATGAAAAATTCATGATGGAACCATCCGGCATAACTGCCTCGATACAGCGGACAAAATCCCTGGTCAGTCCATATCGTACCGCTTTCATGCCACCGGCATTTGTGATAACATTGCCGCCGATGGAAGCTGTTTTTTCGCCCGGGTCCGGCGGATAAAAAAGTCCGCCTGCCGCTGCTGCCGCCTGGATATCGATGAGAAGTGCTCCCGGCTCCGCTGTGATGGTCTGATTCTTTCTGTCGATCGGAAAGATCTTGTTCATGCGCATCACGGACAGCATGATCCCACCATATTTACAGGTTGCTCCACCTGCAAGTCCGGTTCCTGCGCCACGGCATACCACCGGGATATTTTCTTTATATGCGTAAGCCATGATGGCTGAGATCTCTTCTTTATTTAAAACCTCCACATAAAGCTCCGGAGGAAAAACTCCGTACTCCGGCATCTCATCACGATAATATTCTTTTGCGATCTCGTCGCCGACCCATACACGATCTGAAGCAGTCACAGAACGGATGTAGTCAAAATCTTCTGAAGTCATTTTTTTATAGGGATATGCCATGACTTAATCCTCCTTCCGATTCTTTATCAGTTCTGTCAGCTCCGGTACAACCTGATACAGATCATCCACGATGCAGTAATCTGCAACATTAAAGATCTGTGCCTCCGGATCATTGTTGATCGCTACGATACAGTCAGATCCTGTCATGCAGGAGGTAAACTGGATAGCACCGGATACGCCGCAGGTGATGATCAGCTTCGGACGGACAGTTCTTCCGGAAAGTCCGATCTGATGTGCAACATCTCCGAATCCGTTTTCTACCATAGGACGGGTGAAGGCAAGCTGTCCGCCAAGGGCATCTGCCAGTTCCCGGCACATTTCCACATCCTTTTCATTCCGGACACCACGGCCTGCTACTACCAGAACATCCTCTTCCTCAAGGCTCTTTACCTTATCAATGACCCTGGATGACAGAATCTTGATCCTGGAATCTGCCATTTTTTCATTTACCGGACATACAACCACCTGACCATGCGGATTTTTTACTTTTTCTGCCTTGTCCATAACCTTATAACGGACCGTGGCAAACTGTGGCCTTGATTTGGTGATGCCGATCTGAGCCATGATATTTCCGCCGAAAGCCGGTCTGATCTGGATCATATCGGTGTTGGAACGGATATCCAGAGTTGTGCAGTCTGCAGTCAGTCCCGTATGGAATCTGGTGGAAAGCCTCGGTGCAAGGGAACGCCCCAGCGCAGTAGCTCCGATCAGCACAGAACTTGGTTTGTTTGCTGCGATACAGTCTGCAACTGCGTCTGTATAACAGTCTGCGCGGAAGCCTTCGAAGCCTTCATGCTCATATACGTACACATTGTCTACGCCATACGGCAGAAGCTTTTCTGCATTTTCCTTTGTTCCTTTTCCTCCGACGATCACACAGTTAACCTGATAACCGACTTTGACAGCCATCTTTCTTGCTTCTCCGATCAGCTCAAAGGTAACCGGATGGATCTCTCCTCTCTCCTGCTCCACATAGATAAGAAAGTTTTTCCATTTATCCTTGTCAAAGGATTTCGCCTTCTGCTCAAACCGGATGGCTTTCTCCGGGCAGTTACGAACGCAAAGCCCACACATACGACAGGCATCGCCTACAACAATTCCATTTCCCTCTATGGTGAGGGCCCCAAAAGGACATTTCTCCACGCATACTCCGCAGAGTACGCATTTGTTTATATCAAATTTTAAAAATTCCATGTTCCGCTTCCCCCTATATGATCTTCTTTCCGGTCAGGAGAGCAACAAGCTTGTCTGCTTTTTCCTTTGCAGTTCCTTCCAGATAAACCTGTTTTTCACTTTCCTCCGGCGCAAACATTTTTTCCACAGAGGTGGGGGAACCGATCAGTCCGTAACGGCTCAGATCCTGATCCGGCATATCTTCAAAGCTTAAGATCCGTACCGGACGGTCTGCAGTTGCCTTCTTTAATAAATAGGATGGCAGACGTGGCACGCAGGTATCCTTATCAATAGTCAGCAGACATGGATACGGAATCTCGGAAACCTGGGAAACACTGACAAGATCCTGACGGACCTGAATGCTTTTTTCATTAACGTCCATGATCTCAGCTACCCATGCAGCATGTGGGATGGTCAGATGCTCTGCAATGGCCGGACCAACCTGGGCTGTGTCACCATCTGTGGTCTGTCTTCCGCAGATGATCAGATCTGCACCGCCGATCACCTGGATTCCCTGTGCTAACGCATAAGAGGTTGCCAGAACATCCGCTCCCGCAAATTTCGGTCTGAAAGAATCACGCCCTCATCAGCACCCATGGTATAAGCATCCCGGATCATCTCTTCCGCCTGAGGCGGTCCCATAGTAAGAACGGTTACAGTTCCGCCTGTTTTTTCCCGGATCGCAAGGGCTGTTTCCAGTGCAAACAGATCATATGGATTAGTCCTTGTCTCACCGGACATACGTTTCATGCACCGGTTTCCGGATCGATATCAACCTTGGAAGTTGCCGGTACCTGCTTCATACATACAACGATCTTCATTTTCTATCTTCTTTCCTGTATTTTCGCTTTTATTTTTTGCTTTAAAACGTTAAACAACTGTATAAGTATAGCATTAACGTGATGTAAAGTCGAGAGGGTTTTGGTAAATTCTGCACAAAAAAGCATTGAAAAAACTTTTAAGCATGCTATAATTACTCTCCGTTATCAAATAAAGCAGACATATGAATCTTTACAATATCACATCGATCAAGGAGCATATATGTAATGGAAGACATCCGTGCAATCTACAGAATTTTCAACAATCTAAAATATGAAATGGAAAATAATGGATGGGTCTATCAGTGGCATTTAGGCGATGAACCTATAAAAGTAACTCATAAATTTAACCCTCCTGTAACACCTGAAGAATTTCAGCTGTTTGAAAAATATTTTCCCAATATGAAACTTCCTGCCTCATACAAAGCTTTTTTATCCTGCTCAAATGGCATGGAACTTTTTTGCGGAGAGGAAGGCAGTTCTTTAGTCAGCTGTACCATTTATTCTTTAAAAAGAGCGCTCAAAGAAAAGGAATCTTGGAATAGTACGCCTATTTTATCTGATCCGGAGTTTACATATCATCTTCCTGTTCTTTGCTTACAGGACATCGGCGATATAACCATGGATCTTCAGGCTGTATCAGAAGGCAGAGACGATTACCTATGCTATCCAGCTCCAGATACTGATCGTTTTAATATCCCTTTTAATGAATGGCTGGAAAGATATATCGTATGCCAGGGGCATGAATTCTGGTATTTCTTGAATCCATAAAACAGAAATTTTATGAATATTTTTCGTAAAAATACCCCGGAAACCTTACGGTTCCGGGGTATCTTACGTTTGGACACAATGTACCTTGCGGTACTCAATATATATTAAATTAGGATATTATACTAATTAACGATTACTCGATAACTGTAGCAACACGTCCTGATCCTACAATACGTCCACCCTCGCGATACTTTAATCCCGTTTCACCTCATATTTTTTATGATTTTCTCTCCAAAATACAGTGAAAAACGGCTGATTTACACCATGTATTTTTATTCGCCTGATTTCTTGGCACCGTTTTGGCACCGGAAAATACTCAAAAAATTTTCTTCTACAGTTGCTGGATTCTGCTCTGCCAATTTTATATTGCACCGACAATTTCAGGCGGTTATAATCAGAACATGGGTGCTACCATAACGGTAGGCGGTTAGTCCTTCAACAGAGGGTTGCAGAGTGCCAGTGGCACTCGTTTTGCAACGACCGAAGTGAAACGGAGACCTGTGACCCTCTGATTACATAGAAACCGAAAGGGAATCCACTGGAAAGGAGGGATAAGCCAATGAGTATTGTTGACTTCATAGCAGTAGTGAGCTTCGGCTTAACCTGCTTTAGTATCGGATATATATTAGGCAAAGATAATCATAAACCACAAAAATAACCGCCCTGGTCTGGTAAACTAAGCGGTTATCTTTGATAGATATTCTAAATAGTAAAACGGACTAACCGTCTATCGGTAGCACTCTTTTTCTATAATCATATTATCACGCATCTGTGAAAATGTCAAAAAGTTCTTTTTCCATAGTATGTAATACGAATTTGAAAATACTTATAAGCCGAAAAAATACACCAGTACCAGCTTGATCACAGCAGCTCCACCAAAAGCAACAACTGCTGTTACAACTAATTGCATAGGTTTTGGGAAATTTTCGAACACAAAAACTTTCCTACTCTTGCTCCGCACCTTGCTTAAAGATCCTGTCGTAAATGCTGCCATCATTATGACTGACACAGATACCAAGGTCTCACAATAGCCGGCAAGCTTTCCTAACACATCATTATACATATATGCACCTGTTTCATGCAGAATCCAGTATAGAACCAATGCACAAACTCCCATGACACTTTGGAGCTTCATTTCCTTAAAAATCTTCTCTTTCTCTGTAGTTGCATAATCTGACATTGTTTTAGCAATTTTTCTTTCTTCTTCGTTCATCATCTCGCTTTTCCTTTCTCCACTGATAATCTCAGGAATGCTGATATCATAATAATCTGCAATATCCACAAGAATACTGATATCCGGCATATTGTTTCCGGTTTCCCATCTGGATACGGTCCTTCCAGAGACATTTAATATTTCTGCCAACTGCTCCTGTGTAATGCCTTTTTCTTTGCGAAGTTTTTTTAAAAAATTCCCGATTTTTACTTGGTCCACCTCAACTCCTCCTTTCATCATCAAATATAGAATCTGTTATCTGCAAATAACACGACACAAAGCGAGAAATGTCGTATTTTCACTAATAGACACAGTTTGTCTATGCGTTTTTCATTTTTTCAATTATACAAACTGAAATTTGACTTGCCTATTTTCTTAAAATCTCATGTGGAGCTTCTATTTCATTTGCCAAGGTATGCTCTGTTAATTCTGATATCAATTTCAATTTTTTA
>ENA-OQAS01000638-OQAS01000638.1-human-gut-metagenome-genome-assembly--contig:-NODE-638-length-18110-cov-1.739532_pt1 | contig 18110 bp, 22 predicted proteins | sample MGYA00242733_ERZ504523 | MGnify/ENA primary metagenome ERZ504523 (study PRJEB26092, sample SAMD00036239) | human gut metagenome | host: Homo sapiens | study: EMG produced TPA metagenomics assembly of...
CCATTCGCCCTACGTATATGGAAAATGCCAAGATAGAAGGTACGCCGCAGGAAAGAAAACTGTACGACCTGATATGGAAGCGCACGATAGCCTCTCAAATGGCAGATGCGGAAGTTGAGAAAACGACCGTAAGCATCGGCATCAGCAACGAAGCGGATACGTTCAATGCAACCGGAGAGGTTGTAAAATTCGACGGTTTCCTCCACGTGTATCGCGAGTCCATCGACGAAGACACGGAGCAGGAGGATGAAACCCGTCTGCTGCCCCCTTTGAAGAAAGGACAGGTCTTGCATCACCAGAGCATTATTGCTACGGAACGCTTCACGCAACATCCGCCCCGTTACACCGAAGCCAGCCTTGTACGCAAATTGGAAGAACTGGGTATCGGCCGTCCTTCCACATACGCCCCTACCATTTCAACCATACAGCAACGCGGCTATGTGGAGAAAGGCGAAAAGAGCGGGGAAGAGCGCTCTTACAACATACTTTCATTGCAGGACAGCAAGATTACGGACGTTACGCAAACGGAAATTACAGGAGCCGAAAAAGCCAAATTGATGCCTACCGATACAGGTACGGTAGTCAATGATTTCCTGATGGAATATTTCCCCAACATCCTCGACTATAACTTACTGCCAGTGTTGAAAAGCAGTTCGATGAGATAGCCGAAGGAGAAAAGAAGTGGACCGCCATCCTGAAGGATTTCTATAAAGATTTCCACCCGTCCGTGGAAAACACGCTTGCCACCAAGAATGCCCACAAGCCGGCGAACGTATCTTAGGCGAAGAACCGGGCAGCGGCAAACAGGTATCCGTAAAAATCGGCCGTTTCGGTCCCGTTGTACAAATCGGTACTGCCGGAGACAACGAAAAGCCACGCTTTGCCCAACTCAAGAAAGATATGTCCATTGAGACAATAACACTGGAAGAAGCTTTGGAACTGTTCAAGCTTCCCCGCACCTTGGGCGAATATGAAGGCAAGACAGTAACCATAGGAACTGGTCGCTACGGACTTATGTACACAACAACGGAATGTATACCTCGCTTCCGAAGACAATAGATCCGCTGGAAATAACATTGGCAGAAGCTATTCAGCTCATCCGGGAAAAGAAAGATGCCGAAGCCCAGAAACATATCAAGAAATTTGAAGAAGAACCGGAGCTGGAAATATTGAACGGCCGTTACGGACCGTATATTTCTTATAAAGGCAGCAACTACAAAATCCCGAGGACATTATCCCGCAGGATTTAAACCTGGATGCATGCAGGGAAATCATCAAACTGCAGAGCGATCCCGATGCACCGAAAGCCAAACGCGGCAAATACGCCAAGAAGAAAAAGTAAAGAAGCCATAAAAAAGAAAGCCCTCTCCGCAAATTGCAAAGAGGGCTTTTTCATATGATAAAATATCTCGATTACATTCTGTCGGGAACCTCAATGCCAAGCAATCCCATTCCCAAACGTACCACCTTGGCTACATTCTCGGACAAGGCAAGACGGAATATCTTCACAGCCTCATTCTCCTCACGCAATATGCTGAAGTCATGATAGAACTGGTTGTATTCCTTCACGAGGTCGTAAGTATAGTTAGCAATCAAAGAAGGGCTATAATCCTCACCCGCCTGTTTCACAATAGCGGCAAGTCTGCAACCATCTGTATCAGGCCTTCCTCTTTCTCGCTCAATTCAATACCGGCCGGAAGTTGTGCAGGAACGGAAATACCGGCTTCTTTCGCTTTACGGAGAACCGACTGGATACGGGCATACGTATACTGGATGAAAGGTCCTGTATTACCATTGAAATCGATGGATCCTTCGGATTGAACGTCATATTCTTGCGGGCATCCACCTTCAATATGAAATATTTCAATGCGCCTAAACCAACAATACGTGCAATATTATCAGCCTCCTCTTGGGTCAGACCATCCAGCTTGCCCAATTCTCCGGAAGTTTCCTTAGCGGTATTAATCATTTCAGCCATTAAGTCATCGGCATCCACAACCGTACCCTCACGGCTCTTCATCTTACCTTCGGGCAGTTCCACCATACCGTAGGAGAAGTGAACCAACCCTTTGCCCCATTCGAAGCCCAGCTTATCAAGCAGAATGGAAAGCACCTGGAAATGGTAGTTCTGCTCGTTGCCTACCACATAAACCATCTTGTCAATGGGGAAATCGGCAAAGCGCAATTTGGCCGTACCTATATCCTGGGTCATATAAACAGAAGTGCCGTCGGCACGGAGAAGCAATTTGTGGTCGAGCCCCTCTCCGGTCAGGTCGGCCCATACGGAACCGTCTTCTTTGCGGTAGAAGAAGCCTTTCTCCAAACCTTCCATAACCTTCTCCTTGCCCTCCAGATAAGTTTCCGACTCGTAGTAAATCTTGTCGAACGTAACGCCCATCATACGGTAGGTCTCATCGAAGCCTGCATATACCCAATCATTCATCTTCTTCCACAGAGTACGGACCTCAGGGTCGCCGGCTTCCCACTTCACCAGCATCTCACGCGCTTCTTTCATCAAGGGAGATTCCGCTTCGGCTTTTGCCTTGGCCTCTTCTTCGCTCATGCCTTCACTCTGGAACTTCGCCATCAGCTCTTTTACCTCAGCCTTATAATGCTTGTCGAAAGCCACATAATAGTCACCTATCAAATGGTCGCCTTTCTTGCCGGACGATTCGGGAGTTTCACCGTTACCGTACTTCTGCCAAGCCAACATTGACTTACAGATATGAATACCGCGGTCGTTCACTATATTTGTCTTAACCACCCTGTTGCCATTGGCCGAGATGATATTCGCCAACGCATTGCCCAACAGATTATTACGGACATGTCCCAAATGGAGCGGCTTATTCGTATTGGGCGAAGAATACTCAATCATCACCAGCGGAGAGTTATCGGTTGCAGCAACAATGCCGTACTTTGCATCCGCATGAATTCCATTCAGCAACTCAATCCATGCCGAAGAAGCGATTGTCAGGTTCAAAAAGCCCTTGATAACATTGAATGCCGATACCGACGGCTCGTTTGCCTGCAGATATTCGCCAATCTCCTGTGCGGTCTGCTCCGGTCCTTTTTTAGACATACGGAGAAAAGGGAAAACGACCAGGGTAAGGTGTCCCTCAAATTCTTTCTTGGTTTTCTGCAACTGTATCTGTGCAGCCGGAACATCCTGACCGTACAGCGCTTTCAGTCCGCTCATTACGGACGCTACCAACTTCTGTTCTATATTCATGATTCAAATGTATTTTCTGCGTACAAAGATACGAACTATTTTTAATTCCATAAAAAAGGAGACGTTGTATGCGCCTCCTTTTCTCAAGTTTTATTTATGATTGATTTTATTCGATAGTCAATTCCGAACCCGGTTTGAACTTAGCGACTTTTTTCGCCTCAATCTGAATAGGTTTCTTTGTTGCCGGATTGATGCCAATGCGTCCGGCTCTCTCCATTACAGAAAAAGTGCCAAAGCCAACCAATGCGACTTTATCACCTGCCTTTAATGCTTTTGTTACCGATGCAATAAATGCATCCAATGCTCTTTTTGAATCGGCCTTTGACAAACCGCCTTCCGCTGCCATTGCGCTAATAAGTTCTGACTTATTCATAATACGAATGATTAATTAATTGTTACACAAAAGAAAAATTCCAATGCTACTTCCTACAAAAATAGAGCAAAAATTCTGAATATCAAATAAAAACATTAAAAAAAGGGCGGAAAACAGAGAAAAAGAAAGAATAGGAGTTCCTTTTTCTGTTATAGAACAGAATTTATTCGTATTTTTGCCAAATAAAGCGAAAAAAACAGATTATGAATACTATACCGACAGTAACCAAAAACCTTTTAATCATCAATGTACTGATGTTTCTCGGCACAATTGTGGCACAGAGTTACGGCATTGATTTAAACAACTACCTGGGACTGCACTTTTTCCTTGCCGGAGATTTCAATGCAGCACAGTTGATTACTTATATGTTCATGCACGGCGGATTTACCCATCTGTTCTTCAACATGTTTGCCGTTTGGATGTTCGGCCGTATACTCGAGCAGGTCTGGGGGCCGAAACGCTTCCTGTTCTACTACCTCGCATGCGGCATCGGTGCAGGGCTTATCCAGGAGCTTGTACAATACATCCATTACGAAACGGTGCTTTCCGCATACGACAGTGTCAATACCGGGTATTCCATCATCCCCATGGAAGAATATCTCAACATGATGACTACCGTCGGAGCCTCCGGGGCCGTATATGCCATCTTGCTGGGATTCGGCATGCTGTTTCCCAACCAACCGATGTTCGTCTTTCCGCTACCGTTTCCCATCAAAGCCAAGTATTTTCGTTATCGGATATGCCTTGATAGAATTATTCTCGGGACTTGCCAACAATCCGGGCGACAATGTGGCGCACTTTGCACATTTGGGCGGTATGATATTCGGATTCATTCTAATAATGTACTGGAGAAAAAAGGACAGAGGAAATGGCTACTATTATAACTGATTTAAAGGAATCGTTCCGTAGAGGAAACATCTACATCCAACTGATTTATATCAATGTAGGAGTATTTATCTTCACTACACTGACAGGAGTCATATTGCAGCTCTTCAACCGGAGCCTCGGCGGAGTGTTCGAATGGCTGGAACTGCCCGCTTCACTGCCCCGCTTCATCATCCAGCCCTGGTCTGTCCTGACGTATATGTTTATGCACGCAGGAGTCCTGCATATTCTTTTCAATATGCTTTGGCTGTATTGGTTCGGCGCCTTGTTCCTGAACTTTTTCTCTGCCAGACACTTACGGGGAGTATACATCTTAGGCGGAATCTGCGGCGGACTGCTTTATATGACCGCTACAACATCTTCCCTTATTTCCGTCCGATGACGGAATACTCTTTCATGCTGGGAGCATCGGCATCCGTACTCGCTATCGTGGCGGCTACCGCCTATCGGGAACCTGACTACCCGATACGTCTTTTCCTTTTTGGAACCGTACGCCTGAAATATCTGGCATTGATTGTTATCGTAACAGACCTGTTATTCATCACATCCAGCAATGCGGCGGACATATCGCCCATTTAGGCGGAGCGTTGGCAGGTCTGTGGTTTGCAGCCAGCCTTAGCAAAGGCGCGGATATCACCGCATGGATTAACAAGTCTCTGGACGCTGTCACTGCCTTGTTCAGCTTCAAGCCCCGCAAGCCCAAGATGAAGGTCCATTATGGAACCGAAAGACAGAAAGATTATAACTATAACGCCCGAAAAAAAGCTCAATCCGATGAAATAGACCGTATCCTCGACAAATTGAAGAAGTCCGGATATGAAAGTCTCACAACGGAAGAAAAGAAGAGCTTGTTCGATGCAAGTAAACGATAATGTATGTATGAAGCATTTCGGTAATTTTGTCGCCCTGCTGATTGTAGCGGTCAATGCTTTATTCACGGGTCTTTTGCTGTTGGTGGCATACAGTCCTTACATCCAACCGGCAACGCATCCGGTACAATCCTGTCTCGGACTGACCTTTCCGGTCTTTGCACTTATCAACGGCGGCTTTCTGATTTTCTGGCTGGTTATACAACGATACAAGACAGCTTTGCTACCTTTAACCGGCCTTCTGCTATGCTACTCGCAGCTACGGACCTATCTGCCCCTTAATTTTCACACCACCGAGCTTCCCGAAGGCAGCATAAAGCTCCTGTCTTCACAACATTATGGGTTTTGACGGCGCTTACAAAAAAGACGGGAAGAATCCGATACTCACCTATCTGAAAGAGAGCAATGCCGACATCCTATGCCTGCAGGAATATGCATCCGACGAATCTCCCCGCCACCTCACGCAGAAAGACATCGAACGGGAGTTGAAAGATTATCCCTACCGCCGTATCAACGTCGTAGGTAGCGGCAGCGGCTATACCAACAGGATAGCATGTTACTCCAGATTTCCCATTCTATCCGCACGTGTCCTGGACTATGCAAGCAGCTACAACGGCTCCGTACTGTATGAACTCAAACTGAATGAAGATACGATTACCCTTATCAACAACCATTTGGAGTCCAATAAACTGACAAAGGCCGATAAAGACATTTACGAAGAAATATTGAAAGCTCCCGAAACGGAAAAAGTGAAAAGCGGCGCACGGCTGTTGCTGCATAAACTGGCAGAAGCATCCGCCATCCGTGCCCCGCAGGCAGACACCATTGCACGGGAGATAGCATCTTCCCGGCATCCGTCCGTCATCGTCTGCGGAGATTTCAACGACACTCCCATTTCATACGCCACCGCGTCATAGCGCAAAATCTGGATGACGCTTTCACCCAGTCGGGACGCGGACTGGGAATCTCCTACAACCAGAACAAATTCTATTTTAGGATAGACAACATATTAATCAGCAAGAACCTGCGGTCGTACAACTGTACGGTAGACCGTTCCATAAGAGAGTCCGATCACTATCCGATATGGTGCTACATAGCCAAACGGCAATGACGTTCCCTGCCAAGATGAAATTATCAATAAACTACTCATTATCTAATACTCTGACTTTATGTTTAAAAGAAGTATTCTAATTTTAGCTGCAAGTTGTATGATGTACTCCTGTGCCAACCAAACGGAAAGCAATCCGTTCCTCACCGAGTTTCAAACCCCGAACGGCGTTCCGCCTTTCGACAAAATCAGACTGGAACACTACGAACCGGCATTCCTTCAGGGAATAGAAGAGCAAAATGCCAATATCCGGGCTATTGTCACAATACCGAAGCGCCGGATTTTGAAAATGTAATCGTTGCTTTTGACAACAGTTCACCCATACTCAACCGGGTAAGCGCCATCTTCTTCAACATGACGGATGCCGAGACCAGTGACGCCCTGAACGAACTTTCCATAAAGCTTGCTCCGGTACTGTCCGAACATGGAGACAATATATCGCTTAACCAGGCGCTATTCAATAAAGTACAGGCCGTTTACCAGAAAAAGGATTCGTTAAACCTGACCACCGAGCAACAAAGACTTCTGGACAAAACATACAAAGATTTCGTACGTTCCGGCGCCAATCTTTCTGCCGAAAGCAAGCCGCCTGCGCGAGATAAACAAGCAGCTCTCCACGCTGGGCATCACTTTCAGCAACAATATCCTGAACGAAAACAATGAGTTCATGCTCTTTGTAGACAAGCAGGAAGACCTTGCCGGACTTCCCGAATGGTTCCGCCAAAGCGCTGCCGAAGAAGCAAAAGCAGCCGGACAGGAAGGCAAATGGCTGTTTACGCTGCACAACGCCAGCCGTCTCCCGTTCCTGCAATATTCAGCCAACCGTCCGTTGCGCGAGAAAATATACAAAGCTTACATCAACCGCGGCAACAACAACGACAAGAACGACAACAAGAAAATCATTACCGACATCGTCAGTCTGCGTCTCGAAAAAGCCCGCCTGTTAGGCTTCGACTGCTATTCCAACTTCGTACTGGACAATACGATGGCTAAGAATTCGACCACTGTAATGGAGTTCCTGAACAACCTGTGGAATTATGCCCTGCCTAAAGCCAAGGCCGAAGCTGCCGAACTCCAAAAGCTGATGGACAAAGAAGGCAAAGGCGAGAAGCTGGAAGCCTGGGACTGGTGGTATTATACCGAGAAGCTCCGCAAAGAAAAATATGACCTCGAAGAGGACCAGATCAAACCCTACTTCAAATTGGAGAACGTACGCGAAGGCGCTTTTGTCGTTGCCAACAAACTCTATGGCATTACGCTGACAAAACTCAACAATATCCCTGTCTATCATCCGATGTAGAAGTCTTCGAGGTAAAAGATGCAGACGGCTCGCAATTAGGCATCTTCTACGTAGACTACTTCCCGCGTCCCGGCAAGAGCGGCGGAGCATGGATGAGCAACTACCGCGAACAGAAAGGCGACATCCGTCCGTTGGTGTGCAACGTAGCCAGCTTCACCAAACCCGTTGGCGATACCCCCTCCCTGCTCACAATGGATGAAGTGGAAACCCTTTTCCATGAATTCGGTCACGGACTGCACGGACTGCTGACCAAATGCAACTACCTGGGCGTCTCCGGCACGAATGTAGTGCGCGATTTCGTAGAACTTCCGTCACAAATCAACGAACATTGGGCCACTGAACCCGAGGTATTGAAGATGTACGCCAGACATTACCAGACCGGAGAAGTCATCCCCGACAGCCTCATCGAAAAGATACTGAAACAAAAGACTTTCAACCAGGGTTTCATGACCACCGAGCTGCTGGCAGCCGCCATTCTCGACATGAACCTGCACAACCTGACGGATACGAAGGGTATCGATGTCGTAGCCTATGAAAAAGAAGCTATGGACCAACTCGGTTTAATCCCCGAAATAGCTCCCCGCTACCGCACCACCTATTTCAATCACATCATAGGCGGCTATGCCGCAGGCTATTACAGCTATCTGTGGGCAAATGTGCTGGACAACGATGCTTTTGAAGCATTCAAGGAACACGGCATTTTCGACAAGGCAACCGCCGACCTTTTCCGCCGCAATGTGCTGGAAAAAGGAGACAGCGAAGACCGATGACACTCTACAAGAATTTCAGAGGGTCAGAACCGCAATTAGAGCCGATGTTAAAAAAATCGCGGTATGAAGTAAGAATTGTGAAAAAAAAGCTATATTTGCAGCCTTATATACAATAGAAATCAATTAAAAAGTAATCATAATAAACTAAAAGTAACATGCAAAACAAAGGATTTGTAAGGGTTTTTGCGATATTGCTCACACTGGTGTGTGTGTTCTATCTCTCCTTCTCTTTTGTGACCCGCCATTACGCCCATAAGGCTAAAGAGTTCGCAAAGGCGATGTGAAAGTAGAACAGGACTACCTCGATTCTCTGTCAAACGAGAAAGTGTGGTTCGGCAATTGGACGCTGAAACAATGTCGTGAAATGGAGATCAGTTTAGGTTTGGACTTGAAGGGTGGTATGAACGTCATCCTGGAAGTGTCGGTACCCGATGTCATCAAGGCATTGGCGGACAACAAGTCTGACGAAGCATTCAACCAGGCACTGGCCACTGCGGCAAAACAGGCTACTACCAGCCAGGACGACGTTATCACGTTGTTCATCAGAGAGTATCACAGAATCGCTCCGGATGCTTCACTCTCACAACTGTTCGCTACCCAACAGCTAAAGGACAAGGTAAACCAGAAATCTTCCGATGCAGAAGTTGAAAAAGTATTGCGCGAAGAAGTAAAGGCAGCCGTTGACAACTCATTCAACGTACTCCGTACCCGTATCGACCGCTTTGGTGTGGTTCAGCCCAACATCCAGAGTCTGGAAGACAAAATGGGACGTATCATGGTGGAACTTCCGGGTATCAAAGAGCCTGAACGTGTAAGAAAATTGCTACAAGGTTCTGCCAACCTGGAATTCTGGGAAACATACAACGCAAAAGACGTTGCTTCGTACCTGCAATCGGCTGATGCCAAATTGCGTGCAATCCTGGCTACCACAGAAGACGCAGCAGAAGCAACAGACAGCATAGCTGCCGAAGCTCCCGCCGTAGCGCAAGCTACCAGCACTACCGACAGCCTTGCCGCAGCACTGAAAGGTGAAAGCAAAACACAGGCTGCCGACCTTGAGCAAATCAAGAAAGAACATCCGCTGCTGGCAGTTCTTCAGGTAAATCCCAGCGGTCAAGGTCCTGTTGTAGGTTATGCAAACTACAAGGATACCGCTGATATCAACAAATACCTCTCCATGCCGGAAATTCAGGCTGAAATGCCGAAAGACCTGCGCCTGAAGTGGGGTGTTTCTCCTTTTGAATACGACCCGAAAGCACAGACTTTCGAATTGTACGCCATCAAGTCTACCGAACGTAACGGACGCGCTCCGCTGGAAGGTGACGTAGTTGTAAACGCCAAAGACGAATTCGACCACTATGGCAAACCTGCCGTAAGCATGTCTATGAATACGGACGGTGCACGCGTTGGGCACAACTCACCAAACAGAATGTAGGTAAAGCCATCGCCATTGTACTGGACGGCTATGTATACTCCGCACCGAACGTAAATCAGGAAATCACCGGCGGTAACTCACAAATCACCGGTCACTTCACTCCCGAACAGGCAAAAGACTTGGCAAACGTATTGAAATCAGGTAAGATGCCGGCTCCTGCCACATCGTACAGGAAGACATCGTAGGTCCGTCTTTGGGACAGGCATCCATCAACGCCGGTATCATGTCATTCGTTGTGGCATTGATTCTGTTGATGATTTACATGTGCTCCATGTACGGTTTCATCCCGGGTATGGTTGCCAACGGCGCTCTGATATTGAACTTGTTCTTCACGCTGGGTATCCTCTCATCCTTCCAGGCCGCTCTGACGATGTCCGGTATTGCCGGTATGGTACTGTCGCTCGGTATGGCTGTGGATGCCAACGTATTGATTTACGAACGTACCAAAGAAGAGTTGCGTGCAGGTAAAGGTGTCAAGAAAGCACTTGCCGACGGTTACTCCAATGCTTTCTCCGCATCTTCGACTCTAACCTGACATCTATCATCACAGGTATCATCCTGTTCAACTTCGGTACCGGTCCTATCCGCGGTTTCGCCACGACACTGATTATCGGTATCCTGATTTCATTCTTTACCGCTGTGTTCATGACACGTTTGTTCTACGAGCACTTCATGAACAAAGACAAGTTGCTGAACCTGACATTCTCTACGGGAATCTCCAAGAACCTGATGGCGAATGTACACTTCGACTTCATGGGCAGAAACAAACTCTGGATGACGCTGGCAGGTGTAGCGGTTGTAGTTTGCATCGGCTTCCTCAGCATCCGCGGTTTGAGCCAGAGCATCGACTTCACCGGTGGACGTAACTTCAAGGTACAGTTCGAGAACAAGGTAGAACCCGAACAGGTACGCGAATTGATTTCCAGCAAGTTCGGCGATGCCAATGTCAGTGTCATCGCTATCGGTGCTGACGGCAAGACCGTACGTATCAGTACCAACTACCGTATCGAAGAAGAAGGTAACAACATCGACTCCGAAATCGAAGCATACCTGTACGAGACCCTGAAACCGTTGCTGACCCAGAATATCACACTGGAAACCTTCATCGACCGTGAGAACCATACGGGCGGCAGTATCATCAGCTCACAGAAAGTAGGTCCGAGTATCGCAGACGACATCAAGGTATCCGCTATCTGGTCTGTTGTACTGGCACTGATTGCTATCGGTCTGTACATCCTGCTCCGTTTCCGCAACATTGCCTACTCTATCGGTTCCGTATGTGCACTGGCCTGCGACACGATTATCATTTTGGGCGCCTACTCCATGTTCTGGGGCATCCTGCCGTTCTCTTTGGAAATCGACCAGACGTTTATCGGTGCTATCCTGACGGCTATCGGTTACTCAATCAACGATAAGGTGGTAATCTTCGACCGTGTACGCGAGTTCTTCGGTCTCTATCCGAAACGCAACAAGAAGTATTGTTCAACGATTCACTGAACACGACTCTGGCACGTACCATCAATACCTCACTGAGTACGTTGATTGTATTGCTGTGTATCTTCATCCTCGGTGGTGATTCCATCCGCAGCTTCGCGTTCGCCATGATTCTGGGTGTTGTATTCGGTACACTGTCTTCTCTGTTCGTTGCATCTCCTATCGCTTACATGCTGATGAAGAACAAAAAAAGATACAGAACAGGCAGTAGCTGTTGAAGAAGCAAAATAATTCCTATTATATAAATAGGATAAAAATAAGAGAAAGAGGAAATCCCGGTGTGACGGGGTTTCCTCTTTCTCTTTTCTACAGAATTTTACGGATACTCCTCTACAGCAGCAGAAAGTTCCGCACACAAAAAAGGACGTCCGTATCATAACAGACATCCTTTCGTAGCTCCGAGGGGAATCGAACCCCTATCTAAAGTTTAGGAAACTTCTATTCTATCCGTTGAACTACAGAGCCTTTTTGCATACATTCTGCATATAGCAATGGAATGCGGGTACAAAGATAATGTATTCTGCTGATTTTCCGAAAAAAGTTTTGTTAATCCGATTAACTTTACGAAATTTGTCTTTGAACAAAATAAGTATAAGTTTCCTTATATAATACATATAATAATTCGTAAGTTATGGCAAACGACATGATGGTCAAAGAACTGGAGCAAGTGGTAGTCCGCTTCTCCGGAGACTCCGGCGACGGTATGCAGCTCGCCGGCAACATCTTTTCAACAGTTTCGGCTACGGTAGGTAATGACATCAGTACATTCCCCGATTATCCGGCAGACATCCGCGCCCCGCAAGGCTCACTGACGGGCGTATCCGGTTTTCAGGTACATATCGGTGCAAACAAAGTCTATACCCCCGGTGATAAATGCGATGTACTGGTAGCGATGAATGCCGCTGCGTTAAAAACACAGTATAAGTTTGCCAAATCTACCGCATGTATTATCATCGATACGGACGCATTCCAGAAATCGGATTTGGAAAAGGCCGCTTTCAAGACGGACAACCCCATTGAAGAAATGGGCATCAAACAGGATGTCATTGCCGCTCCTATCTCCCAATGGTGAAAGACTGCCTTGCCGACACGGGTATGGACAACAAATCCATGCTGAAGTGCCGCAACATGTTTGCAGTGGGACTGGTATGCTGGCTGTTCAGCCGCGACCTGACGATAGCCGAAGAGTTTATCCGCGAGAAATTCGCCAAGAAACCCGAAATTGCAGAAGCCAATATCAAGGTTATCCGCGCCGGATACGACTACGGGCACAACACCCACGCATCCGCCTCTCACACTTACAAGATTGAAAGCAAAGTAAAGACTCCCGGACGCTATATGGACATTACGGGCAACAAGGCCACGGCCTACGGCTTCATAGCCGCTGCGAGAAGCAGGCCTGAAGCTTTACCTGGGTTCTTACCCCATCACCCCCGCAACCGATGTGCTGCACGAACTTTCCAAGCACAAGTCACTGGGCGTAATGACCGTACAGTGCGAAGACGAGATTTCCGGTTGCGCCTCCGCCGTCGGAGCATCCTTTGCCGGAGCATTGGCGGTTACCTCCACCTCCGGACCGGGTATCTGCCTGAAATCGGAAGCCATGAACCTGGCTGTCATCATGGAACTGCCGCTGGTGGTGCTCGATGTACAGCGCGGCGGTCCTGCAACAGGTCTGCCCACCAAGTCCGAGCAGACCGACTTGCTGCAGGTACTCTTCGGCCGCAACGGCGAAAGCCCCATGCCCGTACTTGCCGCCACCTCACCGACAGACTGCTTTGAATGCGCCTATATGGCATCCAAGATAGCACTGGAGCACATGACCCCCGTCGTACTGCTTACCGATGCTTTCGTTGCCAACGGCTCGGCAGCGTGGAAACTGCCCAGCTTGCCGATTATCCCGCTATCGTTCCGCCTTATGTACGCCCCGAAATGCAGGGTTCATGGACACCCTACCAGCGCGATGAAAAGACCGGCAGCCGCTATTGGGCCATCCCCGGAACAGAGGGCTTCACCCACATCCTCGGCGGATTGGAGAAAGACAACAAGACAGGCGCCATCTCTACCGACCTGAGAACCACGACCTGATGACCCGCCTGCGTGCCGAGAAGATTGCCAAAATCGAAGTGCCCGATGTAGAAGTGGAAGGCGACAAGGACGATGCCGAACTGCTGATTGTCGCTTCGGCGGCACTTACGGCCATCTGCACGCCGCTATGGACGAACTCCGCGCCACAGGCAAGAAAGTGGCCCTCGCCCACTTCAAGTTCATCAATCCGCTGCCAAGAATACGGCAGAGTGATGAAGCGCTACAAGAAGTAGTGGTGGCCGAGCAGAACATGGGACAGTTTGCCGGATACCTGCGCATGAAAGTAGACGGTTTCGTTCCCTACCAGTTCAATCAGGTGAAAGGCCAGCCCTTCCTGGTGAACGAGTTAGTACAAGCATTTGAGGAGATTATCAAGAACTAAAAAAGAAAAGAACTATGTGCGAATATACAGCAAAAGACTTCAAGAAAGGGCAACCCCGCTGGTGTCCGGGTTGCGGTGACCATTTTTTCCTCGCGTCCCTGCATAAGGCTATGGCCGAAATCGGCGTTCCGCCTTACAAAACAGCAGTAATCTCAGGTATCGGCTGTTCCAGCCGTCTGCCCCACTATATGAATACCTACGGCATGAACACCATTCACGGACGTGCCGCTGCCATTGCCACCGGTTGCAAGGTTGCCAATCCGGAACTCACCGTATGGCAGGTGAGCGGCGACGGCGACGGACTCGCCATCGGCGGCAACCACTTCATCCATGCCAACCGCCGCAACATCAACCTGAACATGATTCTGCTGAACAACCGTATCTACGGCCTGACGAAAGGACAATACTCCCCGACGTCTCCCCGCGGTTTCGTCAGCAAATCATCTCCTTACGGTACGGTAGAAGACCCGTTCCATCCGGCAGAACTCTGCTTCGGTGCACGCGGCCACTTCTTTGCACGCGCCGTTGCCACGGATGCAGCCGGAACGGTGGAAATCCTGAAAGCCGCCTACAACCACAAAGGAGCCAGCGTCTGCGAGATTCTCCAGAACTGCGTCATCTTCAATAACGGCACGCACGATGCCGTTGCCAAGAAAGAAGACCGCGCCAAACACGCCATCTATCTGGAACACGGCAAGCCCATGCTCTTCGGCGAGAACAACGAATACGGACTGATGCAGGAAGGCTTCGGGCTGAAAGTGGTGAAGCTCGGCGAGAACGGCATTACGGAAAAGGATATTCTTATCCACGATGCCCATTGCGAGGACAACACCCTGCAACTGAAACTTGCCTGATGGAAGGCCCTGACTTCCCGATTGCCCTCGGCGTAATCCGCGATGTGGAAGCTCCCACCTACGATGATGCCGTACATGCACAAATCGAAGAGGTATCCGCCAAGAAAAAGTACCACAACTTTGAAGAACTGCTGATGACCAATGATACCTGGGAAGTGAAATAACCTCCACGGAACAGGAATTCAGTTTACACACATTCCCCCTTCACCCTCCACATCCCTTTATCCATAAGGGACAGCGGTGAAGGGGGCTTTTATATCCCGGTTGGCAGCAAAGAAACAAGCGGCATCAGCTTCCAAAGGCAGAGGCAAAATACCGATATGCCTCAGCATAAAGGTGACAATACACTGTATAAAACCCCGTTGTGCATCTACTAAAACCCCGTTTTCCAACTGCGGGCCGTGCGGTTGCAATTGCGGCTGTACGGTTGCCAGCTGCGGGCCGTACAGCCCGCAACCGGAAAACGAAGAAATACATAAGGGACAAGCACATTTTACAAGGTGCATCGGAAAGTTTTCTACCAGGCATTGGCACATTATACCCGGGAGATTGCCCCGCTCACACGCGGTATAATCCTATTTCCACACGGTCTTCCGGATGCAGGCACAAAGTATAATCCGCCGGAAAAACACCGGAATAAGATGCAAACGCCACAAGTGTGGAATGGCAACCTGCAAGTGTGGATTTTTCCACAACATTCCACAACCTGCATACACATATTATAAGTATTTATAAAAAACAATGAACTGAATATCATAGGTATAAATACTTCGCATAGTCTACATATATTTTTTGGCATACTGCTTGCTTATAACAAATACAAATAAATTCCAACAGATTTAATTGTACAAGGAAATAATCATTGTGGAAATATGAAGTCTATCAAGAAAAAACGGAGTATGGCTTCGCACAGGAAGCTACATTTTCAAAAGGTATTAGGTAGTATGATTGTGGCATTGGCGCTTCTGTTTGCAGGAAGTGCCGGTGCGCAGGAAACCAAAACAATCAAAGGTATGGTAAGGGATGTGACGGGAGAGCCGCTTATCGGCGCCAGCGTCATAGAGAAAGGAACCAACAACGGTGTCATTACCGATGTGGACGGAAACTTTACACTGACCGTGCCTGCCGATGCAACGCTGTCCATAGCCTATATGGCTATGCCACCCGCGAAATACATCTGGCAAAACGCAAGAAGCAGGGCGACCTGAGGGTAACGCTGAGAGAGGACTCGCAACAGTTGAAAGAGGTGGTCGTCACGGCCATGGGTATCAAGAAGGATACCAAACGGCTGGGTTACGCGGTGAGCACTATCGAATCGGACGAGATAGTGAAGGCGGGAGCAACCAACTTTGCATCCGCCATGTACGGTAAAGCGCCGGGCATCCGCATCACGCAGACGCAGGGCGGTTCCGCCGGAGCCGTGTCTATCAATGTACGCGGACTCACGTCCATCACCGGAAACAACCAGCCGCTCATCATCCTGGATGGCGTGCCATCCGCAACGGCGGAACGGGCAAGAGTACCGACTTTGCGAATTCGGCAACGACGGGCAGATACGTTCCAACGGTCTGGTGGACATCAACCCCGAAGATATTGAAAGCGTAAGTGTGCTGAAAGGTGCTTCGGCTACGGCACTTTATGGTTCGGAAGCGGCAAACGGCGCGGTGGTTATCACCAGCAAGCGCGCCAAAAGCGGCAAACTGACGGTGGATTTCACCGCGCAGGTCACCGCCAACCTGCCCGCCTATCTGCCGAAAGTGCAGACCGTATACGGCCCGGGACGTTACAACACGGAATACAGCGATTACGAAAAACAGACGGGAGGTTTCTACCAACGCACCATGAACGGCGAAAGCTACAGAAGTCTGTATAATACGACCATGTCTTTCGGTCCGAAGTACGACGGCAGCGACGTGCTGTACTGGGACGGCAAGATGCGCCCCTACCTGCCGGCTACGGACAATCCGTGGAAAGAGCTGTTCCGCACGGGCTGGAACCAGACCTACAACCTTGCCATCTCGCAGGGTACGGAGACCAGCAGCAACCGCTTCTCCTACACCTTCATGGGTGAAACGCCCAACTCGCTGACGGGCAGCTTCACCAAACATAACTTCAAGCTGACGGGTTCTTACAAACCGGCAAGGATGCTGAACATAGAATACTCGCTGAACTACATCGTGCAGGACGTAAAGGACCGCCCGCAAACATCGCTGAACCTGTACGGCAGTTTCAGCAACATGTTCTCCTCCTTCATGGATATCCCCTATCTGAAGCAGAGCTATGTCACCAGCCTGGGCTACCGCAACACGTACGCAGGCGGCGATGCCACACTGACACCGGACGAAGCCTGGGCATACGACCCGGGATACCTGAACGGCGTATCAAATATGCTCTGGAACATGTATCACCACCACAGCAAGGAGACAGAGAACCGCCTCATCGGTATGATACGCCCCACCTGGCAGATAACCAACTGGCTGAGTCTGCGCGCCCAGCTCTCTACCGACATCACGGACACCAAACAGACGCTGGAGTACGAGACGGAACGTCCCAACTCCCTGTACGATCCCAGCGGCAGCTTCCAGAACATCAACCGACGCTATGACATCGTGTACGGCGATGTGATGCTGAACTTCAACTACAACATCCGCCGTTTCGACATTGCCGCCACACTGGCTGGACGGGACGTTACGAAAACATGAACAACATGCGCGTCTCCACCAACGGCGGTCTGGTTACGGAAAACTGGTTCGACCTCAACGCCAGCCGCTACACCGCCAGCAGCACGCTGCAACGTATGGAACTGCTGAAAACGGGATACATGGGTACGCTGAGCCTGGGTTGGGACAACTACCTGTTCCTCGAACTCACCGGGCGTCAGGAACGTTCGTCCACACTGAAGGACCAAAGTTTCTTCTACCCCTCCGCCAACCTCAGTTTCCTGTTCTCGAACGCCTTCCGCATGCCTGCATGGTGGAATCACGCAAACTCCGCCTCTCCTACGGCGTCGTAGGTAACGCACCGGAAACGTATGCCGCCAACATCATCTACGAGCAGGGTTCGGACAACGGCTTCACATGGAACTACGTTCCTTCTTCGTGGGGAAATGCCAATATCCGCCCCGAAAAGAAGTACGAATACGAAATAGGTTTTGAAAGCAAGTTCCTCAACAACCGGCTGGGCTTCGACGTATCCTACTACAACAACCGCGTGAAAGACCAGATACTCTCCACGCCGCAACCCTCCACATCGGGTGTGAAGTACGTGCTGATGAACGTGGGAGAGGTGGCCAACGAAGGCTGGGACATCTCCGTAAGCGCCAC
>ENA-OQAS01000639-OQAS01000639.1-human-gut-metagenome-genome-assembly--contig:-NODE-639-length-18107-cov-2.587597_pt1 | contig 18107 bp, 24 predicted proteins | sample MGYA00242733_ERZ504523 | MGnify/ENA primary metagenome ERZ504523 (study PRJEB26092, sample SAMD00036239) | human gut metagenome | host: Homo sapiens | study: EMG produced TPA metagenomics assembly of...
GGAATATGCTGCCACTGCGATCGGTCCCATAAGAGAAGACTGTCCAGCTTACCTGCAAGGAAAATGGAAGTCGGGCCGTCAGCACCACCAATGATAGAGATCGCTGCTGCTGCTTTACCATTAAATCCAAGGAAAATTGCAAGGAAGTATGCAAGGTAAATACCAAGCTGTGCAGCTGCTCCCATCAGGAAGCTGATCGGGTTTGCGATCAGCGGACCGAAGTCTGTCATCGCACCGACACCCAGGAAGATCAGTGAAGGAAGAATACTCCACTCATCCATTAAGTAAAAATAATGAAGAAGTCCGCCAACGCCATTGGATGAATCCTCAATGCTCAGCATAATGTCCGGATAAATATTTACCAGAAGCATACCAAAAGCGATTGGAACCAACAGCAGCGGCTCAAAACCATGTTTAATGGCAAGATATAAGAACACACATGCCACTGCGATCATCAGGTAGTTTCCCCAGGTAAGGTTGAAAAATGCTGTCTGATGGATCAGGTTTGACAGGGTATTTGTTACATAAGACATTTGTCTACCTCCTGTTTAGTTCATTGTTGCAAGAGTATCTCCATTTTCAACGGCAGCACCCTCTGCAACATCGATGCTGGCGATCGTTCCGTCCTGAGGAGCAACAACCGGGATCTCCATCTTCATGGACTCAACGATCACTACGCTGTCACCAGCTTTTACGCTCTGTCCAACAGATGCAACGATTTTTACAACTTTTCCAGGAACCGCTGCGGAAACCTTAACAGAACCTGCGCCTGCTGCCGGAGCTGCTGCCTTTGGTGCTGCTGCAGGAGCTGCCTTAGGAGCCGGAGCTGCTGCTTTTGGTGCTGCTGCAACTGGAGCTGCTGCGTTTCCGTTCTCTTCTACAGTAACTTCATATGCTGTTCCGTTAACAGTAATTGTATAACTCTTCATTTTAAAATCCTCCTAAATAATGATTATCTTTTTCTGCGGTTGACTTTGCGGATGGAACGTACCACAAATCCGTCTGTGCTTGTCTTGCCTTCAGAAGCAGCGATTGCTGCAGCGATCACGGCAATAAGCTCACCATCATCTGTTACATCCTCAACAGCAGGCTCAGCAACTGGTGCTGCAACAACTGGCGCCGGAGCTGCGGCTGCCGGAGCCGGTGCGCTCTCTTTTTTCTTTCCTTCCACAAGTCCGGGAATATATTTGAAAAGAGAGATCACGAAGATCAGGAATACCAGGATCACAAATACGGTTCCAAGCCCCATCACTGTGTTCATGGCTGCCTTCTCCATGTTCTGTGCCAGTGTATAATTCACATCAACTGTAAGAGAAGTCGGGGTTCCTGATTTATCAAATACATAAGTGAAATTCGCTTTGTTTTTCTCGAAGGATACCGGAACAACAACAGTATACTGATCATCGGAATACTCCACTGTGATATCTTTCTCATTGATATCACCTTTTTTCTCACCAAGCTCTTCTCTGGAGCCGTCCCATGCACTTGCAGCACTCTGTGTGAAAGCATCCTCTGATTCCAGATATCCCTGGATATCATCCTCAGACATTGCGATGATCGCATCCGTCAGGCCCTTGGTTGTTGTGACAAGCTGACTCTTTACAGAATCATCAATCTCATCAGCAGCCCATGCAGTAGCTGTGCATCCGATCAGAAGTGCTGCCACGCAAAGAAGTGCCATGCAGACAGAAGAGATCTTTTTATAAAACTGTCTCATACGCTCACCTCACTTAGACTGTTCCATGCTTTTTGGATGGACGGTCTTCCCTTTTTGTGAACAGCATCTCAAAAGCACCGATTACATATTTTCTTGTATCTTCTGCTTTGATCACAGTATCCACATATCCTCTTGCTGCTGCAGATGCGATACCGTTCTGGAGTTCTTTGTACTCAGCTGCCTTCTCATTCAGTGTAGAAGCGTCAGCTCCCTCATACATGATCTTTGCTGCAAGGGAAGCATCCATCATACCGATCTCAGCTGTATCCCATGCATAAACCATATCTGCTCCGACAGATTTGCTGTTCATGGCAACGTATGCAGTTCCGTATGCTTTACCAATTACAATATTTACCTTCGGTACAGTTGCAGATGCAAAAGCATGTACCATCTCACCTACAGATTTAGCCATCATCTTCTCATTGCAGAGTGTAGCTTTAAATCCTGTTACATTAGTAAGAGTAAGTACCGGAATCTCAAAAGCATCACAGAATTTTACGAAGTCTGCTGCTTTTCTTGCACCTCTTGCAGAAAGAGTTCCGTCGGAAATCTCTGTCTTATTGCCATCAGCATCGTAAGATTCACTTCTGTTTGCAACAGCGCCAACAGTAGCACCGTTCAGACGAAGGAAGCCTGTTACGACATCCTGGCCGTAAGCTGCCTTTGTTTCAAAAAACTCACCATTATCAGCGATTCTTGACAGCGCAATAGCTGTGTCGCCTGTGCAGCCTGCGATATCATCACATACTCTGTTCAGGTCATCTGTGCATTCCTTGAAGCTGTCATTGTCTTCATTATTTTCCGGAAGCATGCTGATCAGTGTGCGGATCTGTCCGAGGATCTCCTCTTCTGTTCCGATGCCGTCAACAAGTCCTGTCTCCTCACTCTGGAACTGTGCGGAAGCTGAATCGCATTTTTCCACTCTGTTTCCTTCCAGTGCATTAGGAGTGTTTACAAACAGTCTGCCCTTCTTCTCCTCTACAAATGTAAAGTCTGTAAGAGCCGGTACAACTGCCATTCCACCGCCGCATGTTCCGAAAACAGCAGTGATCTGTGGAATAACACCGGATGCCAGTGTCTGTTTCAGATAGATCTCACCAAATGCCTCAAGTGCATCGGTAGCCTCCTGAAGACGAAGTCCCGCACAGTCTACAAGACCGATAACAGGTGCTCCAACTTCAGAGCGAGATCATAAATTTGGCGATCTTTTTGGCATGCATCTCACCAACTGTTCCGTTCAGTACAGATGCATCCTGGCTGTATACATACACCAGACTGCCGTCAATCACACCATATCCGGTGATCACACCGTCTGAAGGTGCTTTTTTTCAGTCATGTTGAAATCCGTAGCTCTGGCTGTGACAGCCTGTCCGATCTCAACAAAACTGTTGGCGTCAAGCAGGGAATCAATCCTTGCGGCCGCTACGCTTTGTGTCGCATTACTCATTATACTATGCCCTCCATTTTTTTTATTAATATAACCAAAAATTCAGCCGAGTATAATTGTACCTTTTTTTTTTTGCAGAAAATTCAATACTTTTCGTCACGAACGTTAAAAAATTAACCCCTGACATATGCCAGGGGTCGCTAAATTAATGGAAATAATCCTTAAATACTTTATCCACATACCATTTATAGGTAATTCTGTCGATTTTGTCATCGGCGGTTACAAGGCAGGAAAGGAGTTCTTTTCCGTTGAGCTTTGCATGGAGTGTACCGATCTTCTGGTTTTTCTGTATTGGTGCCGGGAGCTTATCCGGAAGCTCCGTTTCCCATGTGATCGTTTCTGTTTTTTTCAGAAGATATCTTTTCTCACAATCTTTTTCAGAAAGTACTGCGTGTATTTTCAGCATGACCTGTTTTGGAGGATATCCTGAACGATCGGACTTTTGCGGATATGGATCTTCTTTTCCCGGTGCTGCTTCTGTTACCGGGATCTCCGGCAGCTGCGGAAGCTCCGGCAGCATTGAATAATGATAGTTTTCCCTGCCATAAGACAGAAGCTTCCTGGCATCGATCCATTTGTAATTTTTATTTCCAGGCCATCCGCATCCCAGAAGAGCCACGATAAATAATCGCTCGTCCTGTCGGACTGCGCAGACATAACAATATCCGGCATTTCCTGTAAATCCTGTTTTTCCGGAGATCACTCCTGTTTCCATATCCAGGAAAGCATTGGTATTATGTACCGAATAATGCTTTTTTCCTGAGATATCCGTGAAAGTATAATCTCTTGTCTGGGTGATATGGACAAATGTTGCATTTTTTATTGCATACGCCATGATCAGGGCAAGATCCCGGGCTGTTGTATGATGGATACCGCCTTCATCTTCTCCATCCAGACCATTAGGTGTAACAAAATGTGTGTCTTTACATCCCAGCTCTTTTGCTTTTTCATTCATCTTCTCTGCAAAAGCTTCAACGGAGCCGCTGATATGTTCCGCGATCGCCACAGCGGAATCATTATGACTTTTCAGCATCAGTGAATAGAGAAGATCCTCCAGATAAAACTGCTGTCCTTCCCGCATGCCAAGACGTGTCTGTGGCTGAGATGCCGCATTCCCGGAAACCTGCACGTAATCATCTCCTTGCCAGCTCCAAAGCAAGAATACAGGTCATTACCTTTGTTGTACTGGCATTTGCCGTCCTTTGTAGGCTTCTTTTCCGTACAGCACGCGGCCGGTCTCCCCATCCATGAGAACTGCAGAAAGTGCATATAGATTTTCGTCATCTGCCGCCTTTATCGGAAAGATCTGACAAATAATAAGGACCGCTGTCATCAGCACGACAGCGGCCATACGCCGTTTGCTCATAATGCATCACCCCGTACACCATTCATATAACTGTTTACAGTAACCGTTATATTTAATTTTATGCGGAGATAGCATTCGGATATCACTTGTATCTATTGTCTGCCGGGATCGATCATCCGTTAAAAGTCAGATCCCATCTGTCAGAAAGATGTCCTGGCCTGACTGCAAGTAAAGCAAGCTCTTCCAACATATCCGGTGCCTTGGCAAGTGCCTCTTCCATCAGACTGTCCAGCTTAAGAAGCTCATCTTTGCAGTCGATCTCCGGCTCCGGGCTCATAAAAAAATCGGTAATAAACGCAGATCTCTTTTTTCCTGCGGGGGAAAGGGCATGTTCCGAAAGGCGTCTCTTCCTTCCTCCATCGTCACATACCAAAATACAGGTGAATATCTTCATCATTTTCAATGACAGATAAATGTTCCAGGTACGGATTGCCGGCAATACCTGGTGGATCGTCCATGCACTGAGAAAACTGGCACGGATCCCATGAGACGGATAAAAACGCAATGGATCTTTGCCGGTTTCATACATCAGCATACGATCAAATTCCTTCTCAAAGAGCGTATGTGAGACTTTCCCTTCGGCAGCTACCTGATTGACGTAAGGATGACAAGTAGAATCCAGGATATAATGACATCCGAACCCCAGCAGGTAGGCCATCAGTGCAGGATTTTTTTCCTCCCGGACCTTCGCCATTCCCTTTTCAAAGAATTCTCTTGCTTTCCGTCCGTGCATCTGCACTCCGTACTGTGTCACCGGATTTTTGGATATAAAATAATAAAACAGGATATCCGGACCATGCTGTCCGATCCGGTACAGATTTCCGTTGCTTCGAATCAGATGCTGTAATTTTGCGGAAAGTTTCCGGTAAACCCTTTTTCCAAAAAGATCATGTGCGTATGTTGTGGGCATTTTTGTCACTCCTCTTCTGTTTCCTGATCTGTCCGGCAGGTCCCGGCAAACCGACATCTGTCCGTGTTATTTGTTATACGTCCAGCTTCAGCTGGATCTCTTCCTCTGCTTCCGCCTTGAAATCCTCCAGCTGGACCGGATCCATTTCCGGAAGATCTTCCAGCCCCTGGACACCAAAGCAACGCAGAAATTCTTCGGTGGTTCCCAGGAGGATCGGGCGACCCGGAGCATCCAGACGTCCAAGTTCTCTCACCAGATCATAATCCATCAGCTTATTGATGGCATGATCACATTTTACCCCTCGGATCTTTTCGATTTCTGCTTTTGTAACAGGCTGTTTGTAGGCAATGATCGAAAGGGTCTCAAGCATAACATCTGTCAGCGTGGGTTTCTTTGGCTGCGCTGCGATCCGGATAAGAGAATCATAGTATTCTTTTTTTGTACAAAGCTGAAAGGAGTTTTCGAGCTCTATGATCTGGATCCCCCGCTCTTCTTCCTGATAACGGATCATCATATTTCGAATGATATTTTCCGTTGTTGTCGGATCCTGGCGGATCGCTCTGGCAATACGGGGTAATTCCACAGCTTCTCCCATTGCAAACAGGATGGCTTCGATTTCTCCTTCAATTCGTTTGATTTCCACTTATTGTCCTCATTCCTACTATATTATTCATCTGCAAACTCTGTCAGATTCTTCCATGTGTCCGGATCCGTGATAACTTCCACATGAATATCATCAAAAAGATCTTCCTGTTCTGCATGAACATGTCCCATTTTCATCAGTTCCAGAATTGCCAGAAATGTCACGATCAGCTGTATTTTGGAATGCTGATTTTCCATCAGCCTGCGAAAGCTGAATTTCCGGTGAGCTTTTGCATATTCCTTCATTTCCAGCAATTTATCAGAAAGTGATATTTCCTCTTTTTCAATCCTTCCGAATTTACTTCGGATCGGATCGATCTTATCTTCCTGTCTGCGGATCAATGCCTGATAGATCGCACTCATCCGCTCCAGTGTCAGACCCCGGAGAAGTTCCTGGGGATCAGACGGCGGAGTATACTGCAGCACTTCTTCCGGAAGATCCTGTTTTCGGTAATAAACCCCTGCCGCATCTCCAAGCCTGTCCCGTAATTCATAGGACATATATTTGTACATCTTATATTCCAGCAGCTTCTGCACAAGCTCTGCTCTGGGGTCCTCCTCTTCTCCTTCCTCATTCACTTCTTTCGGAAGAAGCATTTTGCATTTGATATCCAGAAGAGTAGCTGCCATGACAAGAAATTCGCTCATGATTCCCAGATCTTCTTTTTCCATGGAATGCAGATATTCCATATACTGATCTGTGATCTCCACAATAGGAATATCATAGATATCGATCTTGTTTTTGTCGATCAGGTGAAGCAGAAGATCCAGAGGGCCTTCAAATACATTCAGCTTAACAGATAATGCCATAGGGTTTCCTCATTTCGTTTTTTCGGAAGGTTTTATATCGATTACCAGCAGTTCCCTTGGATTATGGATCCGAAGGGGGATGGTATGTTCTCCAAGTCCGGCACTTACGATCATATGCTGATCACCTTTGTGAAAGTCTCCGCAGCAAAACGGCGGAAGAAGCAGATATTGAGGAGATGAAAGACCGTAATGTTCACTGAGGCGGACAACGCCTCCGTGATAATGTCCGGACAGGATCAGATCAGCACCCCATTCAAAATAGGTTTTTCCGTATTTCGGATTATGTGCCAGCAGGATCTGCATCCCTTTATCTTCAGGTTTTCCGATCATTTCTTCCATCACTTCTTTTTTCAGCTTCGGTGATCTTGGTTTGTGATAATATTCGATGGGAAGCTCCAATCCCCAGAAACAGAAGTGTTCTCCCTGCAGGACCATATCTTCACGTCCGTTCCTTAAAATATGCACACCGGCTTTTTTCAGTGCTCTTTCGTATTTTGCATAATATGGCCGGTATTCTTCGGAAAGGAACATTTTATATTCATGATTGCCAAGTGCATAATACACGGGAAAATCTCCGGCAAGCTCTGTCAGCAGCTTACATGCAGTTACCAGAGTATTCGTTTCTGTGCGTACAGCCATGTCGCCGGCAGAAAGGATCACGTCCGGGGCAAGCTTTCGGATCGTCTCTGTCAGCCGGATATTGTCTTTTCCGTAGGATATCCCGTGAAGATCTGCAAGAAGGATCATCCTCACGCCCTGTGGAGCATGGATCTTGTCCGTATGGATCTCATATTGTTTGATTCTGAATTTTTTCATATTATTTTCCAAATCCGCAATTCGGGAAAGTACAAACCGGACAGTTCAGACAAAGTCCGCCTTCTCCCAGCCTGGCGATCTCCTCTGCCTTGATCTCATCATCCGCCATTACTCTGGGCAGGATCAGATCAAATACCGTTCTTTTTGCGTACATGACGCAGCCCGGAAGTCCAAGTACCGGTATGGATCTTCCGTTCCGCTCAAGATATGCCACAAGCAGCATAGCCCCCGGAAGTACAGGTGCTCCATAGGTTACGATCTTTGCTCCGGTGTCATGGATTCCACCTGGAGTACGATCATCGGGATCCACACTCATTCCGCCGGTACAGATGATCAGATCTGCTCCTGCATCTGCAAAAGAAAGAATTGCTTTTGTGATCTCTTCCTTATCATCTCCCGGCATTACCTGGCCTGTCACTTCTGTCGGAAACCCGGAAAGCTTTTCCCGGAGTACCGGTGTGAAGGTATCCCGGATCAGTCCTTTTTTGATCTCACTTCCGGTTGTGACAATTCCTACTTTTTTCTGCTGGTAAGGGAGAATGTCAAAGATCGGAAGACTTCCGGCTGCCTTCTCTGCCGCATCCATCTTTTCTTTCTCGATCACAAGCGGAATGATCCTGGTTCCTGCAACCTTATCACCTTTTTTTATCGGAAAATCGCCATGTCTGGAAGCGATCATCATTTCTCCCAGAGAATTCACAGCCACAAGTGCATCACGACGTATTTTCAGAATACCATCGATTTTTGATACCACCTCGATCTTACCTTCTTTGATCTCAGTTCCATGTACTTTGGAAGAATTTCCGGCACAGATTTTGTAAAGGATCTCTGCAGCTTCATTTTCGTGAAGGATCCCCGGTTTTTTCTCCCACACAAAAAGGTGTTCTTTTCCTACAGAGAGCAGCAGCGGTATATCCTCTTCTTTCACTACATGCCCTTTTTTGAAAAGAACGCCTTTTTCTCATCTTTTATGATCTGCGTGATATCATGGCACAGAATGTGGCCCACTGCATCTTCTGTTCTGATCTCTTTCATCCAAAATCCCTTCCCTGTTCTGTTATTTCTTCAATCCGTTGTATTATACATCCAGTCTGCCCTTTTTGTCAAAATATGTTGCAGGCATCACAAAAGAAATGCCTGACAGGTTCTTTCCAGCCAGTCATGGTATCCGGCCTTTTTTATTGTTTCCCCGTACAGGATATCCAGACTGCCGATCTTTTTCCCATCCTGATAGTATTCCTGTGCCCTGCTTTCTGTCCTTTTTTCACCGGCGCACTTTGTTCTTTGGGAAGGATCAATTTTTTTCTTAACATTGTCAGGTTTCGTGCCATCTGTGCTGATATATCGGAATTTCCCTCTATATACAAGCGGAACCTGCTCTTTGACTCCTTTGCGGAGCTTCATAGGTTTCAGTGGCTCCAGAGCATCATCCAGATACAATGTGCACTTAGAAAAGCCGTAATTTAAAAGAGTTGCTGCATCTCGGAATCTTGTTTTCGGGTCCGGTGCGGCCATCACGGAGGCGATCAGTGTGATCCCGTTTCGTTCTGCCACAGCACTGAGGCAGTATTTTGCAATACTGGTGCTGCCTGTTTTAAGTCCCATACACCCCTCATAGCTGCGCAGCAGTTTATTGGTGTTGGTCAGTGTGAATTTTGAGGAACCTTTTCTGGTAACGTGTGTGATATCCTCCATCCAGACAGATGAATATGTAAGAACTTCCGGATATCTGCTGATGAGCTCCCTGCTCATAAGTGCAATGTCATAGGGCGTTGTATAATGCTCCTGTGATTCCGTCAGCCCGCAGCAATCCACAAAATGAGTATTTTTCATTCCAAGATCATTCGCCCTCTCGTTCATCCTATCCACAAAGGCCTGTTCTGTTCCCGCAACATGCTCTGCCATGGCTACACTGGCGTCATTTCCAGAAGCAATCACAATACATTTGATCATGGTTTCCGCATTCTGTGTCTCTCCCTCTTCCAGAAATACCTGCGACCCTCCCATGGATCTGGCGTAGGCACTGGTGGTAATGGTATCCTCCAAATGCAGGGTTCCCTCACGGATAGCATCAAAGATCAGGATCAGCGTCATGATCTTTGTAATACTGGCCGGGCTTCTTCGGGTGTCAGGATCCCTGGAATAGATCACTGTACCGGTTTCTTTTTCCATAAGGACTGCACCCGGCGCTTCGATCAGCTGCTGTGTTTTTCTGCTATCCTCAGTTTCTCCCCTGACACCAACAGGTGTCAGAGCCAGGCATAAGACCAAGATGCAGATTAAAAGGCTTTCCGGAACACTTCTGTTCATAAGCTCACTCCTGCCGAAAACATCTCTGTTCTATTGTAAAAGCTTTCCTGAAAGTTTATTCCTGAAATTCTGAAAAATCATGGATTCCGGTCCGTATTCCTGTGTCTTTCACTCTGCATCGCTTTGTTTTTTCAGTTCTTCATCATACAGCTTAACACCTGTTTCGCAATTTTCAGCAGCATATTTTCTTGCATAATTCGCTGCATCGATTGCCTCAGATGCATTGGCACATTCTTTGGTGATCAGATAGATCCCCGTGCGGACACAGAGCTTCATATCCGGGTATTTCTCTTTCAGCTGCCGTAAGAATTCCTGATTGATCTTTAAAGCAACTGTTTCCGGATCACCATCCATATCACATGGAGTGAAAAGGATAAAATGATCAGAGATCGCCCTGGTAAAATATGTATCCATATCTGTTTTAAGAGTGCTTATCACATACTCGGAAAACTGCCGCAGGATCTGATCTCCCACACGGTATCCGTATTTTGCATTGATACGTTTAAATTTTTCAAAATCGGTATATATCACTGCATGTCCCGGACCGTAACCTCCGATCAGCATTTTCTCCAACATCTTCTCGAAATCTTGAAAAAGAAGACAATCCGGTAAGCTGATCCCATCCGGATTCTGCAGCAATGCCACGATAAACACTGTTAAATGCCTGGTTCTTGGCATAATGCGCGGAAATGATCTTGGTAACTTCTCCCAGCAGTTTACGGTCTTCTCTGGACCAGAGTCTTTTTCCCGGCAGGTCACATATACAATAGTTCCTGTATAGCTTCCTTCACAGTACATGGCAGCACAGACTACGGTTTTTGCTCCACCTTGTAACACATTCTTTCTTCCCTGTTCCGAATAATCAGCCAGATCGTTCTCCTGAAGGACCACAGTACCATATTCATCGTTATGGCGAAATAATGTGATAAAATCACTTTTCAAAAAATGGATCTCATCTATCAAAAGTCTGTAGTCCTCTTCCGAAACCCATTGAAAAATCCGGTCTGTTTTCTGCTCTGCCACTTCGGTACGCAGGATTGTGATCCGGTTAAGTCGGAATTTCAGACCGATCACTTCATCAGAAGTTCAATAGCAGCCTGAAAGCTGCTCATTTTTTCAAATATTTCAAATGCAGTAGAAACAATATCATTATGAAGATATCTGGCATCTATCTCAACACCCTCATATAATTCCTGCTTTCCTCTGTCTTATCCTCAAAATGTCTCAGATTATCACAGAAAGCATATCGGTTTTTTCCATTTTTCTTTGCCTGGTAAAGTGCCCAGTCTGCATTTTCAAAGAGCTGCTGATATGTATATCCGGAAACATTTTCCGGAAGAAAGCAAATCCCTACACTGCAGGTTGCCAGATATGTGGTTCCGGGAAATTTGAGTTTCTGCACTTCCCGGATCAGCTTTCCTGCCTTTTTCATGATAGTGGCATGTCCGATGTCCTTCAAAAAAATCACAAATTCATCGCCACCCAGACGCATGATCACATCATTGATGTCGAACAAAGCCACAAACAGCTCTGCAAAACGTTTCAGGACTTCATCACCGAACATATGTCCGTAAGTATCATTTACATTTTTAAAATAATCTACATCAAGCACCATCATCCCGCATCCTGCATAGGGATTTCTGGATGCAAGGTATTCATCGATCAGTTCTTTTCCGAAAAAGCGGTTATACAGTCCGGTCAGAGGATCTTTTTGGGCACGTTCCTCAAGAATTCTTCCTGTAGCTTCTCCCTGGTGATATCTCTGGAGCTTCCTATAAAATAATGATATCCGGTATTTTTGTCCTGTGCTATAAATCCCCGTACTGTCATAAGACCCGCATTACCGTCTTTATTGATACACCGCACTTCTATCGTCCCGCCTTCCCGGGATGTCAGAAAATCCGTCAGAAACTTCCAGTCGTCTTTATAAACATTGCTGTATTTCTGTCCACTGTTCTTAAAATCCGTAATATTTTTTACAGGTCTCAGGTATTCATCCAGACGTTCATATGTGTCCGTCTCCTGACAGTACTGAAAAATCTTCAGTGTAGTATTTCGATAAATGCAAGCGTATTTTTCCAATGTATCTCGAATATCAAAAACGGGATTTTTTTTCGTCTGTTTTCATCATCGACCTCCCAGAGAGTTCTTGAATTCACAGTATTTGTAAAAAAGTATACCATATCTTTGGGTATATATGTAGTTTTTTTATTTCTTTTTACAGTTTGTTTTTTACTATATAAAATACGCAGCTGAGGGCAGGATTACTCCTGCCCCTCTGCATTTTTCAGGAAAATGATACGGGTATGGTATTTTTTATGCTGTCATTATGGGAATATCGATCATATCTGGATTTCTCATTTACAAAAGTCAGCGATGCATTTTTGTTTTGCATTGTCAGAGCAGCCGTACCGGAAGCAATCTTCCGGGGATCTGTACCATATGCAGGTGCAGCGCCTTTTATGATGCGGACATTCTCTGTATTTGCCCATACCTCTTTCAGATAATAGCGTAGTACCGGTTTTTCCCAGACCGTATACTGCCCCAGCGGGATATTCCTGAGAGTGACCGATAATGTTGCATATCCATTTTTATCAGTTTCATAGCTTCCTCTGGTAAAGGTCACATAATCCTCATATCTGTGAGGATTTCCGGATAGATCCGTACCTTCTGCCACAAAGGAAAAGGTTGGATTTCCATGAGCCAGGTAATATCCTCCTCTTTGATCTTTTTTACGATGGTGATATTTCCCAGCGGAAGTGTTACCGGAGTATTCTCTGCTTTCAGATCCACAGTATCCGTATCTGTATTTGCTTTTTTCTGGAAAATTACCTCCTTTTCATATTTGCCTGTATAGTTCTCCGGATTTTTTGTTTCCACTACTTTGAACCTTCCCTGATTAGCATCTGTAAGCACCAGCTCTTCAGTAGAGTACCAACCGGTTTCTACGTCAAACTTCAGGATACTCTGCCCGCCCAGGTCATCCTGGTAAGTCTGGTTCTCTCTGTTCCACTGAAGCACAGTAAATTCAGCATCTTCCAGAACTTCCCCGGTATAAATGTCTGTTTTTCTCAGTCGGATCACTCCTGTATATTCCTTTCCTTTTCATTGACAACTTCAAAGGAAAGGCGGGCATCCTTGTCTGTGATATTTACTTCTTCTTCCCAGCTTCCTGTATATCCGGACGGAGTCTTTGTTTCCACAATCTTATATTTTCCCTCATTATCCGAGGTCTTTAAAAGTTCACCGCTTACATAAAGCTCACTTGAGCTATCATAATTCAGAAGTGTTCCTTTTTCTTTATAGGCTTTTTTGGCTGCGCTGTATTCATAAAGTGTAAACTCCGCACCCTTCAGGACCTCACCGGTCTTCGCATCGATCTTACGAACCTCTATCCTTCGTTTTTCGTTCTGATAGTTCACTGCTTCAAACAGAAATTCCTGCTTTTCTCCTGGCTTTTCCAACGTAAAATTCTTCTGCCAGTTTCCGGTGTAATTGGGTGGAGCTTTTGTCTCCCGCACACGGAATTTTCCCTGATTGTCTTCGGTATAATTAAATTTCTCGGAGTTATAGATACGTTTCTGTCCATCATAAGTCAGTTTTTTTAAGGTTACATAGCTTTTGCTTTTTTTACTCCACTGATACAGGGTAAATTCAGCTCCTGCCAGTGGATCACCGGTATTTCCATCTTTTTTCTGATGGATACTGTTCCGCTGATATCCATGATATCCGTTACGTTGACGGTTGTTGTCTTTCCACCGGTTACTGTAAGATTTTTGATAACGGTGTTCAGCTTGTATCCGGCAGCGGTTTTAGTTTCCTTCACATAATATTTTCCGGGAAGCAGCTTTGAAAAAAGGATCTCTCCACCGGCGTTTGTTGTTCCGGATGAAACCTTCTGATCCTTACTGTACATAGTCCGGTATCCGGAGGTCAGAGCTTCTGCTGCAAACAGTCCGTACTGCGCTCCTGGATCAGTTTTCCCGTGTTGGTTCCTTCTTGACCAGCTTTGTATTGCCGTAAACCGATGGCTTTACTGAAAACGAAAGGCTTCCTCTTGTTCCCTGGTATACGTAAGCGCCAAAATCCTGTACTCCATCTTTTCCTGCCTGTGCACTTCCGTCAACCAAGATATAGGAAACCGGCTGAAGCAGCATTTTGCAGGAACTTCTTTGTAGCAGATGCATTTAACGGAAAGATCAGAAAAAAGTATGCTCCATCCTTCAGGTTCAGGCTTGTTCCCGACATCATTTTGGGATTGGATTTGTGAGAATTATACTCCGCTGCACTTGTCCAGTAGGCAAGCTGCCATTTTTCTGCAGCTCCTCTGGTAATGGTGATCCCATTTCCTGCTTTTGCTCCGTCTGTCACTTTCATAAGAGTACTCATCTGAAATCCATCCTTCATACTGGCCGGAACAAATGGAAAACCTGCAGGTCTGCTTCGGAATACACTTAAGGGGATCGTCTTTCCGGATGCTGCCGACCAGGAACCATCTTCGGAAACATAAACGGCTGCCTTGTTTCTTGCAGGGATCGTCAATGTTTGGATCTTATCGATCAGACGGTTTATCCCTGTATGTTCTACTTCTGCTGCTGTGGCATATCCACAGTCATTAAAGTATACCTTTGACAATGCAATATGCGTAAATACATAACGGTTCTGCCATTTTGACCAGTCTATGTGACTGCAGGAGGGTCATATCCGGTCCCCAGATCCCCCGGTCCTCCGTAACCAAAGTACAAAAGCTTCTGGATCACAGAATTAGTCAGTGCTTTTACTGCCTCATTCTTCAGCGTCATACTGTCCAGCCCATCCTTGGTCGCTTTCAGGCAATACAGAGGTGAAACCTTCTCCTCTCCTGTATCATCGATATAATGTACAGAACGATACGTACATCCCATACGGGTTTTATTTCCGGGACCAAGAAAATCATTGGCAGCTGTCCAGATCTCATCGCAGTAAACCCTGGTCCAGCTGTCCAGATAATACTGGGACGGGGAAAGTGCTGTAACTGCGAGGGAATCCTCTCCCTCTGAAATCACTTCCGCACTGCCTGCTTCCCGGATCTTCCCCGGAAGTGCTGCAGAAAGGGCAATGATCTCTCCGTTTTCAATCTCCTGGATCAGTTTTTGATCCTCTTCACTTTCTGCTGTGAGGATTTCTGCATTTTCTTCCGTAAAAACGATAAATCCCGGATCTTCCGCCTGCTCCGGTGTTTCTGTCAGGGCTGTATTTTCTTCTTCTGAAGCAGCTTCCGATTCTTCTTCCGGTTCGATCAGCTCATCACTGTCAGTATTTTCAGCATTATCTTCACCTTCTTCAAAAGCTCCCTCCACCGTTTCCTGTTCAGGCAAGGCTGTCGGAACCGGCATCTCAGCCTCCCCAGGCTGAGACGTTACCGGAATATCCGGGGCCTCCTCTTCTTTCTCCGGTTCTGCCTGTTCCTGCTGCGGATCTGCTGATACCGAACTCATATCTGCTGCAGGACTGGCCGAAACCACAAGAGAAGAAGCTGTGATCATCAATGCCATCCATGCACCGATCATTCTTCTTTTCAATTTTTTCGTCCTCCTTTCCATAGCGTCAGACTGCAGGTAAGCAACGCCATACCAGCCATCAGTGCAAACAGGAGCACAGGAGATTCATCTCCGGTCTTCACTGGTGTTGTCCTTACCGAAGAACTGTTATTTCCGGAAGCTCTTTCTGTGGCTTCTTTCCTGTCATTCCGGCGTGGGACAGGACTGGTTTCCACCGTCTCCTGATCCTCCGCCACAGAAAAGATCCATTTCACGTCTGCTGCCCGAAGAGCATATAAATTATCCAGCTCTGCCGGAACCGTAACCTCAAATCTCATGTTTCCTTTTTCTCCACTGGAAAATTCCCCCAGGGACACGGCTTTATTGAGAGATACAGCCAGAAGATCCCCGAAATACAGCTTTTTATGATTCATGGTGATCACCAGCTTCAGCTTTTTCAGAAATTCCTGATCCTTTACCGATTTACATTCCGGTGATGTGCGGAAGAATATCTCTGCAGCATGCTCCGTTGTGTTACTGATCTCTACAGAATCATGAAAAACATCTCCCGGCATTGCCGTTGAAAATCCGGAAAAAAAGTCTTCCGGAGCCGCGATCAGTTTGTGCGCGTTTCCTTCAAACTCCACCTTCAGATCCACCGGACTTTTTTTTCTGAACTACAAGACCATCGGTATCGTGGATACATCTTAAGATCTTCTGATTTCCCCAGGGTGACATAGCACGGAAATCCGGTGCAAAATTGCCGCCTGGACAGCATCTGCCACGATGGTGATCCCCAGCTTCTTATCCTGGTAGGATTCATCCATTGGGATGGTACAGTCACACCGGCAAAAATATCCACGCTGTCTCCCTGTTCCAGCTTCCTGGTATAATAAAAATACTCTCCCTTCCGGATCCATCTCGGTGACATTCCTGTAAGATTCCTGTCATCCAGACCATCCAAACCTTCCAGATCATCTGTATAAGAGATCTTCACCCTTACCCAGCATGGCTCTGAGTGATTGGTGATCCTGGGGATCTTGGATATCTCATCTCCCGGAAGAACGATCCGGCGATCCTGATATTTCATTTCTCGGCCGTCCTTTTTTTCCAGTTCCCGAAGAGAAATATTGATATCTCCCACTGATATGTGATTGGTCACTGTCACGGAATCTGAAAATCTGGCATAAGCAGCCGTGCACGCCAGGATACTGCCTGCCACAGCAGCACCTACCAGCAGGGCTTTAAGGTGTTTTTTCAAGCATTCCCCCTCCTTTCTGCCTGAGCAGAAACCGGATCTGAAAAATACCTCCACGCACTTTCATAATCTGAAAATCCTTCTGCCTGTACAGCTTCCTCATAAACATTGATCTCAAAATCTTTAATGCTGTCCCTATAAGTATCATCGATCTTTTGGGGATCGATCTGAAATCCGGTACACAGAGGAGCTGTTTTTTCTCCCTCGGATATTTTTTTCCGGTAGTAATAATAGCCGTCCTGACTGTTATACACCCAGTTTGCCGTATCCAGACCTGTTAATTTCACGCCTCTGCCGATATCGTCATTGGAGTAGGAAAGGGACATCCTCACATAGCAGTCTGCCTGGAACCCTTTCACACTGCCGGAAAAATTTCCGATCCGGATCTCTTTTCTGTAGGACGGACCATTCTCCATAGGCGTAGGTGTAGGATCCGGAAAATCTTCCTCGATCTCCGTTGTCACATACCCCACTGCAGCAGAATTTATCTTTTTTTCGAAGTCTGAAAAATACGCCGCAGTCCCTGTTGCGCACAGGAGCCCTGTTGTCAGGAGAAGGAAAACGGGTCTTTTTAATTTATTCATTTCGTGACACCACCGGCCTGTCCTTTATTCTGATTTACATATTTCTGGTAAGCAGCAGTTGCCTGCTCCAGAACAGTAGTCTTGTCATCCCCGGTATTGGTAGCCTGGATCGCATAAGCCCGTACCGGCATATCGATCTGCTGTGTATCCAGCTGACCTTCGATGATATTGGCAAAGGTTACTGTATCAAAAAGAGTTGTAGTCTTTGTTCCCGGCTTCAGGATGTGGTTATATGCATAGGTGTAGACCATATTCTGCCCCACTTCGGTCCGCTCCAGCTGTGTCCAGTCCTTGTTTTTGGTGAAGCTGAACAGCTCTGTTTTTGCAAGTGCATTCCTGGTGCCATCCTTGGCTGCCGTGATCACATTTCGGACCGGAACAGAAACTTCCAGATATACAAATGCTTCATTTACTCCTTTATTTGATACATAGGGGTCCTTCCGGATCACCTGAGTAGGAACCAGATCTGTATTGTCCTCCGGTTTCCAGTTAGGCTCATCCAGGTCGATATCCACTTTTCCTACGGTAAAGCTGTTGGTTGCCGTTTCAAAATCCGTGAGATATGCAGCTGTTCCTCCGGCTGCCAGTGCAGTGATCACAGCAGCAAGTGCGATTCCTTTTACCAGTTTTCTGTTTTTCATCATTGATTTAAATTCCTCCCTGTATTTTTTTCTTTTTGGGGTATATGCCAGATCAAAGAGTACTGACAGACATGCCGCTATGCAAAC
>ENA-OQAS01000640-OQAS01000640.1-human-gut-metagenome-genome-assembly--contig:-NODE-640-length-18103-cov-2.884846_pt1 | contig 18103 bp, 17 predicted proteins | sample MGYA00242733_ERZ504523 | MGnify/ENA primary metagenome ERZ504523 (study PRJEB26092, sample SAMD00036239) | human gut metagenome | host: Homo sapiens | study: EMG produced TPA metagenomics assembly of...
AATACTTCTGTACTTTTCTTTCATTTATCTGTACTTACGGATCCTTCGATTGTTTCTCCGTCTTTTACTTTTTTGATCAGTTCACTGATCTCAGCCACTGAATTTTCATCCGGATACGTTACATAAAGCTCTTCATCTCCTGAAGAATAGCAGATATCTGTTCCCCCGGTTCCATCCGCTGCCGCGGAGTAAATATTCCATTTTGCATTGGTTCTGAGCTGAGTCTTGATCAGCGACTGGATCTGGCTGGAAGTAAAGTTCGTATCCACACCATCGCTGACACTGTCTATAATATCACTTGCCCCACGGAGCATTGCCGGTGACATCATCTTTTTAATGATTGCAGTGATAACTGCCTGCTGATGGACTCCTCTTCCGTTGTCCCCGTCTGGCAGTGCCTGACGTTCACGGCAAAAAGCAAGTGCACTAATACCGTCAAAATGATTCATTCCTTCATTTACATGAATCTCTGCACCTGACTCCCATCCTGTATCAAATTCGAGATCTGATTCAACATCCAGTCCACCAAGTGCATCAACCACACTGATCATAGATGTAAAATTAACTCTTCCGAAAAATTCGATATCTGTATCATAAAGTGCTTCCAGCGTCTGCATAGACACATCTACACCATAGATTCCTGCATGTGTCAGTTTGTCGTCCTGTCCTCCGGATACTCCCGGGATTGGTACATAATAATCTCTAGGGTCGTAATCAGTAATACCTGATGGCTCGTCGGATTGACAACCGCTACGATATTGACATCGCTTCGTCCCTGTTCTGTGATATCACCATTTGTATCAATACCACTCAAATAAACCGCAAATGGCTTTGTAACGCTTTCATCAGATGTATCGCTTTCAATTTCAACAACAATATTGTGCTTATAAATAACCTTTGTATCCTTTGTAAAGGTTGAATACTGTTCCTTGATAATATTACTGTAAGCCGAGTTGTAGATAATCGCATCTACTTCTCCGTCATATAATGCCTGTGCTTCTTCTCCCAGATTACTGTATTCCTGAAGAGTAATGTTCTGTCCCAGTTCCTTTTCAATCTGTTTGACTGCCGACTTCGTCTGGTCTCCACCAGTCGCATACTGAACACCAAATGTATATCCGGCTGCTGCTGATAAAGTATCTGCATTATCATCCGCCTTTACCACAACTACCATGGAACTTGTTTTCTTATTGCTTCCGGTAATCTTCTGGAATGCATTATTTACTTTTCCTATATAGAAAGAACCCACTCCCAGAATGATGCAGATCAGTATACAGAATATCTTTCCGCCAATTCCTTTTCCTTTTGCCGCTATCTGTGTCAGCAAGGTAATTCCAAGCAGGATCAGCAGTACTCCGATCAGTACCAGGAAATAAGTAGAAGTAAGTACATTGAACAGCATCACATTCACTGCAAGTACTACAGACAGGATAAACTGGATAATTGCAAGTATAATTCCAATCGTTCTGCTTACCCGATTTTTCTTTCTTCCTCTGCGCCGTTTATTTTTACGATTCTTATTATTCTCCGGGTCAGACATCTTTCTTATATTCTGATAGTCTTCTTCCGGTCTTCTTTTCTTCTTATCATTCGAAGATGATTTCTTTTTCGGTCGTTCTCTGTAGTAATCTTCCTCATCATCATAATATCGGGCAGATCTTCGGTCTTCTTCATAAGCATACCGGTTCTTCCCCTTAGCCCGTCTGCTTACTTCTCTGCTGTTATTGATACTTCGCATATTTCTATTAGAAGTTCCATCAGACGATCTTCTCCTTGCTGATTTTCTCTGTTCCATATACACTCACTTTCATTTGTTACATAACTATTACGCGATATGACACTTTAATTACAATTACATCTCTATATAATATCGTTTTTACCTTATATTGTCAATATTTTCGTGTCAATCCGTATTTTGTGATTCTGCACAATTTTTCTGGAAATTTTTTAATCTGCCAAGGCATATAGTGTTTTTTCACAGAAAGTTCCATCGGAATTTCTCATAAAACAAAAAGAAAACGAAAGAACTCTTCTTAAGTCCTTCGTCTTCTTTATTATATTACTACTTTTTATTTATCTTCTACAAGATGGCATGCCACCTTATGTCCAGGAGCAATCTCTTTCATCTGCGGCATTTCCTTAAAGCAGCGTTCTGTCGCATGCTGACATCTCTCAGCGAAACGACAGCAGTTCTTCGGATTGATCGGGCTTGGGATCTCACCCTTGATCGGAATACGCTGGTTCGCTTTTGCTTTATTCGGATCTGCTTCCGGGATTGCAGAAAGCAGTGCCTGTGTATATGGATGCATCGGATGAGCATAAAGTTCATCTGTCTCAGCAGTTTCGACCATTGTTCCGAGGTACATAACAACTACACGGTCAGAAATATATTTTACGACACTAAGGTCATGCGCGATAAACAGGTAAGTCAGTCCTCTTTCTTCCTGCAGTTCTTTCAGCATATTGATAACCTGTGCCTGGATAGACACATCAAGAGCTGAAATCGGCTCATCACAGATGATGAATTCCGGATCAACAGAAAGAGCACGTGCGATACCGATACGCTGTCTCTGTCCACCTGAGAATTCGTGCGGGAAACGTGACATATGATCTTTATTAAGACCAACTGTAGCAAGCAGCTGCTCTACTTTTGCATCTGCATCCTTTGTTGACATTCCATGCTGTTTCAGACCTTCTCCAACGATATCCTTAACAGTCATACGTGGGTTCAGTGATGAATACGGGTTCTGGAAAATCATCTGTACCTTCTTACAGAATTCTTTCTGCTCTGCATGATTGTATTTGAAAATATCTTTTCCATCATAATATACATTTCCCGAAGTCGGATTGTATAACTTGATCATGGTACGTCCTGTTGTAGATTTACCACAGCCGGACTCACCTACCAGGCTGACTGTCTCACCTTTATAAATATCAAATGTAAGATCATCAACCGCTTTTAAGGTTTCTTTACGGCTGATTTCAAAATATTTACATAAGTTTTTCACCTGTACGAGAGGCTGTTTTTCTGTATTTTCCATTTTACACCTCTCCTTTCTCAGTTACTTTTCTTCTCATGTCTGTATCCGGTGCATATTCATGCTGCAGCCAGCAACAGGTTTCATGTTCTTTTGAAAGCTCATAAGTCTGTGGCGGCATATCTTTACAGATTTCCATGCAGTATTCACATCTTGCTGCGAACGGACATCCTTTCGGAGGTGCAAACAGATCCGGAGGTGTTCCTTCGATTGGCTGCAATTTGTGGCCTTTTGCTGTATCCAGTTTGGCAATTGAATGCATAAGTCCTTTTGTGTAAGGATGTGCTGTATCATAGAAAATCTCATCTACAGATCCACGTTCTACGATCTTTCCTCCATACATAACCAGTACACGGTCGCAAAGCTTTGCGATAACACCAAGGTCATGTGTGATCAGGATAATAGATGTCCCAAGTGTTTTCTGAAGATTTTTCAGTACATCAAGAATCTGCGCTTCAATTGTAACATCCAAAGAAGTAGTCGGCTCATCGGCAATAACGATGCTCGGGCTTCCTACCAGAGCGATTGCGATCATAACACGCTGTTTCATACCACCTGAAAGTTCATGTGGATACTGTTTGTAACGGCGTTCTCCATCAGAGATACCTACCATTTTAAGGATTTCAAGTGCTTTTGCTTTTTTCTCAGCTGCACTCATACCTTTTCTTCCGACGAATACTTCTTCAATCTGTTTTCCGATACGCATTGTCGGGTTCAATGAGGTCATAGGATCCTGAAAATATAACTGATCTCTTTTCCACGGAACTGACGAAGTTCTTTTTTGTTCATTTTCAGAACATCTTTTCCTTTATAAAGAATCTCTCCGCCTTCAAAGAATCCAGGCGGTTCCGGATTCAGTCTCATCAGGCACTGAGAGGTAACACTCTTTCCACATCCGGATTCTCCAACTATACCAAGAATTTCTCCCGGACGGACTTCAAAGCTGACATCACGAACAGCTTTTACAACTCCACCGTATGTACGGAAAGAGAATTGCAGATTTTTTACTTCCAATAAATTTTCCATCTTCTATACTCCTTCCTACTCGGTTCCTCTAAGTTTCGGGTCAAATGCATCACGAAGTCCATCACCAAGAAGATTCAGCGCAAGCATTGTTGTACAAATCAGGAATGCCGGTACAAATACCTGGTACGGATGAATTCTCAGCTGTGCGATTCCGTCTTTTGCAAGTACACCCCAGCTGCAGTTCGGTGGTTTGATACCCAGACCGATATAGCTCAGGAATGCCTCCTGGAAAATAGCTCCCGGAATAGCCATTGTCAGGTTTGTAATGATAAGTCCCATGATATTCGGTAAAATATGTTTTACAATGATTACGATATCCGGCACACCAAGGATCTTGGCTGCAGATACGAAATCAGATTCTCTCAGTTTTAATACCTCACCACGAACGAAACGACATCCACCGATCCATCCGACGCAACACATAGCAAGAATCAAACAGTGTACACCGTTACCAACAACTACCATAAGAAGAATGGTAACGATCAGACTTGGGATTCCGTATAATACGTCAACGACACGCTGGATAACCATATCGATCTTGCCACCGTAGAATCCTGAGATACCACCCATGATAGATCCAACGATTGCATTGATGATGCTGGCTGCAAAACCAATTGTCAGAGATACTCTCGCACCAGACCATGCACGAACCCAGAGATCACGTCCAAGAGAGTCTGTTCCAAACCAATGTGCTTTTGAAAAGCTCTGGTTCATCTCTGCCACACTCTGTGTTGCAATGTCATATTTACTGAACATCGGAACAAAGATCGCCATAAGTACATAAAGTCCAATCAGGCACAATGAGAAGAATGCAATCTTATTCTTGCGGATTCGTCTCCATGCATCCTGCCAGTAACCAATATTCGGACGGGAAATAGACTCCATTGTCTTTGTATTTTTTCCTACAACTTAAACTGTTCTTTTGTAATTTCTGCCATTTCTCGTCACCTACCTTTTTTTACCACTCAGACGGATTCTCGGATCTACAATACCGTATAAGATATCTACAATCAGGATTGACACGATCAGGAATGCTCCGTAGAAGATCGTCATACCAAGAACCAGTGTATAATCTGCCATGTTAATACTGTCTACATAATGTTTTCCCATTCCAGGAATTGCGAAAAGGGCTTCGATTACGAATGTTCCTGTTAATACAGATGCAACTGTCGGTCCCATAATGGTAATGATCGGTGTGATCGCATTACGGATCTGATGTTTAACTGTAATTCGGAAATCCGATAAACCTTTCGCACGTGCTGTCTTTGTATAATCTGAAGATACAACTTCCAGCATACTGGAACGCATCAGACGGGAAATGGATGCCAGTGTATAGAATCCAACCGCGATTGACGGTAAAATTGTGTGTTTAAAGCTTGTGTACTGCGCAACCGGAAGAATCTGCCATTGATTCCGAAGAAATACTGAAGTACAGATCCCATGATGAAGTCAGGAATCGATGTACCAATGATCGCAATCAAAATACAGACGAAGTCCAGTTTCTTTCCTCGATTCAGTGCTGCTACAATTCCAAGGATCAGTCCGAAGAACAGTGCAAAGCACAGTGAACGGACTCCCAGGTCTGCTGAGTATGGGAATGAGTCAGCAATAATACGGTTAACTGTCTGACTTTCATACTTCATAGAATACCCCAGATCACCATGAAGCACATTCTTCATATAAGTTATATACTGCTCTGCAAGCGGTTTATCCAAACCATAGTAAGCTTCCAGATTCGCTTTGATCTCCGGTGTCATCTTGTCACTTGAGAACGGATCTCCCGGCATCAGACGAACCAGGACGAATACAACACTTGTAAGTACCAAAAGTGTTACGATGGCTAATGCAACTCGTTTAGCTATATATTTTGCCATTCTTTTGTCTCCCTTCATTTTTCTTTATTTGATAGCTTTGATTATTTCACATACTTCCTATTGGCTGATACATACCAAATCTACCCCTCGAATAATCAAAACCCTCAAATAAGCAGCCGGTGCGGACCAGTAAGTCCGCGCCGACCGCAAGGTATGTTACCATCCAACTGTATTATTCGCTGATGTCTGCATATACCAGATCGAAGTCATATCCGACAAAGTATACATTGAAGTTAGAAATCTTCGGATTGATCAGATACTGGTCCCTACGTAACTGAAGCGGTACAAGAGCGGAATCTTCTCCAAGGAAGATCTGTTCTGCCTTGAACAGCATATCCTGTCTTGTCTTAGCATCTGTCTCTGTCTGAGAATCTTTAAGAAGCTTGTCGTATTCAGCGTTCGCATAGCCAGAGTGGTTATACTGACCATCGCTGATCCACAGTTCCAGATAAGAGTATGCGTCAGAGTAGTCCGGAACCCATCCTGTTACTACCATATCGTAATCTTTTTCAGTTTCCATCTTAAGTCTCTGTTTGTAAGTTACCTGGTTGATTTCTACTGTAATACCAAGGTTCTTCTGATACTGTTCCTGAAGAACTTCAGCCTGCTTCTTAGCACCATCTGTATCAGTTGTAAGAAGAGTAATCTTGATGTCTGCCGGATTAGAAACGCCCATTTCTTTCATTGCTGCATCCAGATATTCTTTTGCTTTATCATTATCATTTTCTGCCGGGAATGGTGTATATGGATAAGCTTCTCCGTATGTCTGGTCATCTGCCGCCTGCACGTTTGGAAGTACAAGTCTCTGTGCAACGTCATATACGTCATTGTTAACCAGCTTGTTGTATTCTGTTCTGTTGATTGCATAGTTCAAAGCAAATCTCAGGTTCTTGTTAGCAAGCGGTCTGTCTTCTGACATGTTGAGCATGATGTAATCATCTGCACCTGTATAGTAGAATTCAGTATTTTCTGTATACTGATCTGTCATTTCAGTAGGTACAACTGTGATATCAACTTCGCCCTGTTCCCACATAGCAACCGCTGTCTTAGCATCTGCAACTGTCTTTACGCAGATTTCATCAAGCTTGATGCTGTCTGCATCCCAATAATTTTCATTCTTAGAAAGAATCATTCATCGCCGTGTTTCCACTCTGTCATCTTGAACGGTCCGTTATAAACAGATTTTTCCGGATCAGCTGCATATTCTTTTCCGTATTTTTCTACATAATCTTTTCTTGTAGGACCGAATGTTCCATAGCAGCCATACTAAGGAAGTATGTAGCCGGATGTGCAAGTTCGATAACAACTGTCTTGTCATCTGGTGCAGATACGCCAAGTTCATCGACAGGCACAGAACCGCTATTTACTTCTGCACCGTTTTTGAGGATGTATCCGATGAATGCGTAATCGCTTGCCATTTCTGGATCCATAAGTCTCTGGATACCATAAACATAATCGCCTGCTTTTACATCTTCGCCATCAGACCATTTCAGTCCATCACGAAGGTGGAATGTATAAGTAAGTCCGTCATCTGAAATATCCCAGCTTTCAGCTGCATCTGGTTTGACTTCGCCTTCCACGTTACGTGTCAGCATCGCATAGGTGCAGATTTCTGCTGTTGCACATGAGATAGAGTTACTGTTCTGTGGTCCATAGAAGGAAGATCTTCACGAAGTGTGTAAGTAATTCTCTTCTTTCCTGAGGATTCACTTTCTTCTTTCTTGGAATCTTTTGATCCCGGAGTACCACAGCCGGCAAACATTGTTACTGTCATTGCCGTGGCAAGTAAAGCTGCTAATAATTTCTTTTTCATAAATGTTGTCCTCCTTTTTCATTTATAATTCTATTAGCTCATGTGTAGCACTGATCAGGTTTTCATATCCGTCTTTTGTGATGATGCCCTGGTCCTCAAGTCTGACACCACCCCAACCCGGAATATAAAGTCCTGGTTCTACTGTCATTATGCTGTTCTCCTGTAAGATATTCTCACAGTTCAGTCCGATATTCGGAAGTTCATGGACGAACAGCCCAACTCCATGACCGATTCCTGTATAATTATACGGAAGGTATTCTGTATCTTTGATTGCTTCAAGTGAAGCTTCATAGCAGGAAGTTCCTGTCACACCGGCTCTTACAGATGCTTCTGTATCTTCTGTCATGCGACGGCAGAGATCATAAACTTCTCTCTGTTTGGCATCTGCCTTGCCGACAACTACTGTTCTTGTCATATCTGAAAGATAACCTTTGTACTGGCATCCATAATCCATCAATACGAAATCACCGTATTCGATTGGCTTACTGTCCGGAATCCCGTGAAGCAGAGAGCTCTTTGCTCCTGAAATAACGATTCCACCGTACGGTTTGGTATCTGCACCTTCCATAACCATGTAATGTGCAAGTCTGGATGCGATTTCTTTTTCTGTCACACCCGGACGGATGTCTTTTATAATTTTTTCAAATGCTCTGGATGCGATATCGCAGGCAACGGTAAGGTTCTTGATCTCTTCCGGCGTCTTAATCGCGCGGAAGCCTTCGATTACGTTCAGCGTCGGAACCATCTCAGCACTGAGTTCAGCCTGCATAGAGTTCCATTTTTCAAATGTCAGATGATCCTGTTCAAATCCAATTGTTTTAACTCCATCTTTGTCTGCGCAATATGCAACAGCTTTCCCCATACTGTAGCCAAAATTGATTCGCCAGTTTACAAGCTCATAATCCGGGCATTCATAAGATGCCTGCTCTGTGTATCTTGCATCAGTGATAAAATACTGATTCGCCTTTGTGATAAAAAGGAACGAGTCTTCCCCCGTAAATCCGCTGATACAACGTACATTCGCCGGCTTTGCAATATAAAACGCATCCAGCCTTTCTTTTTCCATGTACTCTCGCAATTGTGTTAATCTGTCCATTTTCGTTCTCCTCTCATGTACTTTTGTTCTTTTGAGACGGTATATTTACCAGATATGTCCGTCCTTCTGCGACAATGTAATACTTTACTAGACCGCAGTCTAGTGGTGTAAACAAAAGAACGCCATGATTTACATCATGACGTCCTTGTCTTCTTTCAAAGGTCATAGTTTCACGCTATGACGTCTATGTTTAATTATTAGATTGTCCGTATTGTATGTATAAAAATCTAATCTTTATACACTTTAGTAAATAACACTGTCTTCAGAGTTGCGTGAATTTCGAAGAAACCCCGTTTTAACAGTTCAATTTTGTAAATTCACTCAGATGAATATTTATTCATATGTGTAACTTTTTTCTTATTATAGAACCATACTCTATGATTGTCAAGAGGAATGCTATTTATTTCACAATTTAATTTTCACCTTTTATTTTCATTTCTTCCAAACAGTCTTGGTACATCCCGGTGATATACCCATATACTCACACAAGGTTCTTTTCCAGGATTGGAAATACTATGACGCTCTCTGCTCTTTATATATACACTGTCTCCCGGATGTAAACTGCTAATTTCTCCTTCCACCTCTACATTCAGAGTTCCTTTTATCACCATACACATTTCCGAAAAGACATGACGATATTCTTCTTTTTTCGCAGATACTCCCGGTTCAATCGTAATATATTCAAAAATCGATTCTCCCTGGCCGAAGTCTGCAACCTCAACTATTATATTTTCTTCCGGATAAAGATGCTTACTCATTTCTTCTCTGCGTATAACCGTCTTTCCCGGCTTTTCACCTTCCAGTGCATACTGGATATCAATATCCAGTGCTTCACAAATTCGCGCAAGACTATCCACATTCGGAGATGTCTTATTCTGTTCCAGCATACTCAGATAGCCCGCTGAAAGTCCTGTATATTCTCCCAAACCCGGATTGTCATCATTTTCTTTTTTCTGCATTCTCTGATCCGTTCACCAATATGATCTAAATCCAGCATATCACACCCCCTGATTTTCGACTGATTATTTATATGCTACTGTATTTTTTCATATTTTGCAACTCTTTATTTTTGTAAAGTGTTAAAGAATTGGAAATAATTTTTAAATATTTTTGTTTTTCATGTCTTTAAAGCAAGAAAAGCAGACACGCCATTCAACGTATCTGCCTCTCTTAGCATATAAAGCCTATTCTTCAACTGTAACTGCTTCGTCAGCATTTTCTTCGGTTTCAACAGTTTCTGCTGTCTCTGCCGGTGCTTCAGACTCAGTATCATCATCCATATCAAAATCATCAAAACTGATTTCATCGTCCATATCCATGCCAAGACCTGTATCAAGCTTAACATCACGGTATTTTCTCATACCTGTTCCTGCCGGAATCAGTTTACCGATAATGACGTTCTCTTTCAGACCGATCAGGTGGTCAACCTTGCCTTTGATAGCAGCCTCAGTCAGAACCTTGGTTGTCTCCTGGAAAGATGCAGCTGACAGGAAGGAATCTGTTGCCAGGGATGCCTTGGTAATACCAAGCATGATCTGTTCTCCTGTTGCAGGTTCTTTACCTTCTGTTACCATCTGTTCATTTACATCGTTGAACTCAAGGACATCTACCATTGTTCCCGGAAGGAATTCAGTATCCCCTCTTTCTTCGATGCGGATCTTCTTCAGCATCTGACGAACGATAACTTCGATATGCTTATCGTTGATTTCTACACCCTGCAGACGGTATACTCTCTGTACTTCCTGAAGCATGTAGTCCTGTGCAGCACGAAGACCTTTGATCTTAAGAAGGTCATGTGGGTTCACGCTACCTTCTGTAAGCTCGTCACCGGCTTCCAGAACAGCTCCATCCTGTACTTTAATACGTGATCCATAAGGAATCAGATAAGTCTTTATCTCACCTGTCTGCTGATTGGTAACGATGATTTCACGCTTCTTCTTTGTATCGTTCAGGTTTGCAACACCTGCGATTTCTGTGATGATAGCAAGACCTTTCGGCTTTCTTGCTTCAAAAAGTTCTTCGACACGAGGAAGACCCTGTGTGATATCTCCACCGGCTACACCACCACTATGGAAAGTACGCATGGTCAGCTGTGTACCAGGTTCACCGATTGACTGAGCTGCGATAATACCGACAGCTTCACCAACCTGTACAGGTTCACCTGTTGCCATATTGGCACCATAACATTTCGCACAGATACCAATGTGTGATTTACAGGTCAGGATTGTACGGACTTTCACTTTCTTAAGCGGTGAATTTCCATTTTCATCCACACCGTATTTCATAATCTTTTCTGCACGTTTTGGTGTGATCATGTGGTTTGCCTTTACAAGAACATTGCCATCTTTGTCACAGATTGTATAGCATGAATATCTTCCTGTAATACGTTCCTGAAGACTTTCGATTTCTTCATTTCCATCCATAAATGCATGCAGATACATTCCCGGAATTTCGGCATCTTTGCTTACACAGTCAACCTCGCGGATGATCAGATCCTGTGATACGTCAACAAGACGTCTTGTCAGGTATCCTGAATCGGCTGTACGAAGGGCAGTATCTGACATACCTTTTCGAGCTCCATGCGCAGACATGAAGTATTCCAGTACGTCCAGACCTTCACGGAAGTTTGACTTGATTGGCAGTTCGATCGTATGACCGGTTGTATCCGCCATAAGTCCACGCATACCTGCAAGCTGTTTGATCTGTTTATCAGATCCACGGGCTCCGGAATCCGCCATCATGAAGATGTTGTTGTATTTATCAAGTCCTGTAAGAAGGGCTTCTGTAAGCTCATCATCTGTTTCTTTCCAGGTCTCTACAACTTCTTTGTAACGCTCTTCTTCTGTAATAAGACCACGCTTGAAGTTACGTGTGATCTTATCAACCGTTGCCTGTGCTCTTGCGATCAGTTCCGGTTTCTGTGGCGGTACAGTCATATCTGAAATAGATACAGTCATAGCTGCTCTTGTAGAGAGCTTGTATCCCATTGATTTTACATGGTCAAGTACTTCAGCTGTAGCTGACGCACCATGTGTGTTAATAACTTTTTCAAGAATCTGTTTCAGCTGTTTCTTTCCTACATGGAAATCCACTTCAAGAACCAGTTCATTTCCTTCTTTTTCACGATCAACAAAACCAAGATCCTGCGGAATGATTTCGTTGAAGATGAAACGTCCAAGTGTAGACTCTACTGTACCGGTCTTCTTTGTTCCATCCGGCATCGTCTTTGTCACACGTACTTTGATTCTTGAGTGAAGAGTTACAACTCCGTTTTCATAAGCAAGAATTGCTTCATTCACACTCTTGAATACTTTTCCTTCTCCCTTGGCTCCCGGTCTCTCCTGCGTCAGATAGTAGATACCAAGAACCATATCCTGTGAAGGAACAGCTACCGGACCACCATCAGACGGTTTCAGAAGGTTGTTTGGTGAAAGCAGAAGGAAACGGCACTCAGCCTGAGCTTCTACAGAAAGCGGAAGATGAACCGCCATCTGGTCACCATCGAAATCGGCATTGAATGCGGTACATACCAGTGGATGAAGCTTAATTGCTTTACCTTCTACCAGAATCGGTTCAAATGCCTGGATACCAAGACGGTGAAGTGTAGGAGCACGGTTCAGCATAACCGGATGCTCTTTGATTACATCTTCAAGCACATCCCATACTTCCGGCTGAAGACGCTCTACCATTTTCTTAGCATTCTTAATATTGTGAGCAGCTCCGCTCTCAACAAGTTCTTTCATAACAAACGGCTTGAACAGCTCGATTGCCATTTCTTTCGGAAGACCGCACTGATAGATCTTCAGTTCCGGTCCTACAACGATAACGGAACGTCCTGAGTAGTCAACACGTTTTCCGAGCAGGTTCTGACGGAACGTCCTGATTTACCTTTCAACATATCAGAAAGGGATTTCAGTGCTCTGTTTCCAGGACCTGTTACCGGACGTCCACGACGTCCATTGTCGATCAGAGCATCTACAGCTTCCTGCAGCATTCTCTTTTCGTTTCTAACGATAATGTCCGGAGCTCCCAGTTCAAGGAGTCTTCTCAGACGGTTATTTCTGTTGATAATTCTTCTGTACAGATCATTCAGGTCAGATGTTGCAAAACGTCCACCATCCAGCTGTACCATCGGACGCAGATCCGGCGGAATTACCGGGATTGCAGTCATGATCATCCATTCCGGTTTATTTCCTGATTCGCGGAAAGCTTCTACTACTTCAAGTCTCTTAACGATTCTTGCTCTCTTCTGTCCGGTAGCACCTCAAGTCCTGCCTGCAGTTCAGCATAATCTTTTTCAAGATCGATCGCTTCAAGAAGTTCTTTGATCGCTTCTGCTCCCATTCCTACGCGGAAGCCATTGCCCCAGTTTTCTCTTGCTTCCTGGTATTCAGCTTCTGAAAGAACCTGCTTGTAAGAGAGATCTGTCTCTCCCTTGTCAAGTACGATATAAGAAGCGAAATACAGTACTTTTTCCAGAGTTCTCGGTGAAAGATCCAGGATCAGTCCCATACGGCTCGGAATACCTTTGAAATACCAGATATGAGAAACCGGTGCCGCAAGTGCGATGTGACCCATACGTTCACGTCGCACAGTTGCCTTTGTTACTTCTACACCACAGCGATCGCATACAACACCTTTATAACGGATCTTTTTGTATTTACCACAGTGGCATTCCCAGTCTTTGCTAGGTCCAAAGATTTTCTCACAGAACAGACCGTCTCTTTCCGGCTTCAGTGTTCTGTAGTTGATTGTCTCCGGTTTTGTAACTTCACCTCTTGACCATTCCAGAATCTTTTCCGGAGATGCCAGACCTATTTTAATCGCATCAAATGAAATCGGTTGATACGTTGGTTCTTTTTTGTTTCTGTCATTCTCGGCATCCTCCTATTCTAAATCCATGTCGTCATCAAAATCATCGTTCATATCGCCATCAAATCGTCGAAGCTGTCATCTTCCTCCGGCTCATCATTTACATCAACCAGTTCTCCTTCTGAGAATTCCTGCTTGCTGTATCCGTGTTTACCGTAATCTTCGTCGTTATTGTAGCGTCTGTCTCCTTCAATAATGTGATTCAGGTTTGTATCACCGTAATCTACACTTTCCATGATCTGAACTTCTTCATTGTTCTCATCCAGGACACGTACATCCAGACCGAGTGACTGAAGTTCTTTAAGAAGTACCTTGAAGGATTCCGGAATTCCCGGTTCAGGAATATTTTCACCTTTGATGATTGCTTCGTATGTCTTCACACGGCCAACCACATCATCGGATTTAACTGTCAGGATTTCCTGCAGAGTATAAGATGCACCGTAAGCTTCCAGTGCCCAAACCTCCATCTCTCCGAAACGCTGTCCACCGAACTGTGCTTTACCACCAAGTGGCTGCTGTGTTACCAGTGAGTAAGGACCGGTTGAACGTGCATGGATCTTATCATCAACCAGGTGATGCAGTTTCAGATAATGCATGTGTCCGATTGTTACCGGGCTGTCGAAATATTCTCCGGTACGACCGTCTCTCAGTCTTACTTTACCGTCTCTTGAAAGCGGAACACCTTTCCACAGTGCTCTGTGGTCTCTGTTCTCATACAGATAATCCATAACTTCCGGAAGAAGTTCTTCTTTATGTCTTGCTTCAAATTCTTCCCAGGACAGGTTAACATAATCGTTCGCCAGATCCAGTATCCATAATATCAACCTCGTTTGCACCATCGAATACTGGTGTTGCAATGTTGAATCCAAGTGCTTTGGCAGCCAGAGAAAGGTGGATCTCCAGTACCTGTCCGATATTCATACGTGACGGTACACCCAGTGGGTTCAGCACGATGTCAAGCGGACGTCCGTTCGGAAGGAATGGCATATCTTCTACAGGAAGTACACGGGAAACAACACCCTTGTTACCATGACGTCCGGCCATCTTATCACCTACAGAGATCTTTCTCTTCTGTGCGATGTAGATACGGACTGCCTGATTAACTCCCGGTGAAAGTTCATCCCCATTTTCTCTTGTAAATACTTTTGCGTCTACAACGATACCGTATTCACCATGAGGTACTTTCAGAGAAGTATCTCTTACTTCACGAGCTTTTTCTCCAAAAATTGCACGAAGAAGTCTTTCCTCTGCTGTCAGTTCTGTCTCTCCCTTCGGAGTAACTTTGCCGACAAGAATATCTCCTGCACGAACCTCAGCACCGATACGAATAATACCTCTCTCATCCAGATCTTTCAGTGCATCATCTCCTACGCCAGGAATATCGCGTGTGATTTCTTCTGGTCCGAGCTTTGTATCACGGGCTTCTGCTTCATATTCTTCGATATGAACAGATGTATAAACATCATTCTGTACAAGACGTTCACTAAGAAGTACAGCATCCTCGTAGTTGTAACCTTCCCAGGTCATAAATCCGATCAACGGGTTCTTACCAAGAGCCATCTCACCATTGGAGGTAGAAGGTCCGTCTGCGATAACCTGTCCCTTTTCAACTCTTTCACCTTTAACAACGATCGGTCTCTGGTTGTAGCAGTTGCTCTGGTTGCTTCGCAGGAATTTGGTCAGCTTATAAGTCTTTTTTGTCTTGTCATCCTGTTTGATTGTGATTTCGGTAGATGTTGATCTTTCAACAATACCACCTTCTTCTGCAACGACACATACACCTGAATCGACAGCAGATTTTACTTCCATACCTGTTCCGACTACCGGAGCTTCTGTAGTAAGAAGCGGTACGGCCTGACGCTGCATGTTGGACCCATCAGCGCACGGTTCGCATCATCGTTCTGCAGGAACGGAATCAGTGCTGTAGCAACAGAGAATACCATCTTCGGAGATACGTCCATATAATCAAACATTCTTTTCTCGTATTCCTGAGTCTCATCACGGAAACGACCAGATACATTCTTATGAATGAAATGTCCTTCCTCATCCAGAGGCTCATTCGCCTGTGCTACATGATAATTATCTTCTTCATCCGCAGTCATATATACTACCTCTTCGGTTACGACCGGATTCTGCGGATCTGTTTTGTCAATCTTACGGTACGGTGCTTCTATAAATCCGTACTCATTGATTCTTGCATAACATGCGAGAGAGTTGATCAGACCGATGTTCGGTCCTTCAGGTGTCTCGATCGGACACATTCTTCCGTAATGTGAGTAGTGAACATCACGAACCTCGAATCCGGCACGGTCACGGGAAAGTCCACCAGGACCAAGTGCGGAAAGACGTCTCTTGTGAGTCAGCTCACCAAGCGGGTTATTCTGATCCATGAACTGTGACAGCTGTGATGATCCGAAGAACTCTTTAACAGCAGCAGTTACAGGCTTGATATTGATCAGTGACTGCGGAGAAATGCCCTCCAGATCCTGTGTTGTCATTCTTTCACGAACAACTCTTTCCAGTCTTGAAAGACCGATTCTGTACTGATTCTGGAGAAGTTCTCCAACCGCACGGATACGTCTGTTACCCAAGTGGTCAATATCATCATCTTTACCGATTCCATATTCAAGATGCATATTGTAATTGATAGACGCCATAATGTCTTCTTTTGTAATATGCTTCGGAATCAGTTCATGAATATTCTTATGAATTGCTTCTTTCAGCTCATCGATATCTCCGGCTGTCTCTTCCAGGAGTTCAGCAAGTACCGGATAGTATACCAGTTCAGTTACGCCAACTTCTTCCGGATCGATTCCACATACAGCTTTGAGATCTACCATCATATTAGAAAGTACTTTGATATTACGGTCACTTTCTTCTCTTGCGATCCACACATATGGAACAGCTGCATTCTGGATGGCATCTGCAAGTTCTCTGTCAACGACAGCTCTTGCTTCTGCAATTACTTCACCTGTCATCGGGCTTACTACGTCTTCAGCCAGCGTATGTCCTGTGATACGGTTCTTGAGCATAAGCTTCTTATTAAATTTATAACGTCCAACCTTTGCAAGGTCATAACGTCTCGGGTCAAAGAACATGCTGGTGATCAGACTTTCTGCACTGTCTACAGCAAGCGGTTCACCCGGACGGATCTTCTTATATAATTCGAGAAGACCTTCCTGATAGTTCTCTGAAGTATCCTTTGTGAAACTTGCGAGAATCTTTGGCTCTTCACCAAAAAGATCGATAATCTCAGCATTCGTTCCAATACCAAGTGCACGGATCAGGACTGTGATCGGCACCTTACGGTTCTGTCCACACGGACATAGAAAACGTCATTGGAGTCCGTCTCATATTCAAGCCATGCACCCCTGTTCGGGATAACGGTACAAGAGTATAATTCTTTACCAAGTTTATCATGCGCAATTCCATAATAAATACCAGGTGAACGCACCAGCTGGCTGACAATAACACGTTCCGCACCATTGATTACAAAGGTACCGGTTCTTGTCATGATCGGTAAATCACCCATAAAGATCTCATGTTCATTGATCTCATCTGTCTCTTTGTTGTGAAGTCTTACCTTCACTTTAAGCGGTGCAGCATAAGTAGCATCGCGTTCTTTACATTCCTCGATTGTGTACTTGGTTTCATCTGTGCACAATGTAAAGTCGACAAATTCCAGGCTCAGATGTCCGCTGTAATCGGTAATCGGAGAAATATCATCAAATACTTCTTTTAATCCTTCATCCAGAAACCATTTGTAAGAGTCGGTCTGAACTTCGATCAAATTAGGCATTTGGAGTACTTCTTTTTGCCGGGAATAGCTCATGCGCATACTTTTTCCGTTTGTGATGGGACGAATTCTGTTTTCTCCATTTGACGTTTCACTCCTTATATGATAAATTTTCGGGTTATTTCCGCCTTATTCAGGGCGCACTTATGGCATACGTTTCCACAATAGCGCATTTTTTACTTTACCACAGGTTTTTCTCGATTGTCAAGTCTAACTTTTCAAAGAATTGTATTTTTATTGTATTTTATAATGTAAGTGGCAAAATTTACTTTCGGTCCCTTTGATACCAGATTGCTACGTGCTTTGTACTCTCGCAATCCTCATCATCATTGTATGTATACCGCAGAAAAGTACAAAAATCAAAAGAGCGTATCACCGCAGGAAATCCTGCGCGATACGCTCTTGTCATTCACAGTGTGATAACCAAAATTACTTAAGGTTAACTTCTGCTCCTTCAGCTTCAAGTTTTGTTTTGATTTCTTCAGCTTCAGCTTTAGAAGCGCCTTCTTTAACTACCTTCGGTGCTCCGTCAACTAATTCTTTAGCTTCTTTAAGTCCAAGTCCTGTGATTTCACGAACAACTTTGAT
>ENA-OQAS01000641-OQAS01000641.1-human-gut-metagenome-genome-assembly--contig:-NODE-641-length-18096-cov-10.027659_pt1 | contig 18096 bp, 19 predicted proteins | sample MGYA00242733_ERZ504523 | MGnify/ENA primary metagenome ERZ504523 (study PRJEB26092, sample SAMD00036239) | human gut metagenome | host: Homo sapiens | study: EMG produced TPA metagenomics assembly of...
CCATGTTCTGCATGATGCTCGGCTCGTTGAACAGCTGGAACGAGCGATGATCGAGAAGATCACCGTGATCGCGAGCGAGCCCTTGAGCTCGGGCAGCTTGATGGACTTGATGATCTGCCACTCCGAGGCGCCGTCGATCGAGGCGGCCTCGTACAGCGAATGCGGGATCGTGGACAGCGAGCTGTAGAAGATCAGCATGTTGTAACCCGTGAACTCCCACGTCACGATGTTGCCGATCGACGCGAGCAGCACGCTCGGCGAGAGCATGTCCAGGTGTGTGCCGAAGAACCCGTTGAACGAACCCACCAGACCGTACTTCGCGCGTACATGAACCCCCAGATCAGGGTCGACACGACCGCGGGCACCGCGTACGGCAGGAACGTGGAGATGCGGAAGAACTTCGCGCCGTGCAGCTTCATGGAGTCCAACGCCAGGGCCATCGCCGCCGACAGGAACAGCATGATTGGCACCTGCACGCAGGTGAACAGCGCGACCCTGCCGACCGCGCTCCAGAACTGCTGGTCGTGGAACAGGCGTATGTAGTTCGCGAATCCCACGAACTGAGTGCCGCCGATCATCTTCTTCTGGAAGAAGCTGATGTAGACCGCGTACATGATCGGGATGATGAACACGAACACGAACACCAGGGCGAACGGCCACATGAATTTCCATCCGCGCCAGTCCGCGTGGTGCTTGTTGACGCGCACCTGGTCGGCCGGCGTGTGCAACGGCGCCGCGACGCTTGCTGCTGCTTGAGTCATGGTTGCTCTTCTTTCTTCACACGATTGTCTTCGCACGATTACGGGCATAGACAAGGCGGGAACCCGCCCGAGGCGTTTCCCCGCCTTGGTATGCCTCTTGGTTCTTGCTGACTGTTCGCCTGCAGGCCGTGCTGGCCATCACCTGCCGGCGTTGGCTTCAGAATGCGATACCCACGATCAGCTCTTGTTGGTGACGGTGTAGCCTGCTGGGTGCCATGGTCGGCGAGCGCCTTGGCGTAGTTGGCGAAGGCTTCCTTGAGGGTGATGCTCTTGCTGTAGGCCTTGGAGATCTGGTCGCCGAAGCTGGACTGCGCGAACGGGTTGTACGCAGGTAGGCGAACTTGGAGACCTTGCGCTGGGCCGCTTCGGACAGGACCTGGTTGACGTTCTGGCCGCCGAAGTAGTCGTTGACCTTCTTGTTGGCCTCAGAGTTCGGATCAGTGAAGCTCTTGGAAGTCAGGATGCTCTTAAGACTCGGGAAGGTGCCGGTGTCGGCCATGGTCTGCGCGCCCTTGCCGTGGGTCAGGTATTCGACGAACTTGTAGGCCGCAGCCTGCTGCTTGGACTGGCCGACCACCGCGAGTGCGGAGCCGCCGTCTTCGGCGGAGGTCTCATCACCCTCGTTCCACTGCGGAAGCTGGGCCACGCGCCAGTTGCCGGCCTGGTCCGGCGCGCCGTTCATGAGGTTGACCGGCATCCAGCCGCCGATGGTGAGGGAGGCGATGGTGCCGTCGTTGAGCTCGCGGTTCCAATCGTCGGACCAGTTGGCGGTCTTGGTGTCGATGAGGTCCTCATCGATGAGCTTCTGCTGGAAGTCGATGTACTTCTTCATGCCGGCATCGTTGGTCATGTCGATGGTGATCTTCTCGCCGTCGACTTCCACGGCTGGGCACCGGCCTGCCAGGCCTGCGCGGTGAAGCTGGTATTCCATGGAGGAACCGGAGTTGTTGGTCATGTAGGAGCCGGCTGCCTTGACCTTCTTGGCGGCCTCGTAATAGTCGTCCCAGGTCTTGATCTTGGTGCCGTCGACGCCGGCCTTCTTGAAGACCGCATCGTTGTAGAAGAACATTTCAGGGCCGGAATCGATCGGCAGCGCGTACGGCTTGTTGTTGTACTGCAGCTTGTTCCACGGGCCTGCGGAGAAGTCGTCGGCGAGCTTATCGGCGCCGAACTGGCTCAGGTCGGCGAGGTCGCCGGTGACGGCGAACTGGGTGACGGTCGGATCTTCAAGCATCACCACGTCCGGAGCGCCCTTGCCTGCGGCGATGGCGTTGCTCAGTGCGGTCTGGGTGTCGGAGGCGGTACCGGTGTTGTTGAATTTCACGGTGATGCCGGGGTTGGCCTTCTGGAAGTCCTTGATCAGGTTGGTCATGGTGTGGCCGGTGTCCCAGCCCCAGAACACGAGCTCGGCTTTGTTGGCGTCTCCCGTGCTGCCCTTGCTGGCGTTGTCGGATCCGCCGCCGCAAGCCGCCAGGCCGATGAGGGTCGCAGCTGCGGTCAATGCCGCGAAAGCCTTCTGTGTGGTGCGCATGTTTCCTCCTTCAGGTGCCGACAGGCTTCGAAACGTTGGCTGGATGACGCTCATCCATGCCGGACGTTCCCCGCCTGAGTCGCTGGTGCGACCGCCTTGTCCTTGGGCGGTGTTCCTAGCTTCCAGACTTTCCTTGTCTGGGCTTCCTCAGACTTCCTCCCTCTTTTGGTACACCGGTGTATCATCGGTCAAGAACCGACCACTGTCAGTTTCCTGACGTTTCCAGTGTCCAATTGAGTTCGGCCGCCTTCGTCGGCCTTTGTTTCTCGCTGGTACAGCCGTGTACCATTAGCTCTTATGATACACGGCTGTACCAATAAGTCAAATCTTGACGCGGAACCGCTTGAGCTGAACCGCTTAACATGCTGTGCGATTCGGCGTTTCCTGATATCGACATGCCGGCCGATGTCTTTACGCACAACCGCTTACGGCTTCCCGGGCGGAATGTGGACAAGTCGGTGCATTACGGGGGATTATTTTTCCGATGAATTCCCCAGTATTGGTTGGGATTGGAAACTCTGAGAAAGTCCCCAGATAAAAAATCGGCGGCCCCAAGGGAATACCTTGGAAGCCGCCGATATGCTTGCGTGCGTTGCTGCCATGGGCTCAAGCTGTGGGCTGCACAGCCCGTGAAGCTTGCACATAGATCGCAAGCTGCAACAGGCTGCGAGCTACAGGCTCAGGAACAGCTCGTGGATGCGGGTGTCGTCGGTGAGCTCGGGATGGAACGCCGTGGCGAGGATCTTGCCTTGGCGCAGGCCGACCACATTGCTATCCACCGATGTTTCGACGGTGGCGGCCGGTCCGACTTCGGCCACGAACGGCCCGCGGATGAACACCAGCGGGAAATCCTTGAGCACGATGTCGGCCAGGGCGTCTTGCGGAACATGCTCGCCCGGTGCGACCACGACGGTGGAATCGCCGGAAGAGGAGCCGAAATCGGCGGTGGCGGCGAACGAGCCGAGCTGGCGTCCGTATGCGTTGCGCCGCACGACGGCGTCAAGCGCGCCGAAGTAGACGTTGTCGTCGTTATCGAGCTTGCGGGCTAGCAGAATCATGCCGGCGCAGGTACCGAACACCGGCTTGCCGGCGGCGATATGCTCTGCGATCGGCTCGAACAGGCCGGTGGAGCGCAGCAGCTTGCCCTGCGTGGTGCTCTCGCCGCCGGGCAGAATCACCCGGTCGATCGAATCGTCGAAATCCTCGGCCGCGCGCAGCAGCTTCCACGGCGCGCCGAGGCGATCCAGTATGGCGGCGTGTTCGGCGAACGCGCCCTGCACGGCGAGGATGCCGGTCACGCCATGTTTCGCGGCTTCGACGCCGGCCGATTCTTCCTTCGAAATGTATTCAACTGCTACAACCATTACCGTTCCTGTGCTTTCGGATGTGCCGGCTCCGCGGTGCTTCTCGCTGCCCGCGGAGCGGCGTCACGCATGCGCCGTGCGGGCCGTCATTCGCCGCGGGCGGCCATGATGGTCTGGATCTCGTCCTCGTTGATGCCGACCATGGCCTCGCCGAGGTTCTCGGACAGGCGCGCGAGCAGATCGGCGTCCTGCCAGTTGGCGGTGGCCTGCACGATGGCGGCTGCGCGCTTGGCCGGGTCGCCCGACTTGAAGATGCCGGAGCCGACGAACACGCCTTCCGCACCAAGCTCCATCATCAGGCCGCGTCGGCCGGGGTGGCCACACCGCCGGCGGCGAAGTTGACGACCGGCAAACGGCCGTTGTCGTGCACATACTTGGCGAGGTCGTACGGCACGGCCAGCTGCTTGGCAGCCTCGTACACCTCATCGTCGCGCAGGGAGACAAGTTCGCGAATCTGCTTGTTCATGGTGCGCATGTGACGCACGGCCTGGATGACATCGCCAGTGCCGGCTCGCCCTTGGTACGAATCATGGACGCGCCCTCCGCAATGCGGCGCAGCGCTTCGCCGAGGTTCTTCGCACCGCACACGAACGGCACGTCGAACTGGTTCTTGTCGATGTGGTACACGTCGTCGGCGGGGCTGAGCACTTCGGATTCATCGATGTAATCGATTTCAATGGCCTGCAGAATGCGGCTTCGGCAACATGGCCGATACGCACCTTCGCCATGACCGGGATGGACACGGCCTCCTGAATGCCCTTAATCATGGCCGGGTCGCTCATGCGGGAGACGCCACCGGCCGCGCGAATATCGGCCGGAATGCGCTCGAGCGCCATCACCGCGCATGCGCCCGCGTCCTGCGCGATCCTCGCCTGCTCGGGGGTGGTGACGTCCATGATCACGCCACCCTTGAGCATCTGCGCCAGATTCTTGTTCAGTTCGTTCCTGTTGTTGGCCATCGCCAGCCTTTCGTCGAAGGATTTGCCTTTGACACAGATACTAACGATTTCCCATTTCGATTTCACGCGACTGAATCTTATAACCTACCAAAAAGTCGGTTTTGCTAAATTTGCAACCTTATTTTCACGATTGTTTCATTGGCTTATGATTTCGATTCCGTCGACATTTCGTCGGTTTCGTCCGTTTTTCTTGCTTTACCTGCGACTATGGCTTTCGATTCGTCCGCTTCCGTACGCCGTCGCGCGCGCTATAGGAAACACGAATGACATGCGATTTTCATACGACCACATTGCGGACGTGCGGCGCGTCCGTATGCGGGCCGGCATGGGCATGGGCACCTCACCAGGCCCCGCATTACGCCGATTCACACGCTAGTTCGCACGCATCGGCTCGCCGCATCAGTTCGCAATCCGCACGCGCCAGCTCACATGCGCACGATGCGGTCCGCGATACGCATGGTGGAATCGCGGTGCGAGACGAGCAGCACCGCGCTCCCCTGCTGCGCCAACGCGTCAATCGATTGCAGAATCACGGATTCGTTGTAGGCGTCGAGGCGACTCGTCGGCTCGTCGAACAACACCAGCGACGCGTTGCGCAGGAAGACGCGAGCCAGGCCGATGCGTTGCCGTTCACCCTCTGAAAGCCGCCCGCCCAACTCGCCGACGGGGGTATCAAGGCCTGCGGGAGCGAGTCGACCAGTTCAAGCGTGGAAGCTTGGCGAGCGCGGCGCGCAGCACGTCATCACCGACAGAAAGGGGCGTCCGGGTGGAAAGCACGGAATCAGCGGCATTCCACGAAACGGGAGGAGCGGGCGGGGTAAGGAGCGCTCTGCCGGAAGTCGCGGAATCGTCCGGATCGCCAGCATTACCAGCCCTATCCGCATCGCCCCTGTCGCAGGCCATAAGCAGGTTTTCACGGATAGTGCCGTCGAACAGGTAGGTTTCCTGCCCCATCATCGTTTGCACGCGACGGCGATGATGCGCGTCGATCTGCGGCAGTGGCACCTCGGACAGGGCGACTAAGCCGGATTGCGGGTCCAGTAACGCATGAGCAGCTTCAGCAGGGTCGATTTGCCGCGGCCGGACGGGCCTTGGATGCCGAGGATGCCGTGTTGTGGTATGTCGAACGAGACGTGGCTGAGGATTGGCTCGGCGGACGACTCGGGGCATCCGCATCGCTTCCGGAAGTTGGAGCCTCGCCCGAATTGCCGTAGCCGAACGTGACGTCGTGCATGGACATGCGTGGTAGCGCGGCAGGAAATCGCCCCGCTCCTCCACTGCGGGGGTTTCGTCCATCAGCGCGAACAGGCGGCGGGCGGCGGCAACGTTTGCGTAAGATTGGCCGGCAGCGCGCTCAACGCGAGCGTCGGACCGAACGAGCTGGCCAGCAGCACGAAAGCGGCGGTCAGGCGGGCGGCGGGCGCGGAAATGCCGGTCTGGATGGTCGCAGCGGCAGCGGAAGCGGCGGAAGCGATGGGCATCGTCGTACCGGACGTGACCATCGCCAGCAATGCCGCGATGGCAGTGAACAGTACGACCAGCACCGCGCCGAAGCCTGCGAAATCGCCATTCTTGGCACTCAGCCGGGCACGGCGGCTCCAGAGCGAGCGCGTGCGTGACGCGATGCCGGCAAGCCGCGCATGGCCTTGGCCGAATCGGATGATTTCGTCGAGACCGCGCATATCGTCGAGCATTTCGTCATCAAGTTGTGCGGATTCGCGGCGAATATCCCCACCGAGACCGCTACCGCCGTGGCGAAGAGTTTCGGCAGCACGATGCCGACGGTCAGGTGCGCGATGACCAGCGTGACAGCGATCGCAGGGCTCAACGTAAGCAATGCGACCGCGTAAAGCACGGTGGTCGCGATGGCGATGACAACCGGCGAAATGGTGTGCGCGAAGAAGATTTCCAGCAGTTCGACGTCGGTGGTGACCAGCGCGATCAGGTCGCCTTTGCCTTTGCCGGACAGTTTGGCGGGCGCGAGGCGACGCAGCGCGGCAAACGTTTTCGACCGGAACAGCGCGAGCAGGCGGAAGGCGACATTGTGGTTCATGTACTGTTCGGCGTAGCGCATGCCGCCGCGGATCAGTGCGCAGATAATCATGGCTGCGATTGCCGCAGGAAGGCTGAGATTCCAGACTTTTGCGCCAGCTGCGGCAAACAGCGCGGCGACGCCGAAAACCGGCAGGAACGTGGCGGCGAGGTGTCCGAGGATGCCGCACGCGCAGGCGATGGCCATGGGTTTGCGCAGTGGGCCGACTTCGCGCAGCAAGCGGGCGATGACTTGGGTTGTTGGCATGTCCGATTTGGCGCCACTGGCGTTCGATTCGGCGGAACCAGACATCCGAGACACGGCAAACGCACCAGACGCATGAGTCATACGCGATACGCGCGGCGCGACGCGACCAGACAATCCCACCCGTTCCACGCTTTCCTGCGCCCGGAACAGCTTGGCATACGTGCCGTCCGCGGCCATGAGATCGTCATGCGCGCCCTGCTCGACGACGACACCCCCATCAAACACTACGACATGGTCCGCGTCGGCCGCGTTCGCCATGCGGTGCGTGACCATCAGCACGGTTGCGCCGGCGTCGGCGAGCACGCGAATCGTTTGCAAAATCAACGTTTCGCTGTCCGCGTCGACGCTGCTGGTCGCCTCGTCGAAAATATAGACGGCCGACCTGCGCAACAGTACACGGGCGATCGCAATGCGCTGTTTCTGCCCGCCGGACAGATTCGCGCCGTCCTGCGTGATCGGCATATCGAGTCCTCGCGATTGCGCGCGCACGAAATCGTCGATATGCGCGGCTTCCAGCGTCTGCCACAGCTCGTTGTCGGTGGCGTCGGCGCGGGCCATGAGCAGGTTGTCGCGCAGGGTGCCGGCGAACAGGTGGCTGTGCGCGGAGACGATGGAGATTTCGCGGGTGAGCGATGCTGCGGTGAGGTCGCGGATTTGGTGCGATTTCAGGGTTTCACTGTCATCCGGCGCCGCACTGCTTAACATAGCGCCCAGCACTTCGTCCTGCATTCCGGATGGCATTTCGGACAGCAGCACATCGCCTTCATATCCGACAAGCGTGCCGGCAAGCAGCTGGACGGCTGTGGATTTCCCGGAACCGGATGGCCCGACGATCGCAGTGACTTCGCCGGGCAGCGCACGGAGGGCCACGTTGCGCAAGGCGTAGCGCGTTTCGCGCGCGTCACCCGCGCCGCCGCCCTCATCAACGCTGTCCACATCCGCGTTCCGCATATCGGAATGCGATGTGGACGATATACGACGGGGACTCGCAACACCGGCACCCGCAGACCCGGCAGCGTCAGGCCCCGCACCAGCAGCACCCCCAGCATCCACATCCGCGTCCGCATACCGGTACGAAACACCACGAAACTCCACGCCGACACCACGCCCGGAAGCCCCGAATTCCGGCAGTTCCTTGCTGCCATGCTCCGGTTCGGGCGCGTCGAGCAGCGCGAAAATACGTTTCGTGGACGTCATGCCGTTCATCGCAACGTGGAAATACGAGCCGAGCTGTCGCAGCGGAATGAAGAAATCGGCGGCTAGCAGAATCGTCAGCAATACCGCGGCGATCGGCGTCAAACCAAGCGGCAGCACGCCGGACAGCACGAAAACGCCAGACGGCGAGAGCGAGCCGGATACAAATCGCCATATCGCAACGCCGATGCCGGCGGCCGCGCCACCGTACGCCACGGCATCCATCGCCGTGAGCGAACGCAGTTGGATCTGCAGCACGTTCATGGTCATCACGCGGAACTGTTCGGCCTTCTCGTCCATGACTCGTGCGGCGCGCTCGTCCGCGTCGAAGGTTTTCAGCGTCTCAAGTCCCTGCAGATTGTCGAGGAACGCGGCGCCCATATCCGTGTATTTGCCCCAGTATTTCTTGAATACGCGGGCAGCACGCATCGCCACCATGCCGACGATGAGCACGATGAGCGGCGCGCAGGCGAGCAGCGTCGCGGCGGTGGGCAGGTCGATCGGCGCAAGCACGGCGAACAGCGTGATGGGGGCGAGCACGGCGTAGCACAGTTGCGGCAGGAACAGTTCGAAGAAGCTTTGGATTTGTTCGATGCCTTCGCCCGCGGACTGCACCACGCCGGCGGTGCGCACGCGCTGCGCGTAGGACGGGCCGAGCGCGAGCATCTTATTGAACAGTTTCTCACGCAGCGCGAGTTTGACGCGTTCGGCGGCCTCGCTACCGAAACGTGCGGCGGCGCGAATGGTGACGAATCGCACGACCGCGGCAATAAGAATAATGGCGATGCAGGGCGCGGTGGCGGACGGTACGGGCGCGAACAGCGGTTGCAGCATACGCACCACAGCCACGACGAAGGCGATGTTGGCCACGAGGCCCAGCCATTGGCAGGCGACTTTCGCCGCGATCAATCGACCGACGCGTCAGCCAAGGAAAACAGCCGCTTGTCGAACATCATGCCCCTTTTCCAATCGTTTGCAATCCCGCCATCCGCTCCAAGCGTATCGGGCATACCGACGAAAGGCAATGACGGAACGGCAATCGCAGAAAATCGTCGGAAAAATCTAGAAAACCATCAGAACTCGCAAGCAAATGCACAACAGCAAAACCACAGAAAACCAAGGGAACGGCGAAAAGTGAGGCGGCTGAATGTTCGCCGTTGAGCAAACAGCCTAGGCGCAAGGGGTAGTTGCGCCAAACTTGAGTGTACACGGAACATGTTGTGGTTCGCAACGTCACTCCGCCCAGTTTTGCCGCATTTTCCACCGTTTTCGCCCGTAAGGGCCACCCCTCTCGAACCCGTCGCGCAACCCGTTGGACACCCTGCGATCGAACGCGTCAAACCTTTTTTCGAGATGATGCATCCGTGTACCAATCCCCCGTTCCGTTGACGTTTCGTGCCACTTTGTCAGTTCAAACAAACCCGTCGCCGTATTTCTTGTTGTTTCTTACAATGCGGACTTACGTCACCGTAACTTACGATATGCGAGGCGCGACACAGGACGCGAAAAGCACGTCACCGATCACCGCAATCGCAGCGATCGCATATATCGCAAAACCCACGAAAACCGCGGAAACGCAAGAAAAGAGAACACTTCATGCTCACCGAGTACACGACCCCGGGCGCATCCGTCGAAGTACGCGACGACGAATCCATCTACTCCCTGCTTACCGAACGCATCAAGCGCACCGGCGAAGACACCGTGATCGCGGAACGCAAAACCGCTCCGGGCCAGTGGACCAAGGTGACGACCGGCGAATTCCACAAGAACGTGCTCTCCGCGGCCAAAGGCTGATCGCGTTCGGCATCGGCAAGGGGGATGCCGTCACCCTCTTCTCCACCACCCGTTACGAGTGGGGCGTGCTTGATTTCGCACTGGCCGCAATCGGCGCGGTCAATGTGCCGATCTATGACACCGATTCCGCGGCGCAGGCCGAACGCATTCTCAACGATTCCAACGTGAAGCTCGCCATCGCCGACGATCGCGAACGCTTCGACCGTCTTGATTCCGTGATTGGCCGCTGCCCGTCTCTGAAGCATATTCTGATGCTCGACGCCAATGCCATGGGCGCGCTGGAGGGATTGGGCGTCACCGTGTCCGACGAAGAGCTGGACGAGCGTATCACGTCGGTGCGTGCCGACGATCTGGCCACCATCGTGTACACGTCCGGTTCCACGGGGGCACCGAAGGGTGCCGAGCTGTCGCATCGCAATTTCGTGTCGATCACGCGTGCCGGCAGCCTTGCGCTGCACGAGATGATTCTCGAGGACCATCCGCGTCTGCTGCTGTTCCTGCCGCTCGCCCACTGCTTCGCGCGCTTCATCCAGTACGCGTCGATCGCTTCCGATGACGGCGTGGTCGGCTATCTGCCGGACACCAAGACGCTGCTGCCGGATGTGCGTTCGTTCGAGCCGACGTACCTGCTGGGCGTGCCGCGCGTGTTCGAGAAGGTGTACAACGCGGCTTCCCGCAAGGCCGGCATGGGTTGGAAGGGCCGCCTGTTCCTCAAGGCCGCCGAATCCGCGCGCGACTGGTCGCGCATGCAGCAGGCTGGCGAGAAACCGACCATGAAGCAGACCGCCGAACACCTGTCGTATGAGGCGTCCGTATACCACACCGTGCGTGGCGCGTTGGGCCCGCGTATCCGTTATGTGGCGTGCGGTGGCGCTCCGCTGGACGTGTCGCTGGCGCATTTCTTCAATGGCATCGGCCTGCCGATGATCCAGGGCTACGGTATGACGGAAACCGCGGCGCCGTTTGCCGCGACCCGCGTCACGGACAATGTGATCGGTACCGTCGGCCAGCCTGCGCCGGGATCGTCCGTGCGTATTTCCGACGATGGCGAGCTGCAGGTCAAGGGACCGAACGTGTTCATGGGTTACCACAATCTGCCGGAGAAAACGGCCGAGGTGTTCACCGAGGACGGTTGGCTGCGCACCGGCGATCTTGCGTCGATCGACGATGAGGGTCGTATTACGATTACGGGCCGCAAGAAGGACATCATCATCACCGCCGGCGGCAAGAACGTGTCGCCGATTCCGATGGAGCAGGAGATTGCGAAGTGTCCGATTGTGGAGCATGCCGTGGTGGTGGGCGATAATCGTCCGTTCATCGGCGCGCTGGTCACGCTCGATCCGGAAGGATTGGCGGCCTGGCTGCCGTCCGTGGGCCTGTCCGCGGATACGCCGCTTGACCGCGTGGCGGCTACCGCCGCCGTTCATGACGAGATTCAGAAGTATGTGGACAAGGCGAACGCGACGGTTTCGCGCGCCGAATCCGTGCGTAAGTTCGTGGTGCTGGATGCGCAGTTCACGCAGGAGAACAAGTGCCTGACGCCGTCGCTGAAGGTGGTGCGTCCGGCAGTGAACCGCGTGTTCGCCGACGTGATCGACCAGCAGCTGTACGCCGGCAAGCGCTGAGCCGCACATAGGTAAACAAAAACAGCACGGCGGGGAACGCTGCGTACAAAAGTACGTCAACTTCCCCGCCGTGCTGTTTTTTAAGCGCACCCCGTATCGCTGAGATAACGCGTGCGGTAACAGTGCGGCAGGAAACGCCGGCGTACGAAGGTACGTCAAGTTTCCTGCCGTGCTGTTAACGCTCCGTTATTTCAGTGACGGTTGTTGAGGCGGTGGTACATTTCGCTCAGCTCCAGCTCCTTCTCGAACTGGCGGGCGTGGTGTTCTCGTCGATGACGGCGAGTTCGACGCCGGCGATGCGGGCGAAGTCCTCCCAAGCCTCACGACCGACGGACGTGGTCATGCAGGTGTGGTGGGAGCCACCGGCGGTGATCCAGCACTGCACGGCGGTCTTCAGGTCCGGCTTCGGCTTCCACACGGCGCGGGCGCACGGCAGGTTCTTCAGGGAGCCTGCGGTTCGACGATGGTGACCTCGTCCATGAGCAGGCGGAAGCGTTCGCGCTCGTCGGCCATGGAGACCACGACGCGTCGGCCGGCTTGCCGGAGAACACCAGACGGACCGGGTCGGACTTGCCGCCGATGCCCAGCGGGTAGATGGCCAGCTTCGGCTTGGCGATGGTGCCGATGGACGGGGAGACTTCCAGCATGTGGGAGCCCATGTCGAACTCGTTGCCCGGCACGAAGTTGTAGGAGTAGTCCTCCATCAGGGAGGCGCCACCCTCAAGGCCGTAGCCCATCACGGCGCCGATGCGCACCAGCACGGAGGTCTTCCAATCGCCTTCGGCGGAGAAGCCCCAGCCGTACTCGGACGGGAAGCGCTGCGGGCCGACGCCCGGCAGCTGCGGCAGGGTGCCGAGGTCTTCGAAGTTGTCGACGCCGGCGGTGCAACCGTTCTCACGCATCATGTTGACCATGGCGGCCTCTTCCTTGGCTGCGATGAACAGCTCATCGTAGCGGGAATCAAGCAGCTCGGGGGCCACGTCGTACTTGGCCTTGTAGTCTTCGATGAGGTCCTTGACCTGGCTGTCCTTGACCTTCTCGTAGGCGGCGACGAGGTCGTTGACGGCCCAGGTGTTGATCGAAGCGCCGAACACGCGTTCGGCTTCGGTCTTGTCGCCTTCGGTGACGGCCACGTTGCGCATGTTGTCGCCCCAACGCATGACCTTCATGTTCTGGGAGGCATCCCAGCCGGCGCAGGCGCGAGCCAGGTGCCGACCTTTTCGGCGACTTCCGGATCGGTGTAGTGGCCGACGACGATCTTGCGCGGAATGCCGAGACGGGACACGATGTAGCCGAACTCACGGTCGCCGTGGGCGGCCTGGTTCAGGTTCATGAAGTCCATGTCGATGGTCTCCCACGGGATTTCCTTGTGGTGCTGGGTGGCCAGCTGCAGCAGCGGCTTGGTCAGCACTTCGAGGCCGCGGATCCACATCTTGGCCGGGGAGAAGGTGTGGCACCAGGTGATCACGCCGATGACGTTCGGGTTGGCGGAGGCTTCGGTCATGAAGGCCTTGACGCGTCGGAGGACTTCAGGGTGGGCTTGAGCACGATCTTGGCCGGGATCTTGCCGGTCGCGTTGAGGAAGTCGACCATCTCGCCGGTCTGCTGGGCCACCTGGCGCAGCGCCTCCTCGCCGTAGAGGTCCTGCGATCCGACGCCGAACCAGATTTCCTTGCCTTCAAATGGGTTTTCCATTGCCATGTTGGATTATTCCTTACTTCGTTGTTGGGTTTGTCGTTTCAGTTTCCGTCGCGTCAGTGCTGGCCGTAGACGTTGGTGTAGCGGTCGTTAAGGCTATCGATGTCTTCCTGGGAGATCGGGATGATGTCTCCGAGCTGCTTGGCGGCCCACATGGTGTGCGCCACCTCTTCGGTCATGGCGGCAGCTTGACGGCGGCTTCCGCGTCCTTGCCGATGGTGAACGGACCATGGTTCTGCATGAGCACGGCCGGGGACTTCGGATACTTCTTCAGGGTTTCGACCACGCCTTCGCCGATGGCTTCGGAGCCGATGAGGCGGAACGGGCCGACCGGCACCGGGCCGCCGAACTCGTCGCCCATCATGGTCAGGCCACACGGAATGTTCTGGCCGGTGGCCGCCCATGCGGTGGCGTAGGTGGAGTGGGTATGCACCACGCCGTACACGTCGGGCATGTGGCGGTAGATGTACGCGTGGGACGCGGTGTCGGAGCTCGGCGCTTCGGCGCCGTCGACCACGTTGCCGTCGAGGTCGCACACGACCATCGAGCTTGGGGTGAGGTACTCGTAGCGCAGTCCGGACGGCTTGATGACCATCAGGTCGGCGGTGTGCAGGCGCTGCGAGACGTTGCCTGCGGTCCACACCACCAGATTCCACTTGATGAGCTGCTCGTGCAGGGTGGCGACCACTTCGCGCACCTGCTTGACTTCAGCTCGTACTTCCGGGCCGTAATCAGCCAACGTTGCCATATTGTGTTCCTTTCGTCAGGCTTGCTGTTGTTACGATGGACGGTTATTTGGTTTCCAGCGGGATGCTTTCGATGGCGGCATGCTCGATCGGCAGCCCCTTGCGGAAGCGGTCGAAGAAGGCTTCGAAGCCGGCCACGTCGTTGGCGTCCGGCGCTTCCGTGGTGGAGGCCGCGTCGGCGAAGACGCGGGTGTCGAGGTAGTCGGCGAGCGGCTGGTCGGCGTGCCACAGATAGTCGGCGAGCACGGCCATGCCCCACGCTCCGCCTTCGGCGGCGGTGGCCATGACCTTGATCGGGGTGTCGAATGCGGCGGCGAGGATCTTCTGCGCGACCTTCGGCGTGGTGAAGATGCCACCGTGGCCGACGAGCGAGTCGACGGCGACGCCTTCGTCCTTGGTCATCACATCCATGCCGATCTTGACCGGCGAGAAGGCGCTAAACAGCTGGGTTCTCATGAAGTTGCCGAGGCTCATGCGCGCCTCCGGGCTGCGGGCGAACAGCGGTCGCCTTCCGGCAGGCCAGCCAGGAATTCGCCGGAGCGGAACGGATAGTTGAGCAGACCACCGCAGTCGGCGTCGACATCGTCCGCGATCGCGGCGCGGAACAGCGTGCCGTACAGCGTGCCGGCATCGACCGGCTGGCCGATCGCGGCGGCGAACTGTCCGAACAGGCCGACCCAGGCGTTGAGATCGGAAGTGAAGTTGTTGGCGTGGCTCATGCCGGCCAGGTCGCCGGCTGGGGTGGTGACGAGGTCGACTTCCGGATGCAGGCGCGCCAGCTTGTGCTCGAGCACGACCATGGCGAAAATCGAAGTGCCGGCGGAGACGTTGCCGGTGCGCACGCGCACGGAGTTGGTGGCAACCATGCCGGTGCCCGCGTCGCCTTCCGGCGGGGCGAGGACGACGCCCGGCTGAAGGGTGCCGGTCGGGTCGAGCAGTTTGGCGCCTTCGGCGGTGAGCGTGCCGGCCGGGGTGCCCGCCACGAGCGGACGGGGCAGCAGGTTCTCAAGCTTCCACGGCTGCGCGGCGACTTCCTCGATCGCGTCGAATCGCTTGATGAACTCGGTTTCGTAGGTATGGGTGGCCGGGTCGATGGGGAACATGCCGGAGGCGTCGCCCACGCCGAGCACCTTCTCGCCGGTGAGCTTCCAGTGCACGTAGCCGGCGAGTGTGGTGATGTAGTCCACCTTGGAGACGTGCTCCTCGTGGTTGAGCACTGCCTGGTAGAGGTGTGCCACGGACCAGCGTTCCGGAATGTTGTACTGGAACAGCTCGGAAAGCTTCTCGTGGGCTTCGTGGGTGTTGGTGTTCTGCCAGGTGCGGAACGGCACGAGCAGTTCACCGGACTCGTCGAAGGCGAGGTAGCCGTGCATCATGCGGAGAAGCCAATGTGCCCCACGTGGGTCAACCGTTCGCCATAGGCGGTTTCGACGTCGCCGGCCATCCGGGCGTATGCGGTCTGCAAACCCTTCCAGATTTCCTCCTGGGTGTAGCTCCACAGCCCGTCCTCGAGATGGCTGGCCCACTCATAGTCGCCCGCCGCGATGGTGTGGTAGGCGTCATCGATGAGCACCGCCTTGATGCGGGTGGAGCCGAACTCGATGCCCAGGCTCGTCTTGCCTGCGCGGATCTTCTCGGCGGTCACTGCGACCTGCTCTTGCGTCATAGTTCACGAACTCCTTGCGTCCGAGCGCCTCGCAACCACTCTGTCAACTGAATGTTAGCGCTCACTGTTAACGCTCACTATTGTAGGCACAAACCCGTGACGCACCAAATCCGACGTGTCATCGGAGCAATGAATATATAAACAAATCGAGAAGAAGCAGCGCCTTAGCGACGGCGGACAGGACCCAGGGAGCTGCGGTTGACCATCTGCGCCGACACCAGTCCGACGCCATGCTGCGATGATCCGAAGGAGTTCTCCTCCCCCGCGCCCAGCAGGTACAGCGTCTCGCGCATGGCGGCGACACCCAGCTGCTCAAAGCCGGGGCGGACCGTGGTCAGCGGCGGGAACATATTGTCCATGGCAGGCATGTCGTCGAAACCCACCAGGCTCACATCCTGCGGAATGCGCACGCCATGCTCATGCAGCGCGCGGGCCACACCCACGGCCTGGCTGTCGTTGGCGCAGACCATGCATGTCGGCAGATTGCCGCCGGTGCGGCCGATGTTGTCGAGGATGTGGTTCATCTTGCCGTACGCTTCAGAGGATTCCCAGGTCTCACACTGCACCGTCACGGAATTGACCGCATTGGCCGCGCATAGCTTGTTCCATGCCAGCAGGCGCGTCGCCGCGTCGCGCCACTCCTTGGGACCGGCGAAATACAGCACCGAACGGTGCCCGTATTCCACGACTAGATGCATCACGTCGGCCATCGCGGACCATTGGTCCATGCCGACGACGGATACGCGGCGGCGGTCGGCGGACTTCATCAGCCGCAGGCCGTCCTGCACGCCGATGCCACCGTGCGTGGATGTGACGATCACACGAGGCTGCGCGATCCGCGTCCGGCATGCCGCGGAAAACATGACATCGGTGGGCGTGAGGAAGATGAACGCATCGACGTTCATCTCGTCGAAGGTGCGGCACAGGTCGTCGAATTCCTCCTGCGAGCACAGCGCCTCATGTACCATGCTCACCGTCACGAACAGGCCATGCTGGCGGGCCATCGTCTCAATCGCGGAAATCGTGGAGATCGGGCCATAGAAATGCTGGCCGCCGGCGATCAGGCCGATGGTGCGGGACCGGTGCGAGGCGAGCGCGCGGGCGGAGTTGCTGGGACGGTATCCGAGCTGGTCGATGGCCTTCTGCACCTTCTCGCGGGTGGCGTCGGAGACGTCCGGCGAATGGTTGATGACGCGCGAGACCGTCTGGTGGCTCACACCAGCCAGCTTCGCCACTTCGAACATCGAAGGACGCTTATTGCCCGCATTGCGTTTGCCTGCCATGCCCCGTCGCCTTTCGCACACAACTGTTGGTACGTTCGCCTATTGTACACGCAACTTCAGTTAGCGCTAACAGCCGTCATGTTCCAAGGATGCGGCACACTGCGCGCAGGCTACCGCACGGCCGCCAAAGCACGCAGACGTGCCGCGAAGTTAGGCCAATCGGTGCGCATGGCAGTCAACAGCTTGCGGTTGGGCACGTCATCGATCGGCACCCATTCGATCTCCATGCTTTCGTCGTCGTTGGCCTTGGGGTCGACGCGGTGCCCCGGCCTTTCGAAGGCGAACACCGTGGTGTACGACCATGGGCCGTGGTCCTCACAGTACGAGCCGACCACGTCGATGTCCTCCGGCGTGATGTTGGCTTCCTCGTACGATTCGCGCAGTGCGCCCTCGATCGGGCTTTCGCCATCGGCGGTGGCGCCGCCGGGAATGCCCCACGTGCCGCCTTCCGCGCTCCATACCGCGCGGTGCTGCATGACGATGTGCGTCACCTCACCGGTCGTCTCGCTGCGGCGGGCCAAGAGCACGCCGGACGCGCCGTTCGTACCCCAATGCTTGCGGCCGCAGGCGCAATCGACCCAGCGTCTCCCGGCTGGTGCACGTTCTCCTTGGGCGGCAGCGGCTTCGCGGCACCCGTTTTCGCATCATATTCGGCGTCCGGCGCGAGGTCGGAGCGCGTGACGTTCCACAGATCGGTCCATTCGACGCCCAATTGCGCCGCCAGACGGCGCGCCAACGGCAGGCTCAGGCCGATGATGCCGTGCGGATCGCCTTCGATCGAGTCGATGAACGCGCCGCCGAAACCTTCCAAAGTGAACGATCCGGCCACTTCCAGCGGCTCGCCGGTGGCGATGTAGCGTTCGATATCCAGGTCGGAATATTCGCAGAAGTGCAGGGTCGCTTTGCTGGCGCCGCGCACCATGCGGCCCGACGCGAAGTCGATGAGGCAATGGCCGGTCCACAGCTCGCCGGTGGCACCGCGCATGGCACGCAGCCGTTCGCGCGCTACCTCTTCGCTATGCGGCTTGCCGTAGCATTCGCCGTCCAGCAGGAACATGGAATCGCAGCCGAGAATCAGCGGGCCGGCCTTCGAACGGGTCAGGCTTGGACGGCCATCCACGAAATCGGCGATCGGCTCGGCGACGGTGGGAATGGTGATGCCGGAGAAATCGCGGG
>ENA-OQAS01000642-OQAS01000642.1-human-gut-metagenome-genome-assembly--contig:-NODE-642-length-18096-cov-2.409817_pt1 | contig 18096 bp, 20 predicted proteins | sample MGYA00242733_ERZ504523 | MGnify/ENA primary metagenome ERZ504523 (study PRJEB26092, sample SAMD00036239) | human gut metagenome | host: Homo sapiens | study: EMG produced TPA metagenomics assembly of...
AGTTGTTCATTCCAAACCATCTTACCGCCAGATGAGCAGTATGGCTTTCCATTTTCATCCGGAAAATCAAATTGTGTGAACCAGTAGTCGTAAATAAGCTTAGCTTGCTGCTCTAAATTATCGTTTATCGCATTATTTATAAGCTGCTTTTTGTTAATTATCTCAAGTAATCGTGCAACATCTTCTTGTCCACTCTCAATAACAGGTATAATTATCTCTTTTAAATCTGGAATACATAAATTGCTTACAATAGAACCGGTTGCATCTGCACGTTTAAATTGTGTTTGAACGAAATCAGACATAAGTGTATTTAATAAATAATACGGGTCACATTTCCCCTTATTAACCTTTAACAGAACCAGTCTTTGACCTAAACAACACTTTAATCCTTTAGGGACAATACCGACCACGCCCATTGGAGCTTCTCTTGAAATTATAATATCTCCTTCTTCAGGTATCGCTCTTTTAGTTCTTTCCAAATATGTTGCTTCATCAACAAAATATCCATCTGTAAAATCAAGATTTCCATCCTTTAAATTAAAGTTACGAACTACCCGAATACCTTCGTTTTTCCAGTCAGGCGTTGTATGAGGCAGTCAACAATGTCTGTGCACAAATCGTTTAGTTTGTAATACTTCACTTGTTACCCTCCTTAAGTTCTAAATATATTTTTTTCCACTTAGCAGATGGATGTTTACAAATTGAGTCTTTGGAAGCAAAAGCACATACACCTTCAATATAACAGTAACCACAAATATCTGGATTTGCTTGCCGACAACCGAATGTCTGTTTTTCTGTATCCATCTTGTTAAGAGGAGAACGAATTGGGATACATAACTCTTTTGGAAAACTACTCATACTTCACCTTCTTTAACTGTTCCATGATTTCCGTTTTCAGTTTGTCGCCCTCTGCAAAATATTCTTGCAGTTTCTCTGCATAGGCACTCATACGAGCATTAAACTCGTCCTGTGACAATTCAACATATTCGATTTTTACATCAAAATATTGTCCAGCCGCAAGTGAATACTTCTTTTCTTTGATTTCATCATATGTAACAGCAACTGAAAAATCATCAACGGCTTCTTTATTAAGAAATGTATCAACAATTTTATCAATCTCAAAATCACGAAGTCTGCGTTTTTGATTATTACCGTCCTTATATTCTTCTCCCAGTTTTGAAGCATCTATCAGTACAACCTTATCTGTTTTTTGAATTATCAAAAATAATACTGATACATTCGTGCCGGTATTAGCAAATACATTTGACGGCATACTAATACAGCCATAAACAATATGTTCATCTACAATATGTTGTAGTATCTTCTTTTCTACACCTGATTTTGCGGTTACAAATCCAGTAGGAACTACAATCGCACCTTTTCCGGTTGATTTCAATGAATTAAGAACGTGCTGAATGAACAACGTATAAATTGCCATACTCTCTTTCTTCTTGGCAGGTACTTTCGGAACTCCCGCCCAAAAACGAACGGGCATTGCTGCTATACGCTCTCTTGTATCTGAGAAATCCATCTTAAAAGGCGGATTTGAAACTACATAATCAAAAGTTCTTAATTCCTGTCCATTATCACTCTTATGATATGGAGCAATCAGCGTATCTCCTTGAATTGCGTGGTCAAGAGAAGATACCAAGCTGTTCAGGATAAGATTAAGTTTTAACATTTTATTACTTCGCTGTGAAATATCCTGTGCAAAAATCGTACACTTATCTTCGCCAATTTTATGGGCAAGAGCCATCAAAAGTGTCCCTGTTCCGGCTGATGGGTCATAACACTCAATGCTATGTAAATCAGTTGCATTTCCAACAAGCAATCTTGCCATAATCGTTGCAATAGCGTGAGGAGTATAATACTCTGCATACTTACCACCGCCTGCGGTATTGTAGTCCTTTATCAGATATTCAAATATATCTGCAAAGAAATCATAGTGCTTCTCAAATGCTTCTTCAAAAGAAAAGTTTACCAACTTATCAACCAAAGCACGGGCAAAAGGTGCTCTTGCTGTATCGTCCGTTACATACTGTGTCAGCTTTTCAAAAAGCGGTATTTTTGTATTCTGAGCAGTCTGAGTTGAAAATATATCAATATTCTTATCTGCTATATCTGTCATCGTGCTGTCAAAGATTAAATCAAAATCGCCCTTTGCCTGCTGATTCCATAAGTTGGCAATAAGATGTTCCGGATTAAGTAATGGAATATCTGACGGTAAACTATCAAAAATATCCAAGCGGTCATCTTCTGACATTTCTGCATAAGCAAGTTCCCATTTTTCAGCATTTTTAAGAACCGGACTTACTTTTTTTACTTCATATCCGAACTTATCATTAAGGAACTTATAAAGGAAAACCTGTGTGATAATTTTATATTCGTTACCATCGTTTCCCATACCATAGGTCTGACAAGTTGCTTTTAAGGCATCTATCAACTCTATGGTTTTTCTTTTATCGTCTTTATTTCTTCCATTGTGTTCTCCTTTATGCCACTGAATAAGTCTGGTTATACTGGTCAAGATACTGTTTTGTAATCCTGCTCTGTATAAATACTCTATCCTCACGAGCACTCGCTATTCCCAACTTATCAATGCCTGCTTTTATTTGTGTCATAACCGTTCTCTCAAAATATGCGTCTTTCTTCAATATATCATTTCTGTCATACACTTTCTGGTCAATATCAGACTTAATAGAAAGCAAAACATTCATAATAGACATATCATATTCTGAAACAATCGGCTGTTTATTTGCTGCTTTTCGAGCAAGATTTTCTTCCCTGATTCTTTTATGAACCTTGCGAATTTCGCATCGCCATTATATTTTCTCAGCAGAACCGTGTTTTTCTTCTGCAATTCATCAAGCTTTTTCAGAATATCTTCCAATTCCTTTCCTTGCTCCTCAATCTCAGATACACTCTTAGGTTCAAAACCATGTTGCTTGAAGCGAAGCAAAAATGCTTCCTGCAAAGTAATAAACTCAGGATCATCAGGGTCGATATTCTGAGTAAAGGCACGAACAGTCTTTTTATACTTTTCTGTTACTGCGTCTTTACCACCGACGATTTTTAATTCTTCTTCACTGATTTTGCTGAAATTAAATGTAATATCCTCCATTGCTTCATTGACAAGCAATTTCGTGGTATCATCACTTGCAAAAAGTTCTTTCTGATTTATGTTATCAATATGATGTTGCACCTCTGAAATCAATGAAGGCAACTTTGTTAATTCCATTTTTGCAAATGTTTCCTTCAATTCATCATCACCAAAGGTTCTTACCAAATTACAACAGTCACGAGCAGCAATAAGAATTTTTTTAAGTTTAAGCAATTCCTGCTTATCCTCAATCGTAGATATTTCCGAACTAAATTCTTCTGCATTATCTGTGGTGTAGTTAAAAAAGAACCTGCTGCACTTCCTGCATTTGTTTAATGAGTTCTGCCGGGTCTTCAATAACCTGTTTGAATGTATCTGTTTCATTTCCCGCACCAACTTCATTCGGGTCATTAAAACGGTTCAGCTCTTTGAGGTATGCTTCATTTGTTTCCTCAAATTCCTTTTTATATTTGCAAAATCAATGACATAACCATAATGGTTTTCTTTATACGGTCTGTTGACTCTTGTAATTGCCTGCAACAAATTATGGTCTTTCAATTTTCGACCAAAATACAGGCGTTTCAATCTTGGTGCATCAAATCCGGTAAGAAGCATATTGAAAACGATAAGAATATCAACTGTCATATTATTTTTGAAGTCATCAATAATCTTATCTCTTGTATCTTTGTCATCACTATCGTGAAGTATAAGTCCAGCTCGCAAATGACTTTTCATAGAAGCGTCTTTATTAAGTTCTGCTTGAATTTCATCAAAATACGCAAACAGCTTCCTTGCCTGCTCACTTGTTTCACAAATGACCATACCGCCGAGCGTATTATCTCCCTGAATTTGTCTAAATCTCTTTAGGTCAGAAATAATATATCTAAGCAACTCTTTGACATAGTTATCGTGTTCAACAATCTGACTTTTCTTTACGTCTTTCTTTTCTACCAAAGTTTCAAGTTTTTCGTAAATCTCAGAAAGTCGCTCTTTATACTGAGTTTCTATGTCCTCACGGATAATTTTCAGCGTATATCCATCTAAAATTGATTTGTCATAATAGTATGTATGAATATAATTACCAAAAACTCTCCAAGATTCTCTTTCTTCTTTCAAAAGCGGTGTTCCTGTCAACGCAATCTTTATTGCATTTTTATCTGCATCAAGAAGATTAGCCAAGAATGAGCCTTCTGGTTTATACCCTCTATGTGCTTCATCAATAATAAACACCCTCTGCAAATTCGTTGCATATGCAGGAAGGTCAACTTTTGACCTATCTTCAGCAAAACGCTGTATATTTACTACTGTAATTTCAGGTTTTCCCGTATTTCCCTCTTGTGCTTGATTGTTACGGAACTGCTCCATAAGTTCAGCACGGGAACTTGCCGTTTTCACAACCAATCCACGAGCTTCAAATTCTTCTGAAGCCTGTTTCAGCAAATCAAGGCGGTCAACAATGAAATAAAACTTTGCAACTTTATTTTGTTTGCTGAAATAGTCAGAAAGAACATAAGTAAGATAATAAGAAAGGGCTGTCTTTCCACTACCTTGAGTATGCCATATAACACCTGAATTAACACCTTCATCAATCTTACTTCTTACTGTTAAGGCAGCAAACATCTGTTGATAACGCATTATATGTTTCTGCTCAATAAACTCTATCTTGCCATTTATTTCTTTATGAAAACGAACATAGGCAATTCCATATTTTAATATAAATAACAATCTTTCAGGACTGCACATAGATGTCAGTACTCGATTGGTCGGTGTATAGGCATCTAAATTTGTTTGATATTCCGGAGAAGTATGAATAACCTGACAATTAAAGTCAGTCAATATCTTCTTTTCAACAATCGGGTCAATATCCTTATATGGGAAATCTGCATTATAAGGTGCAATATCCAAATTTGTAGGATTTTCTTCTCTGAAACAGTTGAACGGTGCAGACTGTTTTGCCGTCGTACAATAGAATGCCCCCTGAACCGGAACAATACCACCCATAGTGTCATATTCCATATTATTAGAGAAAATCATCAACTGTGTAATATTCAAAAATCTCCTAAATTTTTTATTAGGAAATCTCTTTTGGTTCATTCTCTTGCTTTCTGCAACCATACCGCCGTGATTATTCGGCTTCTTTACTTCAACAAATACAAGTGGAAGTCCATTTACAAACAATGTAATATCAGGTCTAAATTCATCTTGGTCACGCTTACAAGTGAACTCGGCGGTAAAATGATATGTATTATTCTTTGGATTTTCAAAATCCACCAATCTAACAGGCGAAACAGACGATAAACGCTCGTAAAAACTACGTCCTATATCATCATTATCTAATTCCTGCCTAATAGTTTTCAATGTCTGTTCCGCTTCTCCTGCGTGGGTAGGATTAAGCCGTACGAACTGCTCCTTGAAAACGTTAATTAAGATATTGGTATCAGGGTCATATACTGTACCTGCCATATCCTCGGTTATTTTTCCAAAATAAGTATAACCAAGTCGTGTCAAATGAACCATTGCTGGCATTTGGACACGAGTAGCTTCGTTAAACATATTTTCCTTCCCATTTTTCTCCATTTTCACGCTTCCTCCTACCTCTTGTCTAAAATAGCTTCATCTATACACAAACTTCCTCATTACTGTTATAAATATAATTATTATATATTAATAATTAATGCCTTTCAAGATTTCAGTTTTATTATAGTCCTTTAGTATATCTCAAGATAAAAAATCTTAACAACTACCAAGATATTATATAAACATAAACCTCTAGCTTGTTTCACACGCAAAAAAGCAGGTGCAAAACGAATTTCACACCTGCCAAAATAAAATATATAACATTTATCATTCTTAATTATCAAAACAAGAACAAACTGCTATTAAATTCTATAATTACTTAACAGCTCTTACCTTAATAACACCGTCAATAGCTGAAAGCTTAGCTGTTACATCTTCTGTGATAGCTGAACCTGTATCAAGAACAGAATATGCATAATCTCCTCTTGACTTGTTATCCATAGATTCGATATTAATACCTGCATCACCCATAACGCTTGTAAGCTTACTGATGATTGCTGGTACATTCTTATGACATACTGTAACTCTTCCTGCTGATGCACATACACCACAATCACAGTTAGGATAGTTAACAGAATTAACAATATTACCGTTCTCTATGTAGTTTCTTAATTCCTTAACTGCCATACAGCACAGTTATCCTCAGCTTCCTCAGTTGAAGCACCAAGATGTGGAAGTACGATAACGCCTTCCTGACCTGCTGTTGTTGTGTTAGGGAAATCTGTAACATACTTGCAACCTTGCCAGACTTGATAGCATCAAGAATAGCTGGCTCATCAACAAGTACATCCCTTGCACAGTTAATAACTACTGTACCCTTCTTCATCATATCAAAGGCTGCCTTATTAATCATACCCTTAGTGCTGTCAAGTGCTGGTACATGGATTGTGATATAATCACATTCCTTATATATATCCTCAACATTAACAATATGCTTAACTTCGCTTGAAAGATTCCAGGCTGCATTAACTGAAAGATATGGGTCATATCCATATACTTCCATTCCAAGGCTTATAGCTGCATTAGCAACTAACTGTCCGATAGCACCAAGTCCGATAACGCCAAGCTTCTTGCCTTTGATTTCCTTACCAGCAAATGCTTTCTTAGCCTTTTCTGCTGACTTTGCAATATCCGCATCATCTTTATTATCTTCTACCCACTTGATACCACCAAGTAAATCTCTTGAAGCTAAAAGTAAAGCTGCAAGAACATGTTCCTTAACTGCATTGGCATTAGCACCTGGTGTATTAAATACAACGATACCCTTATCTGCACATTTATCTAGTGGAATATTATTAACACCAGCACCAGCTCTTGCTATAGCAAGAAGATTATCTGGTAATTCCATATCGTGCATCTTGGCACTTCTTACAAGTACTGCATCTGCTTCTTCAAATGCTGCATTAGCATTATAATCGCTTGAGAAAAGGTCAAGACCTACAGAAGCTATATTATTAAGACAATTTACGTTAATCATTAGGCATTCTCCTTTTCGAACTTCTTCATAAATTCAACTAACTTCTCAACACCTTCGATTGGCATAGCGTTATATATAGAAGCTCTCATACCGCCAACTGTTCTGTGTCCCTTAAGATTTACAAATCCGGCTGCTTCTGCTTCTTTAACAAACTTAGCATCAAGTTCCTTATCTCCTGTTACGAATGGAACATTCATAAGTGAACGGTCTTCCTTAACAACTGTTCCCTTAAACATCTTAGACTCATCAAGGAAATCATAAAGAATTTTAGCCTTCTTTTCATTGTGTTCTTTCATAGCTGAAAGTCCACCCATCTTCTTAATCCACTTAAATACCTTGCCGCAGATATAGATATTGTAGCAAGGAGGTGTATTATAAAGAGAATCTGCATCTGCCTGTGTCTTCCACTTTAACATAGTTGGTGTTCCAGGAAGTACATCATCTGTTATAAGGTCTTCTCTGATAATTGCAATAACAACACCAGCAGGTCCGATATTCTTCTGAACTCCGCCGTATACTACACCATATTTTGTTACATCAATTGGTTCTGATAAGAAACAAGATGAAACATCTGATACAAGTATATGTCCCTTAGTATTAGGGAGTGTCTTATACTTTGTTCCATATATTGTGTTGTTCTCACAGATGTATACATAATCTGCATCCTCTGGAATATCAAGATCTGAACAATCTGGTATGTATGAATATGTCTTATCCTCTGAGGAAGCTACAGCAACAGCCTCACCATAGATTTAGCTTCATTAAATGCTTTCTTAGCCCACTGGCCAGTGATAATATAAGCTGCTTTTTTGTTCTTCATAAGGTTCATTGGAACTTCTGCGAAGAACTGCGATGCACCACCCTGAAGGAATAATACCTTATAATTGTCAGGTATATTCATAAGCTCTCTTAAGTCTTTTTCAGCTTCTTTGATGATGTTATCGTAAACCTTGGAACGATGGCTCATCTCCATAACCGACTGACAGAACCCTGGTAATCTAACATCTCATCTGCTGCTTCCCTTAATACTTCTTCGGGTAATACTGCTGGACCTGCACTAAGTTATAAACTCTTGCCACTTTCTCTTCCTCCTGATTCATTTCAATAATTAATCATAAACATTTAATCATAAGTAAATATATTCAAAATAACTTAATATATTAAAAATTTATTAACATTTATTCTATTCCTGCTAAATCGCTCTGTCAAGTTAATATTTTATCATAATAAAGTATTTGCTGTACTTTTTTTAATACCAAAAGGCTGATGCTTAATTAGCACTCTCCTTTTTATTAAGATCATCTCTGTCAAATGCTTCTGATATAGGTGCTCCAGGTGCAACCATAGGGAATACCTTATCATCTTTGCATATATCACATTCAATGACGCAAGGTATATTAAGCTCGATAGCTTCTTTAAGAGCCTTCTCAAAGCTTTCTATATCTGCTACACGGTATGCCTTAGCTCCCATGCCTTCTGATACCTTAACAAATCAACCTGATCGTTAAGTACTGTTGCAGAATAACGCTGTCCATAGAAAAGATCCTGCCACTGGCGTACCATACCAAGAACGTGATTATTAAATATAACCTCGATTATTGGAATATTGTAACGTGTAGCTGTTGCAATCTCATTCATATTCATACGGAAACAGCCATCTCCTGCTATATTAATAACAACCTTATCACGACAGCCAACCTTAGCACCTATGCTTGCACCAAGTCCATATCCCATTGTGCCAAGTCCACCTGATGTAAGAAGTGTTCTTGGACTTTTGAACTTATAATGCTGTGCAGCCCACATCTGGTGCTGTCCTACATCTGTAGATATAATTGCATCTCCGTTAGTAATCTCATATATCTTTTCCATAATATATGGTCCATTAAGAACATCTTTTCTATACTTCATAGGGAACTTTTCTTCATAATTTTTGATATGTTCCATCCATTCTGTATGCTCTGACTGCTCAAGCTTGGCATTAACTCTCTTTAGTATCTCAGCCGCATCACCTATTACAGAAGCATCTGTATGTATATTCTTATTAACCTCAGCCGCATCTACATCAAACTGAAGAATTTTCGCATTCTTTGCAAATTTCTTTGTATTTCCTGTAACCCTGTCAGAAAATCTTGCACCGATTGTAATAAGAAGGTCACATTCTGACACACCAAAGTTAGATGTCTTAGTTCCGTGCATACCAAGCATACCTGTATAATGAGGATCTGAACCATCAAATGCACCTTTACCCATAAGTGTATCGCATACAGGTGCATCTATCTTTTTAACGAATTTTCTTAATTCATCCGAAGCTTCTGATGCAATAACTCCGCCGCCAACAAATACATATGGCTTCTTAGCAGCTTTAATCATAGCAACTGCATTTTCTACATCTTCTTCTGTGATTGTATCTGTAACTCTCTCAATTGGCTTAGGAGTTTCTTTAATGTAATCACACTCATTAGCTGTTGCATCTTTAGTTATATCAACAAGAACAGGACCCGGACGTCCTTCCTTAGCTATCTTAAAGGCTCTTCTTAATGTAGCAGCAAGATCCTTTACATCTTTTACAATAAAGCTGTGCTTAGTAATCGGCATAACTATTCCAGCTATATCTACTTCCTGAAAACTATCTCTACCAAGGAGTGGAAGTGTAACATTACATGTAATGGCAACGATTGGAATTGAATCCATCATAGCTGTTGCAATACCTGTTACAAGATTAGTGGCACCAGTCCTGATGTCGCAAAGCATACACCAACCTTTCCTGTTGCTCTCGCATATCCGTCTGCGGCGTGAGATGCACCCTGTTCGTGAGATGTAAGGATATGTGTTATCTCATCTGAGTGCTTATATAACGCATCATAGACGTTAAGAATGGCTCCACCTGGGTATCCAAATACAGTATCTACACCCTGTTCTTTTAAGCATTCAACTATAATCTCTGAACCATTTAATATCATTAGTCTGTCTTCCTTTCATTATATTTATCATTCTATTTTATCTAAATATACTTATTATGCCTCTGGTGTCTTTAAAACAGCACCTCTGTTACCTGATGTAACCATTGAAGCATATCTCTTAAGATATCCTGTTGTTACCTTAGGTTCTCTTGGCTGCCATTTTGCTTTTCTTGCAGCAAGTTCTTCATCAGAAACTTTAAGTTCAAGCTTTAAGCCTGGAATATCAATGCTTATGATATCGCCTTCCTCTACTAAAGCAATAGGACCGCCTACTGCTGCTTCTGGTGAAACGTGTCCGATAGAAGCACCACGGCTTGCACCTGAGAAAACGTCCATCTGTAATAAGTGCAACTGATGAACCAAGTCCCATACCAGCAATAGCTGATGTTGGGTTAAGCATTTCTCTCATACCAGGGCCACCCTTAGGACCTTCATATCTGATAACAACAACATCACCAGGTACAATCTTTCCACCCTTGATAGCTGCAATAGCATCTTCTTCACAGTCAAATACTCTTGCTGGACCTTCGTGTACAAGCATTTCATCAACAACTGCTGAACGCTTAACAACTGAACCATCTGGTGCAAGGTTACCAGAAAGAACTGCAAGACCTCCTGTCTTACTATATGGCTTATCAACTGGTCTTATGACTTCTTCATCTTTATTATAAGCCGTAGCAATGCACTCACCGATTGTCTTTCCTGATACTGTCATACAATCTGTATTAAGAAGTCCAATATCAGCAAGCTCCTTCATAACTGCATATACACCACCGGCTTCATTAAGATCTTCCATATATGTAGGACCTGCTGGTGCAAGGTGGCAGAGGTTAGGTGTCTTTTCGCTTATTGGATTAGCGAACTTAATATCAAAATCAAAACCAATCTCGTGTGCAATAGCTGGAAGATGTAACATACTATTTGTTGAACAGCCAAGTGCCATATCAACAGTAAGTGCATTCATAATAGAATCCTTTGTGATAATATCTCTTGCTGTAATACCCTTATTAACCATATCCATAACAGCCATACCAGCGTGCTTAGCAAGCTTAATTCTCTCTGAATATACGGCTGGGATTGTTCCATTCCCACGAAGTCCCATACCAAGAGCTTCTGTAAGACAGTTCATAGAGTTAGCTGTATACATACCTGAGCAAGAACCACAAGTAGGACATACCTTTTCCTCAAATTCAAGAACATCTTCTTCTGTCATTGTTCCAGCGGCATATGAACCAACTGCCTCAAACATAGATGAAAGACTTCTCTTCTTACCCTTTACGTGACCTGCAAGCATAGGACCACCTGATACAAATACTGTAGGAAGGTTAAGTCTTGCTGCTGCCATAAGAAGTCCCGGAACGTTCTTATCACAGTTAGGTACCATAACAAGTCCGTCAAACTGATGTGCAATAGCCATACATTCTGTTGAGTCAGCTATTAAATCTCTTGTTACTAAAGAGTACTTCATACCAACGTGTCCCATAGCAATACCATCACACACTGCGATAGCTGGGAATACTACTGGAACACCACCAGCTTCTGCTACTCCTAACTTAACTGCATTAACAATCTTATCAATATTCATATGACCTGGTACTATTTCATTATATGAACTTACAATACCAATCATAGGTTTCTTCATCTCTTCTGCTGTGAAGCCAAGTGCATTAAAAAGGCTTCGTGCAGGCGCCTGCTGCATACCGCTTCTTGCGTTATCACTTACCATAACTATTCTCCTTGTAAATCTAATTCTTTAAGTTAAAATGTTCTCTTAGCTCGCATATTTACATAAAATACATAACTTATTCCAATATTCGTTAAGCCTTCATACATTATACTGCTTCACTAATTATCCAGCTTTTATACATTATGCTGCCAGGAAACATTTATCATTACTGTCTATACTTTATTTATACTCTCTCTGCTATAAGGTCACCCATCTTGTCTGTTCCGACCTTTGTGCAGCCTTCTGAATAAATATCTGTTGTTCTGTAGCCTTCCTTAAGGACTGCTGCAACTGCTGCCTCAATGGCATCTGCTTCCTTATCAAGGTCAAGTGAATATCTTAACATCATAGCTGCTGAAGGATAGTTGCTATAGGGTTAGCTATATTCTTTCCTGCTATATCTGGTGCTGAACCATGGCTTGGCTCATATAAGCCTAACTTAGTCTTACCAAGGCTTGCTGATGATAACATACCGATAGAACCTGTTATCATACTTGCTTCATCTGAAAGAATGTCACCGAACATATTCTCTGTAAGAATTACATCAAACTGTCCCGGATTCATAACAAGCTGCATAGCACAGTTATCTACAAGCATATCCTCTAATTCAACTTCTGGATAATCTTTAGCAACTTCGTGTACAATCTTTCTCCAAAGTCTTGAAGAATCAAGTACATTTGCCTTATCTACACTTGTTACTTCTTTCTTCTCTTCATAGCAATTTCAAAGCCCTTGATTGCTATCCTTCTAATCTCTTCTTCATTATATGTAAGAGTATCTATGGCAGTCATAAGTCCGTCAACTTCTTCTGTGTGTCTTTTACCAAAGTAAAGACCACCAGTAAGCTCTCTCATAATAACCATATCGAAGCCATCTCCGATTATCTCTTCCTTAAGAGGCAGGCTGCCTTTAACTCATTGTATAAATATGCAGGACGAATATTAGCAAATAACTCCAAATCCTTACGAATCTTTAATAATCCAGCCTCTGGTCTTAGCTCAGGTGCAACATCATACCATCTTGAGTTACCCACGTTTCCACCAACAGCACCAAGAAGCACTGCATCTGAAGCCTTAGCAATTGCTACTGCCTCATCTGTAAGAGGTACTCCACACTCATCAATAGAGCAGCCTCCCATTAAAATCTTCGTATAATCGAACTTATGTCCATATTTGTCAGCCACTGCATTTAACACTTTAACTGCTTCTGCGACTATCTCTGGTCCGATTCCATCACCGGGAATTAAAGTTATTTTACAATCCATAACGTATCCTGCCTTTCCTTCTTGTACTAACGCCCTACTTAAGTTTATTAACCCACTTTCAGGCTATTGGTTAATATATTACTCCATAATAGTGCATTTTTCAAGTATTTGTACAATATCGACAGTACCAAAACACCCATTTTTATCAAAATAGAAAAAGCACATTTTCGCACCGTATTCGGTCGTTTGCATCAACCTATATATTCGTGCGAGTGTGTATTATCGCCACATAATATTTTTTGTATAACAGAGAATCCTATCAGAATTTCCCATTACACAAAAAGCTTCCAGTACCATTTACCGGCACTGGAAGCTAAATCTTTTAATTCTGATTTATTATTCTCTCTGATTATTCTTCTGATGAAGCTGGCTTTTCTACCTGAGCAATTGCTTTCTTCTGCATTGTTATACGGCAGTTCTTATTGTTACCAAATTCAACGATAACATCATCTTCTGTTATATCAAGAATAACACCATAGAAACCACTTGTTGTAAGAACATAATCACCTATCTCCATAGAGTCCATAAGCTGCTGCTGTTCTTTCTGCTGTTTCTTCTGTGGCTTAATTGCGAAAAAGTACATTAATGCACCAAGTGCAACTACATATACTACAATAATACCAAGCTGTCCCATATATATTCCTCCTAATTACTTGCCTTCATATAGGCTCAATATTGTTATAATACCTTAATTGTGGTCATATGTCCATTGTTTAATGATAAATTTATAGCATTTTTATGATTTTAAATATTTATGCACTGCCATTAATTATTTCTTATCATAAGTCTTAAGCAGATACAATCTCTCATCCTTAAAGCTCTTGTAATTTCCTGCATCAATAGCCCCCCTTATATCTTCCATAAGGTGATTATAAAAGTAAAGGTTATGAAGCACACAAAGTCTCATTCCAAGCATTTCCTTAGCCTTAAGCAAATGTCTTATATATGCTCTGGAATAATTCCTGCAGGCTGGACACTGGCAGCCCTCCTCAATAGGTGCTGTATCTTTTTCATACTTTGCATTAAAAAGATTAATCTTTCCAAACTTTGTATACACGTGTCCGTGACGTCCATTTCTTGATGGATATACACAGTCAAAGAAATCAATACCCCTGTCAACCGACTCTAAGATATTAGCTGGTGTACCAACTCCCATAAGATAAGTTGGCTTGTTCTGTGGAAGGTATGGAACAACCTCGTCCAGAACGTGATACATTTCTTCGTGTGTCTCACCAACCGCAAGACCGCCAACTGCGTATCCGTCAAGATCAAGCTCTGATATGCGCTTTGCGTGGTCAATTCTTATATCATCATAAATTGCCCCCTGATTAATACCGAATAACATCTGACTCTTATTTATAGTATCTTCAAGTGAATTAAGACGATTCATCTCCTTCTTACAACGCTCAAGCCATCTTGTAGTTCTCTCAACTGAATTAATAATATACTTCTATCAGCTTAGCAGGCGCACACTCGTCAAATGCCATTGCTATAGTCGAACCCAGATTAGACTGAATCTGCATACTTTCCTCTGGCCCCATAAATATCTTATGTCCATCTATATGTGACTGGAAAGTTACTCCTTCTTCCTTAATCTTACGAAGTCCCGCAAGTGAGAACACCTGAAATCCACCCGAATCTGTAAGAATAGGCTTATTCCAGTTCATAAACTTGTGAAGACCTCCAAGCTCTTTTATAAGCTTATCACCCGGTCTTACATGGAGGTGATAAGTATTGGATAACTCTATCTGTGTTCCTATTTCCTGTAAATCTGTTGTAGCAACTGCACCCTTAATAGCAGCCACTGTACCAACATTCATAAATACAGGTGTCTGCACAGTTCCATGAACTGTTGTAAATTCAGCTCTTTTTGCTCTTCCATCTGTCTTTAATATCTTGTACATATTCTCTCTTTCCTTATATATAATCTTAAATTAATTGCCCTTAAATATACAACCTATATTTCTCAACAAATATATATAATCTGCATCTCTTAATAAAATGCAATCTATATATCTAACAAATATATAACTCTTAATCTCTCTGTTCTATAATAAATAATCCTGATTAATCTCTCTTATAAAACTCTGTTATCCTGTCAATTCTTGATGTCATATTGGCAAATATCATATCCACAAGAGTAACTGCTGTCATCGCCTCGACAACAACTACAGCTCTTGGAACTATCATTGGGTCGTGTCTTCCCTTTATTGATACCTCTATATCTTCGCCAGATTTGCTGACCGTCTCTTGAGTTCTTGCTATTGAAGGTGTAGGCTTGACTGCCGCTCTTATGATTATATCAGAGCCATCGCTCATACCTCCAAGCACACCGCCACTGTGATTGGTCTTTTTGACAATCCTTCCATCTTTAATAGTAAAGCTGTCATTATTCGTACTTCCTGTACTGTCTGCTGCTGCAAATCCATCACCAATTTCAAAGCCTTTTACAGCACCAATGGACATTATAGCCTTTGCAAGATTAGCATCCAGCTTCTCAAATACAGGGTCTCCAACACCAGCCATCATACCAGTTACAACACACTCAATTATTCCACCCATTGAATCCTGCTCTTTCAGCTTCTCATCTGCGTACTTCTCAACCTGCATAGCAGCATTACTGTCTGGCATATTAAATGCGTTATTATCACGTTCATTAATATCAAAATTATTATAGTCTATATTAATTCTGCCAATTCTTGATGAATATGCGCATACATTTATTCCAAGCTCCTCTAATATCTTAACAGCTATCGCACCTGCAGCAACCCTGCCTATAGTCTCTCTTCCAGAACTTCGTCCGCCGCCTCTGTAATCCCTGAAACCATATTTTTCATCAAATGTATAATCTGCATGTCCAGGTCTGTAATAGCCTGCTATCTCAGAATAATCTGCTGAACGCTGTGTTTTATTATATACTACCATAGAAATCGGTGTTCCTGTCGTCTTTCCTTCAAATACACCTGACAAAATACTTACTTTATCATCTTCTTTCCTAGGTGTAGTATACTTTGACTGTCCTGGTTTTCTTCTGTTAAGAAACTTCTGTATATCTTCTTCACAAAGAGAAATTCCCGCAGGACAGCCATCAACAACAACTCCGAGTCCCTCTCCGTGAGATTCACCCCAAGTCATAAATTTAAAAATATTACCATATGTTGAACCTGCTGCCACTTATCTGCCTCCTATTCTGTATACATCTATATAAAAAACTGATATTATCTATAAAATAACACTCTATAGATAATATCAGATTTCCATTAATTATTCAAAACATTTTCAAGATTAATTCTAAGCTCATCTAACTGATGTGCTAAATCTGCATTCATCTTCTCAGGCTTACACTTGACAACAATTCTTTTCAACTGGTTCATAGCTTCCTTTACAGCCTTCTTCTTAGCTTTATCCCATACCTTTTTATTCTGGCTGTATTCGCCCTCAGCTCTCTTTAAAGTATTCTCAGCTTCAATATGCGAATTCCAGTATTCCTCATTCTTCTTATCCTGCTCGCCATACACTTCCGCTTCCCACTTAGCTCTCTCAATCTCTTCCTCTGACATATTAGAGCTTGAAGTTATCGTAATAGACTGCTCTCTTCCAGTTCCAAGGTCTTTAGCTGATACATTGACAATTCCATTGGCATCAATATCAAATGTTACCTCTATCTGTGGAACACCTGCCATAGCCCTCTTGATACCATTAAGCTTGAAATTACCCAAAAGCTTATTATCCCTTGTAAATCTTCTCTCACCCTGAAATACCTTAATATCTACTGATGTCTGGAAATTACCAGCCGTAGTAAATATCTGGCTGTGTCTTGTAGGTATTGTAGTATTACGCTCTATAAGTCTGCTTGCAATTCCTCCAACAGTCTCTATTGACAAAGACAAAGGTGTTACGTCCATAAGTATAATCTCTGATGCCGCTGAGCCTGGCATAAGCTGGTTGCCAAGCTTACCACCCTGAACCGCCGCACCAAGTGCCACACACTCATCAGGATTAAGATTTCTTGATGGTTCTTTTCCCATAATCTGCCTTACCTTATCCTGGACTGCCGGAATTCTTGTAGAACCTCCGACAAGAAGTACCATTCCTATATCATTCTTGCTAAGGCCTGCATCGTGAAGGGCATTCTCAACCGGAATAACTGTCTTATCAACAAGATCTGCCGTCAATTCATTAAACTGCTGTCTTGAAATATTCATATCCATATGATGTGGTCCATCTTTAGCCATCGCAATAAATGGGAGATTAATATTGGCATTAAATGCAGACGACAATTCTTTCTTGCTTTCTCAGCCTCTTCTCTTAATCTCTGCATAGCTGAAGCATCTTTAGACAGATTAATTCCATCAGTCTCTTTAAAGCGTTCAACAAGATAATTAACAAGCCTTGCATCAAATCATCTCCACCAAGATGATTATCACCTGACGTTGCAAGCACTTCAATAACATTATCCCCTATATCAATAACCGAAACGTCAAAAGTTCCTCCGCCAAGATCATAAACAAGTATCTTCTGAGGATTGCCATTATCAAGCCCATAAGCAAGTGCCGCACTTGTTGGTTCATTAATGATTCTAAGGACATTAAGACCAGCTATCTTACCCGCATCCTTAGTTGCCTGTCTCTGTGCATCATTAAAGTAAGCAGGTACAGTAATTACAGCATCTGTCACTTCCTCGCCAAGGAATCCCTCTGCATCTTTCTTTAACTTCATCAGAATATATGCTGAAATCTCCTGCGGTGTATACGACTTGCCATCTATCTTCTTCTTATAATCCGTACCCATATATCTTTTGATAGAGAAAATGGTTCTATCTGAATTAACTGATGCTTGTCTTCTAGCTGTATCTCCAACAAGACGTTCTTTGTTCCTGGTAAATGCAACAACTGATGGTGTCGTTCTATAGCCCTCACTATTAGTTATAACTGTCGGTGTATCACCTTCTATCACCGCCACGCAGCTATTAGTTGTTCCCAAATCAATTCC
>ENA-OQAS01000643-OQAS01000643.1-human-gut-metagenome-genome-assembly--contig:-NODE-643-length-18091-cov-2.307560_pt1 | contig 18091 bp, 25 predicted proteins | sample MGYA00242733_ERZ504523 | MGnify/ENA primary metagenome ERZ504523 (study PRJEB26092, sample SAMD00036239) | human gut metagenome | host: Homo sapiens | study: EMG produced TPA metagenomics assembly of...
TGGAGATAAGCTGGCGGACGGAGGAATAAGAGTCCGATAAAGGTGGAGAGTGCCCCATGCTTGTCAAAGTAGTGTTCCGCGTTCTGAACCTTGGCTTCATCAATCAGGCACATGTGTCCGAAGCGGCTGTTCGCAAATTTATAAACCAGCGGACGGCCTACGAAATAGGCTATATAATAATTGATGATGGCTCCTATATTGGCTCCGATGGTCGCAAATATAACTACCAGAAATACATTCAGGTCACTGTTTCCTCCGGCAGCCTTATAGGCGGCGGGCGGCACTACACTTCCGAGGGGAAAGGGATAAAAGAGCTTTCGATGGCCATTAATAACGTTATTGTCCAATAATTCAAGTGGTCCAGACACCACTGGATAAATGCAACTGATTCCATAAAATTATTATAAATATTTGTTTAAGTTAATCTTGCCTGTGCTGACATCTTCTTTAATGGCACGCAGCGCTTCATTGAAGTAGGTGTCGGTCATCAGTATGGTATCGCCGGTTCCCATGGTGGCGTACATATCCGGAATTTCTTTTCTGATTTTAGCCAGATAGTGCATGAACGAAGCGGATTCCTGCTGGTGGTAATAACCGTAAGCCAGAAAAAAGTAAGTGGCATCGGCATCCTCCGGAAATTCTTTGTTTATTAGTTCGAAGTACTGGTTGGCATATTCAAAATTATGTTCGTCAAAATATAGAGAGCCGATTTTGAACAGCACATCAAACCGTTCCTCCTTCGGAGTAAACTCCAATGCACGTGTGAATTGATGTTCCGCATTGCGGAGGTTGTTTTCTTGTTCCTCTTCGCTGATATCGCTTTTTTGAGCTTCTATTGTAAAGAAGCGTCCGGCTGCGATACGTATTTCGGCATCATGTTCGTTCAGCTCCAATGCTTGGTTGATATATTTGTATCCGTTTTCGGTATGCCCCAGATAGGCATGACAGAGCGCCGTGTCAGAATATAACTCGGCCAATTCGTAGTCGGTCAGGCCCGATTTCCGGTTTATCAGCTTTTCTATATAGCTGATGGCCGAAGCATGATCCGCATCTCCAGATAGATTTGTGCCAGTGCCAGATAGGCTTTCGTCTTGTTCTTGCTCACATTGGCCAGACGGAGATAGTAGTCGCAGGATTCCTTTAAATTGCCTGCCTGGTGGTAACCAAATGCTTTCAAAGTCAATGAATCTGTATTTTCATCATCAATGGCTAATGCGAAATCCAAGGCTTCGTTCGCCTCTTCGTATTGGCATTGTTGCAGATGGCATTTCCCCAGTTCGTTCCAATGCTCGATGGAATAGGGATACTCGTTCAGGGTCATGTTCAGGTAGGGGATGGCCAAGTCGGGCTTGTTGAACGTGCTGTAATAATCGCACAGCACATCGCGGAGGCGTTGGTTGGTTTTGGGCAGGGTTTGCATGTCGGAATGAGCAAACAGGCAGTCTACCCATTGTCCGGCATATTCTTCCTGATTGGCGTTGGTATAGTCTGGATGATATCCAGCAGCGTATCCACTTCGTACTCCTCGTCCATGACCAGTTGTTTGAATATCTCCTCGGCCTCTTCTATGCGGTCCTCCTCCATCAGCATGTCAGCTTGCAGGAACCTGCATTCACGGTCGGTGCTGTTGGCGATGAGTTGCGCTACCACTTTGGCTTCTTCCTTTTTGTTTTGCAGCATCAGGGAGCGTATCCGGAAAACCAGGGCGTCTGTGTTTTCGGGATGTAATTGGAGAGTGAGGTCTATGGCCTTGTCTGCATCTTTATGTCTTCCTTTTAAAGTGTAGTATTCGGCGATATCGATCAGTTCATCAGCTTCAAAATAAGCGGGGGTATGGTTCTCCACCATACCCTCGTATTTTGCCAATGCTTCTTTAAATTCCGGGTCTTCAAAGTAAGAAGACATGTCGTAGTTCATAAGCTTGTTTTTTATTTATTGATTTTGCTCCAGGTATCTTTTTAAAGATACGGTGCGGTTGAACACCAGATGTTCCGGTGTAGAGTCTTTGTCTACATTGAAATAACCGATGCGTTGGAACTGCAAGTAATCCAGCGGTTTGGCATCGGCCAGATATTTCTCTACATAGCAGTTGGTTAATACATTCAACGAATCGGGGTTGATCATTTCTTTCATGGCTTCCAGTGCGTCGCAGTTCTTTGCTTCGCGGATGGCGGCCATCTCATCACGCGGGTTCTCCACTTTCCACAGGCGGTCGTACAGGCGTACTTCGGCAGGCAGACAGTGTGCGCAGCTTACCCAGTGGATGGTACCTTTGATTTTGCGGTTGCTGCCCGGCATACCTGTTTTGCTGTCGGGATCGTATTCGCAGTATACCTCCACACGTTGCCGTTGTCGTCTTTCTTGCAGCCTGTGCATTTCACGATGTATCCGCTTTCAGACGCACTTCCTGTCCCGGAGTCATACGGAAATATTTCTTCGGGGCGTCTTCCATGAAGTCGTCGCGTTCTATCCACAGTTCGCGGCTGAATTCGATGGTGTGTGTGCCTGCCGACGGATCTTCCGGGTTGTTGACAGCTTCCATTTCCTCCACCTGCCTCGGGATAGTTGGTAATGATCAGTTTCACCGGATTGATGACTGCCGATACACGGGTGCACGGCTGTTCAAGTCTTCGCGGACAGCACTTTCCAGCAGGGCGAAGTCATTCAGGGCATCGTAAGTGGTATAACCTATCTTGTCTACAAATTTGCGGATGGACTCAGGCGAGTAGCCGCGACGGCGGAAACCGCAGAGAGTCGGCATACGGGGGTCGTCCCAACCGTTTACCAGATGTTCTTTTACCAGAATCAGCAGGTTACGCTTGCTCATCAAGGTGTAGTTCAGGTTCAGTTTGTTGAACTCATACTGATGAGGACGGTTGTCGTCCAGATCTTTACCCTCTTTTACCCAGTCCACGAACAGGTCGTACAACGGACGGTGGGGTACGAACTCCAGGGTACACAGCGAATGGGTCACTCCTTCAAAATAGTCGCTCTGTCCGTGTGCAAAGTCATACATGGGGTATGCTTTCCAGGTTTCGCCTGTACGGTGGTGCGGAGTCTTTACCACACGATAAATAATAGGGTCGCGGAAGTGCATGTTGGGGCTTGCCATGTCTATTTTGGCACGGAGCACCATTTTGCCTTCTTCTATTTCACCGCTGTTCATTTTGTTGAACAGTTCCAGGCTTTCCTCGATGGGACGGTTGCGGTAAGGGCTCTCGGTTCCGGGTTGGGTGGGAGTGCCTTTTTGTGCCGCGATTTGTTCGGAGTTCTGTTCGTCTATATAAGCCTTTCCTTCCTTTATCAGATTGACGGCGAAATCCCATAATTGCTGGAAGTAGTCGGATGCATAATATTCGTTTCCCCACTGGAATCCGAGCCATTGGATGTCCTCCTTGATGGCTTCCACGTATTCCATATCTTCTTTGGTCGGGTTGGTGTCGTCAAAACGCAGGTTACATACGCCACCATAGCGTGCAGCTATCCCGAAATCCAGACAGATGGCTTTGGCATGACCGATGTGCAGGTAGCCGTTCGGCTCGGGCGGAAAGCGGGTTTGTACTTTCCCTCCGTTTTTACCTTCTCTCAGGTCGTTCTCAACTGCCTGTTCAATGAAGTTCAGACTTTTCTTCTCTGTAGCTTCTGTAGCGTTCATTTCAGTCATTGTGATATCAATTTTACACTTTGCTGCAAAAGTACGCATTCTTTTTGGGATATCCTTTATTTCACAGGAATATATCCACCGTTTTTTATAATATTTTGCCCCTGGGGCGACAGGATATAGTCGATGAACGGGGTTACTTTTTCCTTATTGGCTACGTTGTAATAGTAGTAAAGAGGGCGTACTACGGGGTAAAGTTTCTTCTTTCCGTTTTCAAGGCTGGGCAGTACATAGTGCTTGCCGTCGTCGTAGGAAACGGCGATGGCTTTCACCCGGGGGGACAAGTAGGCCAGTCCCACATAGCCGATAGCGCCTTTGGTCTGGCTTACAGACTGGATCACGGCTCCGGTGGCGGGCATGGACAAGCTGCTGCTCATGTAGTTCTTGTTCTTCAGGGCGCTTTCTTTGAAAAATTCGTAAGTTCCCGAAGAGGTTTCGCGGGAATAGACAATAATTTTCATATCGGGTCCTCCCAGTTGCTTCCAATTGGTTATCTTGCCGCGGAATATGGCTTCCAGTTGCTGGCGTGTCAGTTGGCTGACAGGGTTGGACGGGTTTACAATGACGGCCAGGGCATCATACGCTATGATTACCTCCTCCACTTCCTGTTTGGCGGCTTTCAGTTTCATCTTTTCGCTGAATTTGATGGGACGGGAAGCCATAGCGATATCTGTCGTGTTGTCCATCAGGGCGGAAATCCCCACTCCGGTTCCCCCGCCGGTGACGGTTACCGCCGGTCGGGATCATCTTTCATGAAAATCTCGGCTGTTTCCTGTGACACAGGCAACACCGTGTCACTGCCTTTTATGCGTTGTGCGGTAATATTCAGACTACAAGCCAATAGAATAAAAAGAAATAGAGCTTTTAATTGATTCATAAGTTCTTATATTAATTCGTGTGCAAAAGAAACGTTTTCTTGTGTCATTTGTTTTACTGGTGTGTTACGATTCTGTTACGGGCAATATTCGCCGGCAAGGGTGGATTGAATCCGTCCTTGCGGGAAAATGGCAATAAGATCAGGATTGTCTTTGCTTGTAACAAGTTTGTAATATAATTGTAGCAAATACTTCAAGCTTCTTTCATATCACCTTAATATAAAGAGGCTTTTTTTGCATCGGTTATTAAAATGGAAGACTAAAACTGTATGAAACGAGTTTGGGAAAAGATTGTAGAAGGAATATTGACTTGCAGCGGTTTTGTAACGAGCATTACTATTTTGCTGATTGTCGTATTCTTGTTTGCGGAAGCTTTGGGACTTTTTAATAAAAAAAGTCATAGAAGAGGGATATGTGCTGGCGGTGAATAAAGCCAATCCGGTGCAGGAACTGAGTGCGGCACAAATAAAAGACGTTTTTGACGAAGAGATTACCAACTGGAAAGAGCTGGGAGGACCGGACGCGGAGGTTAAAGTTTTCCGGTTGGAGGATATCACCTCCTATTTCTCGGAGGAAGAGTTGGGAGCCGGGTACGAGAAAGCCCCCCGGTGCATCGGCGAGATCGTTGCCGGTAATCCAGGCATCATCGCTTTTGTTCCCTCCAAATTTATAGAGAAGGATTTTCCGGGCCACCTGCTGAAAGACGAGTCTATTTCTTTTGACGAGGTTTTGCCGGAAAGGAATGGTTCCCTACGGCTACTCCCGCCCCTCAGTTCGGATTTCTTCCTTTGATTACGGGTACGCTTTGGGTGAGTTTCTTTGCAATCCTGTTCGCTTTGCCTTTCGGCTTGTCGGTGGCGGTGTATATGTCCGAGGTGGCCGACCATCGGACCCGTAGTTTTCTGAAGCCGGTTATTGAGCTGCTCAGTGGTATTCCGTCCGTGGTCTACGGTTTCTTTGGGTTGATAGTCATCGTACCGCTTATTCAGAAAGTCTTTAATCTGCCTGTGGGCGAGACCGGATTGGCCGGAAGTATTGTTTTGGCTATCATGGCACTCCCCACTATCATTACCGTAAGCGAGGATGCGATGCGGAATTGCCCCCGTGCCATGCGCGAAGCCAGTCTGGCATTGGGTGCTACCCGTTGGCAGACTATATATAAGGTGGTGATTCCGTTTTCCATTTCTGGAATCACTTCGGGCGTTGTCCTGGGCATCGGACGTGCCATAGGCGAGACGATGGCGGTGCTGATGGTTACAGGAAATGCGGCCGTGATACCCACCACTATTCTGGAGCCGCTCCGTACCATTCCGGCGACTATTGCAGCGGAACTGGGAGAGGCTCCTGCCGGCGGCGCGCACTATGAAGCCTGTTCCTGTTGGGAGTAGTGTTGTTTTCATCACGATGCTTATCAACTTTAGTGTAGAATATATTTCATCAAGAACAAATAAATAATGTACTGATTTGCCGGTGTGCTAATGATTATGCGGCACACAGCGCACCAATGGGTATATGGATAGATTGACAAATGATTAATTAAGTATTTAAGATATGAAGCAAGATGTTTTCCCTGTCGGGCAAGGGGCGCGTAAAAGACGTTCGCAATGGCTGGCATTCGGCATTTTCAAACTGTTAAGTTATAGTATTGTCCTCATTCTGTTTGCCATTCTCGGTTTTATTATATATAAAGGTATAGGAGTAATCAGCTGGGAGTTTCTGACCACGGCGCCCAGTGACGGCATGACGGGTGGCGGTATATGGCCGGCATTGTAGGTACTTTTTATCTGATGGCGGGCAGTGCGCTGTTCGCTTTTCCGGTGGGAGTGATGAGTGGCATTTATATGAACGAGTATGCGCCGAAAGGCAAGCTGGTCCGCTTTATCCGGATGATGACCAATACCTGAGCGGTATTCCGTCCATTGTGTTCGGTTTGTTTGGTATGGCACTGTTTGTGAAATACATGGGGTTCGGCGACAGCATCCTGGCCGGTTCTTTGCGTTGGGATTGCTTTGTGTACCTTTGGTGATACGCACCACCGAAGAAGCTTGAGGCGATTCCCGACAGCTTCCGTGAAGGGAGTCTGGCTTTGGGCGCGACCAAGCTGCAAACCATCTGGCATGTGATTCTGCCTATGGGGATGCCCAACATCATTACCGGACTGATTCTGGCTTTGGGACGTGTATCGGGTGAAACGGCGCCCATCTTGTTTACGTGTGCCGCTTACTTCCTGCCGCAACTGCCGCATAGCATTCTGGACCAATGCATGGCATTGCCTTATCACCTTTATGTGATTTCTACCAGCGGAACGGATATGGAGTCACAGCTTCCTTTGGCATACGGTACGGCGTTGGTACTGATCCTTATTATTTTAATTATAAACCTGTTGGCAAATGCACTCCGCCGGTATTTTTCCAACAAAGTAAAAACGAATTAATAATTTGTCGGTGTGCCGATGGGTTGCGCTGTGTACCGCACGGACATTGGTACATTAGCACATAGACAAATCAGCAAATTATTAAAACATTAAGAATATGAATAAGATAGATGCAAAACATGTAAATTTTTTCTATGGTGATTTTCAGGCACTGAAAGATATAAGCATGACGATTGAAGAGAAATCGGTGGTGGCTTTCATAGGCCCGTCCGGTTGTGGCAAGTCCACCTTCCTCCGTCTGTTCAACCGCATGAACGACCTCATTCCCGGCTCTCGTCTGGAGGGGGAGATTTTGATTGACGGGAGAAATATATACGACAAGTCCGTGCAGGTGGACGAGTTGCGCAAGAGCGTAGGGATGGTCTTTCAGCGTCCCAACCGTTCCCGAAAAGCATTTTCGAGAATGTGCCTATGGTCTTCGGGTAAATGGGGTGAAAGACAATGAGTTTATCCGCCACAGGGTGGAGGAAACCTTGAAAGGAGCCGCATTGTGGGATGAGGTGAAGAATAAGTTGAAAGAATCGGCATTTGCCCTGTCCGGTGGTCAGCAGCAGCGGTTGTGCATAGCCCGTGCCATGGCCGTATCTCCTTCGGTTCTGCTTATGGATGAACCGGCTTCGGCACTGGACCCTATCTCTACAGCCAAGGTAGAAGAGTTGATTCATGAGCTGAAGAAAGAATATACCATCGTTATTGTCACCCACAACATGCAGCAGGCCGCGCGTGTCAGTGACAAGACAGCCTTCTTCTATATGGGCAATATGGTGGAATATGATGATACGAAGAAAATATTTACGAATCCGGGCAAGGAAGCGACCCAGAATTATATTACAGGGCGTTTCGGGTAAAGCATTCATCACAGCGTTGCACAGATGGGAGATAAGATAAAGCTGGAACTGATGTGCCACAACCCGATGCGGACTTGCTTGCTTTTCAGATCTAATGGTACGGATTTGTCTTTTTATTCTTCTGTCCGGAAAATTAAAATCAGTGTGAATCTGCGCAATCTGCGGTGAAAGAAATAATGATAAACAAAACAAGAATTAAGAATATGGTGAAATTTATAGAATCAGAACTTGTATCACTGAAGAAGGAAGTGAACGAGATGTGGACATTGGTTTACAATCAGCTGGACAGGGCAGGAGAGGCTGTGCTGACCTTTAACCGTGACCAGGCACAGCAAGTCATTGTCCGTGAGAAAAGGGTGAATGCGTTCGAGTTGAAAATAGACAGTGATGTAGAGGACACTATCGCTCTATACAATCCGGTAGCTATTGACCTGCGTTTTGTGCTGGCCATGTTCAAGATAAACAGTGATTTGGAGCGTTTGGGAGATTTTGCCGAAGGCATAGCCCGTTTTGTGGTGAGAAGCGAGGAAACCGTGCTGGATAGTGAACTGCTCCACAGCCTGCGTATAGAAGAGATGCTGAGACAAGTGCTCGGTATGCTCGAAATGACCAAGAACGCGTTGAATGAAGAAAATCTGGAGTTAGCCTCAATGTATTCAGTAAAGATAATTTGCTGGACGAAATCAATGCGGCTGCCCCTGCCGTCCTTACAAAATATCTGGAAACACACCCCGATAATTTCCTGACTTGCCTGGAACTCGGCACCGTTATCCGTAAGCTGGAACGTGCCGGAGACCATATAACCAATATCGCCGAAGAAATTGTTTTCTTCATCGATGCAAAGGTGCTGAAACATCGCGATAAGGTAGATGGACATTTCTTGGGAAAAGAAAAAACTCATTAAAATGCTGTTTTAGTCTATATTTTTGCTACCTTTGTATATACAATGAGGCCGATAAAGAGCATTTTGAATAATAATCTGCCAAAAAAGACAGAAAAATCTAAAAACATGTTGTATGGCATAGTTTTTTATTTGGCTGGTTTAAAAAAAGGCTCGATATTTGCATCGTTATCCTGAAAACAATCTTTTTACCTTAAAAAAAAACTAATACCTATTGAAAACTTAAAAAGGGGGCTTTGTGAAAAGACCCCTTTTTTATTTGCTGCATAATGGTTCTTCCGGTGTTAAATTTCACCTATTTATTGGTCAATATGTAAGATTTCTGTATTTATTAGCTTATATTAGCAACTTTCTTTTAAGTTAATGCTTAACTTTGCTGGCTCATAAGAATAGCGGTAAAAAGAATGAAGACAAAATACATCAAGTCGTTTTTACTATTTTTGTTATTAGGATGCTGCATCTCGGTGTCAGCCCAAAATATACAAGGCGTTGTAACAGACTCATTGACGAATGAACCCATACCCTACTTGTCAGTCTTTTATGAAGGAAAAGGCGTAGGAAGTATTACCGATAATGATGGAAATTATAAGGTCGAAACCCGTAAAGGCTGGAATAAACTCACCTTTTCGGCGGTGGGATATGTAACAAAAGTGGTGAATATAATTCCCGGCGTCACCAAGAACCTGAATGTGAGGATGAGACCGGATGATATCATGCTGGACGAAGTGGTGGTGAAGCCCAAACGAGAGAAATACTCCCGTAAGAATAATCCGGCAGTGGAACTGATGAAGAAGGTGATCGCTCATAAAAAGAATAATAAGCTGAGCGAGAACGATTACTATCAGTATAATAAGTATCAGAAGATCACGATGTCACTGAATGATGTGACTCCCGAGATGCTGGAAAAAGGCATGTATAAAAAGATGCCTTTCCTGAAAGACCAGATCGAACTTGCGAGGAAACCAATAAATTCATCCTTCCTATTTCGGTGGACGAGACCGCTTCGCAGAAAATTTACCGTAAACATCCCAAGAGTGAGAAGACCATTATCAAAGGAATGAGCTCTACGGGTGTGAACGAGCTGTTTGCAACGGGAGATATGCTGAGCACGGTGCTGAAGGATGTATTTACGGATGTGAATATTTACGACAATGATATCCGTCTGTTGCAGTATCCTTTCATCAGCCCTATTTCGTCCAGTGATGCCATCTCTTTTTATAAGTTTTACATTATGGACACCACATTCGTGGACAAGGACAAGTGCTTCCATCTCACCTTCGTTCCCAATAACTCGCAGGACTTCGGTTTTACGGGGCATCTTTACGTATTGGCCGACTCGTCTTATACGGTGAAGAAATGTACAATGAACCTGCCCAAGAAATCGGGGGTGAACTTTGTAGACAATATGGATATTATTCAGGAGTTCGAGCAATTGCCCAATGGGGAGTGGGTGTTGAAAACCGATGACATGATTGTGGAGATGACCTTGATGAAGATCATGCAAGGATTCCAGATACGAAGGACTACCCGTTACTCTGATTATGCCTTCGATGAGCTTCCGCAGCAACTTTTCAAGCGTAAGGGGGCCGAGATCAAAGAGGCGGACGCCATGATGCGCGGAGACGATTTCTGGAATCAATACCGGCCGGTTCCGCTTACGCAGACCGAGAGTTCTATGGATATGCTGGTAAAGCGTCTGGAGCAGATGCCGGGATTCAAATATGTGATTTTTGTATTGAAGGCGTTTTATCGAGAACTTTGTGGAAACCGGGACCAAGGAGCATCCCAGCAAGGTAGATATCGGTCCGGTAAACACCATGATCTCCAATAACTATATCGACGGATTGCGTCTGCGTATGAGCGCGCAGACCACGGCCAACCTGAATCCGCATCTGTTCTTCAAGGGATATTACGCTTACGGGTTCAAGGATCATCGTTCCAAGTATATGGGTGAGGTGGAATACTCTTTCAACAAGAAGGAATACCTGCCGCGCGAGTTCCCGAAGAACTCCATCACGTTCAGCTATCAGTATGATGTGATGTCTCCCACGGATAAGTTCCTGAAGACAGATAAAGACAACGTGTTCGTATCTTTCAAGACTTCTACGGTAGACCAGATGTCCTACGTGCGGAATATCGCCTTGAAGTATGAGAACGAGACACAGTTTGGCCTGAAGACCACGGTGGAAGTGAAACACAGCACAGACGAGCTACCGGCGGCCTGGCTATATAACCAATGATGACCAGAAAACGTTGGTTCCTGAGATTCAGACCATGGAAGCCTCCCTGGCCTTCCGTTACGCTCCGGGTGAGACATTTGTCAATACCAAGCAACGCCGTATTCCGGTTTCTTTTGACGCTCCGGTATTTACGCTGTCGCACACGGCCGGTTTCAAGGGCGTGCTGGGCGGAGAGTATAACTATAACTTGACAGAGATCGGGCTGTACAAGCGTTTCTGGTTCTCGTCATGGGGTAAGATCGACATGTTCGTGAAAGGCGGTGCGCAGTGGAACAAAGTTCCGTTCCCGTTGCTGATCATGCCGGCGGCCAACTTGTCCTATATCCTGCAGCGCGAGACTTTCAACTTGATTAATAATATGGAGTTCCTGAACGACCGTTACGCCTCTCTGGATGTATCGTGGGATTTGAACGGTAAGATTTTCAACCGTATTCCTTTGCTGAAAAAACTGAAGTGGCGTGAGGCTATCGGCTTCAAGATGCTGTATGGTCATTTAACCGACAAGAACAATCCGATGAAGCATCCGGGTGACAGCGAGCTCTTCCTGTTCCCGACCCGTGACGGACGTCCTACCAGCTTTGTGATGGACCCGAAGACCCCGTACATGGAATGCTCTGTGGGTATTCACAATATTTTCAAGATATTGCACATAGACTATGTCCGCCGTCTGAATTATCTGGATCATCCCGATGCGAACAAATGGGGCGTGCGGTTTATGGTGATGATGACGTTCTGATGCAAGGAGAGCTCTGATGGTGTGTGAAATGAAGAAACCGAGGTAAGAACTTGTATCGTTCAAATAAAAAGTTTATCTTTGTTCCAGTACCTAAAGTTGGTGAAAAGTATGTTATGCTTAGATGAATGTAAGGCAAAGTTAGTTAGTTTCAAACAATGTTTTGGGCATGAGTTTGGAATTAAATCAATTGGTATCTTCGGTTCGGTTGCACGTCAAGAGAACAGGGAAGATAGTGATTTGGATATTGTTGTAGATATTGATAATCCTACTTTATCCACTATGTACACTTTGAAGACTGTTTTGACGGAAATGTTTCATTGTGAAATTGATTTAGTGCGTTTCCGTTCCTCACTGCCTCCATTTTTGAAACAGAATATTGAAAAAGAAGCCATTTATGTATAAAGGAGGACGACTAACCATTTGCGACAGGTTAACCCAGATAAAAGAATCCATTTACTATATACAGCAATGGAGTAAAGAAATAAATTGTGCTGATGATTTTTTAGCCTCCATGGATAAAGTGATGGTGTTCAATGCATGTGTTATGCGCCTTCAAGTAATAGGTGAACAGGTAGGAAAGTTGTTGTTTTTACAACCATCACCGCTTTCTGAATATAAGGAAATTCCTTGGTTGGCTATTTATGATATGCGCAATCTTATTTCGCATGAATATAGTAATGTAGACGAGCAGATAGTATTTACTACTATAAAGAATGACCTTATAGAATTGGATAAGGTTATTACAGTCCTATTGAATAAATATTTGTAAAACTTGAATCTTTTATTGTGATTACGAAATATACCCATCTCTTATTTTCTTATCAAAAGTAAGTTTTCCTATTTTTTAAGCGCTTTTATTGTGTAATACACAATTATAGTGTATCTTTGTGCCCTCAAAAAGTTTCTAAATTCCTTTTATATAAAGGGTAAAGAACCTTTTTTGAGGGTATAAACATGTCTATAAAAAGCAGACAGAAAAGACGTCTTCGGACGAAAGAAACAACAAATAAAAGATTTCAGAAATACAAAATGAAATCTGTGTAAAATACTATTTATCAGCCAGTTATAAACACTGTGCTGATATGGTCTTCCAGTATCGGTCAGCGTGGATTTCTGACGATAAACCTCATGAAAAAGCTATCCCATCAGTTTGATAAACCGAAGCGTTCTGTGGCATCTCCCGAAGCGTTGGAAGCTTTGCGGAATAACAATGCCGTGCGTTGGTATGTGTTGTCGCTTCCCGACTGTCATCGGGGAGGAGTGCGCGGTTTGCAACGGGAACAGGACCGGCGCATACAGGCAGGCGAGCCCTCATTCGGCTTTTTTGCTCCTTCCTATCAGGAAGTGAGGCGTATAGACGGCAAATTCGTCAATACCAGCGTCCCTTACTCTTCAACTATGTATTTGTCCGTGCCTCCGAGCGTGATGTTTTCCAACTGATGCAACGTTTTCCTGTACTCAGTTTCCTGCCTCGGGTGAGGGAACGGAAGCGGGAGTATTTTCCCTACCTTTCCGATGCCGCAATGGAGAATTTGCAGTGGGTGGCCCGTTCTTATTCCAATACACTTCCTGTTTATATACCCAGCCGGATGGTTTGCGCAAGGGCGACCGGATACGCATTACCGAGGGACGGTTTAAGGGGGTGGAGGCGACTGTTGTCATTCAGCCGGGAGCCGGGCGAAGGATGTGATGGTATGTGTGGAGAACTGGATGTGGGTTCCGCTGCTGCGTGTGATGCCGGGTGAGTACGAGGTAATTGCCCTGAATGATGAGGACAAGCATGTATATACCCGTTTGGACAATGACTGTATGTTGAATGGTTTGCACAGTGCTCTTCAGCGTTATCACAGTGCGGAGGGGGTGAGTGAGGAAGATCGTTCCCTGGCTGCCAGGGCGTTGAAAGAATATGGCAATCTCCGGATGGATACGGATGTGATGCGTTGCAAGCTTTATGCTATTTTGTGCCGGCTTATACTATATTGGGTATGGAAGAAGAGGCGGCAAAGCTGGTTGGCGTTATGCAGACTATGCTTCCTCTCGTCAAGGCGGAGCAGTCGCGTGCACTTGCTGTGGTTACACTTTATGGTTGTACGGATAGCAGTATCTATTATCATTTGGCGCACGAGGCGGTTGATCCGTGGAAGAAAGAGGAAAAGCCGAAAAAGAGTAAGCAGCAGCTGATCAACCGGTTGGATGATTATGATCGGTGGTTGAGGCATTGAATATTACTGAGCAGAACAAGGATCTTAGGTTGACAGGAGAGGTTATGAAGCTTGTCTAGAAGATTTTATAGTTTAAAGACAAAGCTTGAGAGAAAGATGTCTAATTTAAAGCAGGTTTGCGAAAAGAACTGTTGAAAAAAGCAAATTATGCAAGTTTCTGGAGCGTCAGTTAAAATCGATGCAGAAGAAATTAGAATATGCTAACTTGCAGCTCTTCGGGGATAGACGGTGGAAGTTAAAGCCGAAAATGACTGATGGTGGGCTTGAGAAAGTGGATTCTGATTGAAAAAAAGAGAAAGATGATTATGATGGTATCGATGATGCTTTTTGTACGGACTCAGTTAATAATCAATCTCAAGAAGTAAAAGAGCCTTCTAAGAAAGAACGTGATTTATCCGATTGTCCTGATGAGCATAAAACGATGGGTGTGGTTGGAGATCCGGTTGAACATCTTTCTGATTTAACAAAGGTTCTGATTCTGGAAAAAATATTTGCTTTTTGGGATGATGGAGAACTATCGATAGATAACAATCTTGCCGAGCAAACTATTTGAAAGCTTATTACTCAACGAAATAATTTCTTTCATTATGGTAGTGAAGTTAGAGTTGAAACGGCTGCCATATATTATAGTGTGATTGGTACGGTAAAGCTTCATGGTGGCTCTATCTGGAACTTCATCGGAACTTTTTTTCAAAAATATCTTTAACGGATGTAGGGATGATGCTAATATGATTCCTGACAAAATCACTTCGCTACAAGCCAATGTTGAATTCAAAACTAATAAATTAACAAAACTCGGATTGGGGCACTGAAAATTGCCCTTTCAAAGGGGGATGCCATAAATTGAGTGCTTACAGAATTTAATAAATCTTGTAGAGAAAGATGAATTTAAGCGTTTTTCATATAAGATATATCAAAAGAGTATGTTGACGAAGATTAAATTAAAATTTCATCATATTGTATTTGACTTCTTTAGCTTTATAAAGAAAGGGAATGAAAGAAGTATAAAGGCTAAAAAGAATATATTAGCCATGCTTTTTCTAAAGGGAGGGAATATATTAGTAAATCTGATGTTAATTCCTATAACTATAAATTATGTGAATGCGGATAATTATGGGATATGGTTAACTGTAAGTTCAATTATCAGTTGGATGAGTTTTTTCGATATAGGGATAAATAATGGTTTAAAAAATAAGTTTGCTGAAGCGAAAGCAATGAATAATGAGGTACTTATTCAAAAATATGTCAGTACAACTTATTTTGTTTTGGCTCTAATTTTTGTTCCTTTAATGATTTTATTGTTGATAGCTAATACTTTTATCGATTGGTGTTCGTGGTTGAATGTTTCTTTTTTATTAAATGAACAGTTACAAATAATAATCGCTATTGTTGTAATATATTTTTGTATTAATTTTGTCTTATCAACCATTAATGTTATATTAATAGCAGATCAGCGTCCTGCTGAATCTTCTGCAAGAACATTGGTACAACAAATTCTTTCATTAATTGTAATATATGTATTAACTCAAGTAACCCAAAAGGATGAATTGTTATATTTATCCTTAGCATTTTGTGGTATCCCTTTATTGATAAGTCTTTATTATAATGTATTACTTTTTCAAACTCGTTATAAAGCCTATATCCCTCGTCTTTCTTGTATTGATAAATCATTATATAAAGAACTGTTATCTTTAGGATCTAAATTTTTTGTGATTCAAATAGCTGCTGTAATACAATATCAGACGATTAATTTTTTTAATAATGCGTTATTATTCGGCCTCTGATGTTACGTGTTATAGCGTGGCATATAAATATTTCAGTATTTTATCTATGATTTTTACAATATTTATAGCTCCGATATGGGCTGCAACAACGGAAGCTTATGCGAAGAAAGACTTCAAATGGATTAGAAATATAGTGCATAAATATTTGCTTATATGGGTAGGATTGGCATGTGTCGGAGCATTGATGCTTTTGTTTTCAACATATATATATAAACTTTGGTTGGGTCAAGATATTGGCATTTCTTTTAAATTATCATTGGTCGTATATGTATATACTTTAGTATTTATGTTTGGGAGTATTTTTGTTAATATTTTGAATGGCATCAGTGCTTTGTATATTCAATTTTGGAGTTCTGTATTCTCTCCATTGTTATTTATAGGGTTATGCATCTTTTTTATCGAAAATCAGATTGGTTTTCCTGCATTGATATTAGCTGGTTGCTTAGCCAATTTTAATGGATTTATAATTGCTCCTATACAATACTACAAGATATTTTATAAAGATAGAAAGGGAATATGGATAAGATGAAAGAAATGCGAATAGTACATATAAATTTATCAGGTTCCAATGGAGGAGCAGCTATTGCTGCGTATAGACTTCATTGTGAAATGAGAAAGAATGGGTTGGATTCAAAGATGCTGGTTGCATTTCAAGGAATTCGTAGTCGTCAGGAGGGGTCTATCAGTTCAATAAGGAAAAAACTGCATCATAAGGTCAATGTTATGATAAATCAATTACTTTATCCTGCAAGTAAAATAATAGGTACATATTCTTTTGCTTTTAATGGTTGTGATTTGTCTAAAGAAAATGATATAAGAGAGGCTGATTTTATTTATTTACATTGGATTAATATGGGAATGCTTTCTATTTATGATGTGGAGAGAATTTTAAAATTAGGTCGACCTGTTTTTTGGTTTATGCATGATATGTGCCTTTAACTGGCGGGTGTCACCATGCTTTGATTGTACAAAATATTTAGAAAAATGTATTGATTGTCCATTACTTCATAGAAAACGTGATATGTTATTTTGCAAATTCCAATTTGAGGAAAATATAGAATTTTAGTAAATACTCAATTTGAAAATTATTGCTCCTTCTACTTGGCTATTTCATCTAGCCTCAACAAGTCTTTTGTTTAAAAATAAACAATTGATTCACATTCCGAATCTTTGTGATATAAATATATTTAAACCGATGGGAAAGGGTTGGGCCAAAAGATTATTTAATCTTTCAGAAAGTAAAAAGCTTATATTATTTGGGGCTGCTACAGGGGGGATGGGAAATATATATAAAGGGTGGGAATATTTGCAAAAAGCCATTTTGCATTTATCTACTTCTTCCTATGAGGCTGTTATATTTGGTGAGTATAATAAAACAGTAGAGAAACAGTTACCTATTAAATGTAATTTTATAGGGAAATTATATGATGAATATTCCCTTTCTGTTTTGTATAATGCTGCTGATGTTTTTGTGACGCCTTCCTTGGCAGATAACTTTCCTAATACAATTTTGGAGTCTTTGTCATGTGGTACACCAGTTGTTGCTTTTAATGTCGGGGGGATACCTGATTTAATAATGCATAAATCTAATGGCTATTTAGCACATTATAAAGATTGTGAGGACTTGAAAAAAGGAATAGAATGGTGTGTTTCACAATATTCTATTCAAGAGGTTTGTAGGTCTTCTATTATAAAAAAAATATAGTCCTAGTTTGATTATAGAGAAACATAAAAAGCTGATGTATGGGAAGATTTAAATATATACCTTATTTTGGACTTCTTTAGGAGTGTTTCTTTTTACATTTAAATTTTATTTATAACTTCCTATATAGGAAGTTTATGGTCAAACTTTTTTTTTATATTGGTATTTTATCTTTTATTTTTTCTTTTTATGTAAAGGGAAGTCAGGTTGTTCTCCCTTTTGCCGGTGTTTTAAGATATATATATGTTTTTTATTTGTTATGGTCTGTTTTAGTCATTGTACGTGCTTCTGTTGAAGGTGCACCAATAGAATGGAATATGCTTATTTACCAACCAGATTATTTTTGGCAATATTGGATACCTTTTATATTGCTATTTGGTATCCGGTATTTAAATTTTAAGGATGTGAAATGTATTCTTATTCTTTCTATGTTGGTTGGAATGTTTTATATTATATTAAACTGGGAAGAGATTTTTTTACATCGCATCTAAATTTGTATAATTCATTTATTGCTGAAGAAGTAAGAAAAGGACAGGTTGCATCTTATTTTATTCTTCCAGCAGGTATTATTTTACTTTGTCAAAAATTCTATTCAAACAAATTGGTGGTTTTTACAATCCTTCTTTTCTTGTTAGGTTCTGTAAATGCTGCTTTGTATGCGAGGCGAAGTACATTATTTTTTTATTTT
>ENA-OQAS01000644-OQAS01000644.1-human-gut-metagenome-genome-assembly--contig:-NODE-644-length-18086-cov-4.645749_pt1 | contig 18086 bp, 25 predicted proteins | sample MGYA00242733_ERZ504523 | MGnify/ENA primary metagenome ERZ504523 (study PRJEB26092, sample SAMD00036239) | human gut metagenome | host: Homo sapiens | study: EMG produced TPA metagenomics assembly of...
GATCATTGCGCACGTTGGCAAGTGTTTTCGCCACGTCGCCCACACGCGCATCGACATTACCCAGATGAATGTGCCTCAAATTACGTTGCGCGTTCCTTACCGCAGTTTTGCCGCCTTCGACGCTCAACATGCGAGTGCGCTCCGCCGTCAGCGTGGCCAACGGCAGCGTGAACAGACCCGAACCGGAATACAAATCCCACAGACATGCGGATTTGGCACCGTCAAGCTCGCCGCGTACCAAATCGATCACATGGTTGGTCAAAGCGATCGGCGCATGCCTATGCATCTGCCAGAAACCGCCTGCATCCACGTTGTATTCGAATTCACGGCCGGCGACAATCACCTTTTCCGTAAGCTCACGGCTTCCAGCAACCACCTCGCCGTTCACAAGCACGGCGTAATTGTCTGAAATCGGCGCATTATCGCGAGGTTCCGGAACGGATAGACGAATCTGGGAACCCGGTTCGAAGCTCCCTTCCCACACATGCTCACGTTCGGCCACTTCCAGCAACGTACGGCTGGCCAACGGCATGGTATCAATCGGAACGCGCACATGCGTGCCTCGACGGTGCATCGACGGACGCCCATCAGCATCAGCAATCATCTCGATGCGAGTACGCCAATGCAAACCTCGCTCCGCATCGTCTTCCGACATACGCTCAATGGGCACTTCCACGTCGACGTGCCGAGTCTTGCCATCTGTTCGGCCACCGACGTGACTTTCCATTTCAGTTGCCCTGCAAGCGACACATGCACCAAGTCAGCGCCGCCGACACCACCGCCCATGGCAAGGGGTCCAGCTAACGACCATATTGGATCAGTACGGTCTTCGCTCGCTTCGAGTACTTCCACCACTTCGCCTGTCCAGAAGCGATCCTCACGATCATGCGGCTCGTCCAATGCGACACGGACCAGTTCGCCCGGCAATGCGAATCGCACGAACACAACACGTCCGTCAATATGACCGACGCAACGACCCTGGTCGGCGTACCGTTCAATGCGGATGGTCGATTCCATCAGTGCTCTTCCCTCATTTCGGTAGTTTGTGCTGCCTCAGCATCGTCTTCAGAAACTTCCTGCATCATCTTATGTCGGTGCATTGGCGTCGCCACGATCAGATACGAGACCCAAATCGCGAGCGCCAGAACGGAATGCCCATCAGCAGACGCGCCGTTCCCAGCCAGCCGACGTGATTGCGAGATAGAGCGGCACCTGCACGATCAGACGCAGCGCGAACACTCCAACCCACATTGCGGTGATGATGGTATAGGCGCGATTGAGCGCCTTGTCACCTCGCCAATCGGCAAGCCAGGCACGAAAATGTTCAGTCGGTAACGTTCGGATGAACTCGATGACCAATCCTAAGCCAGGCACCCGGACCAGCAGTGAAATCGTCAGCAAAACAACGTAAAAGGCGTTGGTGAGAAATCCGAACATGTAATAGTTACGTGCCTCGTGACTGTTCCATGCCCAGATCAGGCAGATACCTACTGCCAGCAAGCCTGATACCGCTCCCATGACGGACTGTCGTTGGCACAGGCGCACGATCACCTGCAGCACGGCCAACGCAGCGGACACGCCGATGGTCAGTTGCAAATTGGACGTGATGACGAACAGTGCCACGAACACGACGCCCGGCAGCATCGATTCGATAACGCCTCTCGGACCGCCGATGGCGTCGATCACGGAAAAATCGTCAGTATTACCGGCGTCGGCAAGCGCACCAAGACCAGTTCGTTTTTTCGCTTCGGTTTCAGCCATACGTATTAGCTATCGGTTCAAGCGGCTCAACGCACTTCGGAGAACATCGGTCCACGAGACAGCGTGGTCTTGACCTCAACCTGCTGGTCGGAGTCGAATGGACCCTTCGGTTTGCCGGGAATCTCAGTCTTCTGCTCAGCCTCTTCCGCAGCTGCCTTCGCAGCCTTGCGTTCGGCCGGAGCGACCGGCGGATGCATGGGAATAAGGTCGCGTGGCGCCAACGGATCATCGCCTCGTTCCACCACAATATCAGCGAAGAACTGGTTCAATGCCTTTGCTTCCTCACCCTCAGGATCGGTGGCAGCCTTGCCTGAGAAGATGCCGCGCAACATCCAACGCGGACCGTCGACGCCTACGATGCGGGTAAGCACCTTGCGTCCACCCTTGACGGTAACCGGCAATGCCAGTTCGGTGCCGAATACGCCTTCGACTTCCTTCGCGTCCTTGTTGGCTTCAATCAGGTCGGCACGAACGTCATCCCACAATCCGAGCGTCTTCGGTGCCGCGAATGCCTCAATCTCCACACTGGAGGAACCGTAGGTGATGGTGGTGCCAAGAACCTGCTGGGTGGCACGGTTGGCCTTCACTCGCAATTCAATGCCCTTCAGGAACGGCAGATAATATGATCCCATATCGAGGTACTCGTCGTAGTCGGGAACGTTCTCATCTTCCACATCCCACGGACCATGCTCGTCACCGCGGCCCTCGTATTCAGCGGAAGGCTCCGGAAGCGCCACGACTTCCTGAGCTTCGTCAACATTTTCAGCTGCGTCGACAGCCTCTTCGTTTTCTCCGGCGGCCGCTTCAAGAGCTTCCTTGCTCTGATGCTTCTTCTTACCGAATCCAAACAATCCCATGATGTTCCTCATTTCATAACAGTTGCAACCGTGAATAGCCTAGCACCTATGCTTAATATGGGCTGGGAATCGGGGTGTGATATTCCAATTCCCAGTCTGTTCACGATAAAAAGTGGCTTAAATGTCATACATAATGCTGAGCGGCGCATGATCGGACCAGCGCAGGTCGTAGGTCGGAGCTTATCGATCACGAATCCGCAGGCCGTTTCCGCCAGTTCCGGTGTTGCGACTGATAGTCGATCCTCCAGCCGACATTGTTGTCGAATGCACGACCGCGCTGGCTCCACCATGTGTACGGTCCTTGGATGTCTCCGGCGAGATTACGCATCACATCCACAAACTCCAGTTCTCCCAACCATTTGTCGACATATGCGCGCTCCTCGGGGAGGAATCCGGCATGCGTTTCGTTGGCTTTGGCGTTTTTGATGTCGAGCGGCGTGTGCGCGATGTTGAAATCACCGCAGAGCACCGCTTGTTTTCCGCCGTGTGCTGCCTCGTCACGCAACTGTTCCATGCGTATCAGCATGGTGTCGAGGAAACGGTATTTCTGCTTCATTTTTTCCGGATCATCGGTATTTCCCGCATGCACATACACGCAAACCACGGTAATGACATAGCCTTGTGGAGTTTGCATGTCCGCTTCGATCCAACGGCCGGAATCGACGTCATCCTCAAGTCCCGGCAATCCATATCGTTTGTCGACAACCGGCAATGCCGACAACAGACCTACGCCGGCACGCCCCTTGATACGGCAAATCTCGTTCATACGATGCAGTTCGCTCTGATCGGAAATACGTCCCGCCGTTGAGTATTCGAAACCGAATTCGTCGAAAATAGGATCGATTTCGTTTTGCGGGGCACGCACCTCCTGCATACACCACACGTCAGGTGTGTTGCGTCCGGCCCACTCCTCGATGCCTTTGCGTTTTGCCGCTCGGATTCCGTTCACATTGGAAGTCGTGATAGTGATCGTCATAGCGTTCTAGCCTAGCTGCATACAAGAAAAGCCCTCGGCACATGCCGAAGGCTTATCTTGATGATGTTATCGCATCAAATCAGTCAAGACCGAGCTGCAGCTTGCCGCCGGGGATGGCGCCAAGCAGATCACGGGTGTACTGCTTCTGCGGATGGTCGAAGACTCGTCAGTGGTGGCGTGCTCCACAAGCTTGCCGTGCTGCATCACCACAACCTCATCGGCGATCTGACGCACAACCGCCAAATCGTGGGTGATGAACAGGTAGCTCAGGCCCTTTTCCGTCTGCAGGTCATTGAGCAATCGCAACACCTGATCCTGCACCAGCACGTCCAAAGCGGATACGGCCTCGTCGCAGACAATCACGTCCGGATCGAGAGCCATGGCTCGTGCGATGGCGATGCGCTGACGCTGACCACCGGAAAGCTCGTTCGGGTAGCGGAAACGCACGGACACGCAGTTCCACCATATCGAGCAACTCACGCACGCGGGCAGCACGACTCTTCTTGTCTCCAATGCCGTGGATACGCAGTGGTTCTTCGATGGAACGGTAAATGGAGTACATCGGGTCAAGCGAGCCATACGGATTCTGGAACACCGGCTGCACGTGGCGGCGGAAGTCAAGCAATTCCTTGCCTTGGAAGCCGGAAATGTCCTTGCCTTCATAAGTGACGGTGCCTGAGGTCGGTTCAAGCAGCTTCAGCACCATGTTGGCCACCGTGGACTTGCCGGAACCGGACTCGCCCACAATTGCCAGCGTGGTACCTTCTTGACGGAAAAGCTCACATCGTCAACGGCCTTGAACATCTCCTTCTTGCGCGGCAGCTTGAACTCGCGTGTCAGATGATCCACCGTGATGATGGATTCGCCGGACTTCAGGGAATCTTCATTCACCTTGTGTTCCATCACGCCGCTGGCATCGCCACCATGCTCCTTGACGGAGATGATGCGCTGCGAGGCTAACGACGGCGCCGCCGCCACCAGTCGCTTGGTGTATGGATGCTGCGGATGCTGCAGCACTTCCAGAGACGGGCCGGATTCAACGACCTGCCCCTTGTACATAACCACGATGTGCTGCGCACGCTCAGCCGCCAAACCCAAGTCATGGGTGATGAACAGCACTGCGGTTCCCAACGAATCGGTGAGCATCTGGAGATGATCAAGAATCTTCTTCTGCACGGTCACGTCAAGCGCGGAGGTCGGCTCGTCAGCGATCAGCAGTTCCGGACGGCATGCCAAGCCGATGGCGATGAGCGCACGCTGGCGCATACCACCGGAGAACTCGTGCGGATACTGGCGTGCACGAGTGGCGGCATCCGGCAGACCAGCCTCAGAAAGAAGACCTGCGATGCGGTCATCCATGGTGGAGCCGATTACATACTTCTTGGCGATGTACCAAGCGTCATCCTCGGCCACGCCGACCTTGATCAGGTCGTCGGCCACGCGCCAACGCGTTTCAGATCCTGGGACCCACTCCGACTCGAAGTACGCCACGGTCTTGTCGAAGTCGTCGCCGGTCTTACCGATCTTGGACAGCGCTTCCTTCGCCGCGGACAACAGCTCAGGAAGCTCCTTGGAGCCAAGGAAAGTTTCATCGTCGTTGCCTTTAAGTTCGACATCGGCATCGGCGAGAGCCTTCGACAGCGAGGAACGCTTCTCATGGGCGATATCCATATTGTTGGCGGCCAGAGCCTCCTTCACCTGGGTACGATACGCCACACCGGGTTCAGGTTGCTCATCGGATCCTGCGGGACAAGACCCATCTTGTTGCCGCGCAACTTGTCGAAATCCCTCTGCTTGTAACCGGAGATTTCCTCGCCGTCAAGCTTGATGGATCCTCCGACCACATGGCCTGTGCCCGGAAGCAGACCAAGCACCGCCATAGCGGACGTGGACTTGCCGGAGCCGGACTCACCAACGATAGCCACCCACTGACCCGGGTATACGCTGAAAGAGGAGTTGCGAACGCATGTACCGGCTGGCCATCATCAGTGGTGAAGTCGACCTGGAGGTTCTTGACTTCCAGCAGCGGACCGTTGGCACGTTGCATGGCCTCGAGCTTGTTTTCGGTATTCATTTCAGTCATCGAATATCCCTCACTTACACTCACGTACGGCTCTTCGGATCAAGCGCATCCTTCACGGCGTCACCCATCATGATGAAGGCAAGCACAGTGATGGCAAGTGCCGCGGACGGTAGAACAGCACCATCGGATCGGTACGCAGAATGGACTGCGCATTGGAGATGTCGCCACCCCAGCTGACGGTAGTGGTCGGCAGACCCACACCAAGGAAGCTCAATGTTGCTTCCAACACGATGTATGTAGCCAGAGACGTTGTGCCCACCACAATGATCGGTGCCAAGGAATTCGGCAGAATGTGGCGGAACAGGTTACGCCACGGCGTGGAGCCAAGTGCGGTGGAAGCCGTATTGAACTCCAGATTCTTAGCTTCCATAACAGCGCCTCGCGCAATTCGCGCAACGGATGTCCAGCCGAATAACGTCATGACCAGAATAATCTTCCAAATGGAATCGTTGGTCTTGAACATCTGCAGCACCACGATGGCACCAAGTAAAATCGGCAAAGCAGGAAAATATCGGTCAAACGGCTGAGAATGGTGTCGACCCAGCCTCCGAAGAAACCGCTCAACGCACCGATCAGCGTACCCAACAGCACCACCAGCACCGTAGCGAACACGCCGACGCTCAGCGAGGTACGAGTACCATGCACCACGCGGGAGTACACATCGCAGCCTTGCAGATCAAATCCGAAAGGATGTCCCTTCGAAGCCGGTTCCAAGGAGTTCTCAAGCGTGCAGTAGTTCGGATTCTGCTTGGTCATCACTCCTGGGAACAGCGCCACGAAGATAATGAACACAATAAGCACAGCGGAAATGATGAACATCGGGTTCTTGCGCAGGGTACGCCATGCGTCAGCCCAAAGGCTTGAAGCCGGTGCGGACTCATCTACCGAGTCAACGTCCTTAAGCGGCGTCTCCTCGAGAGGAGCAACATATCGTTCCTGTCCCGGAAGCGCGTGAGAAAGATTCGTCTCGTTCATATCAGTCATTGTTCAATCCTCCCAACTCACGCGTAGCGGATTCGCGGATCAAGCGCCGCATAGAGCATATCGACCAGCAGGTTGCACACTGCGAAGATCAGCATAAGCAGAGTCACAATGGACACCACCAGATTGCCTTCACCCTTGAGAATGCTTTGATAAGTCAGGTAACCAATGCCATGCACGTTGAAGATGGTTTCGGAAATCATGGCACCGCCCATCAGTGCGCCAAGATCCTGACCAAGGTAAGTGACGACAGGAATCATGGAGTTACGCAAAACGTGACGATTCATGACCGACCTGTTGTCCATGCCTTTGGCACGTGCGGTGCGCACATAGTCAAGCGCGATATTGGAAGAAATCTCCGAACGACTCAATCGGATGATATATGCCATAGACACAGATCCAAGCACCATGCTGGCATCAGCAGGTCGATGAATCCTGGATTGGCACCGGCCGTAACTGGAAGCAGACGCAACTTCACGCCTAAGAAATACTGGGCAAGGAAGCCCGTGACGAAGGTCGGTACGGAGATGAGCAACAGAGAGATAATCAGGATCACGGTATCGCACCACTTGCCCTTGTTCAGGCCGGAAATCGCGCCGAAGATCACGCCGAACACGGCTTCGAACACGAAAGCCATCAGCGCAAGCTTGATGGTGACCGGGAATGCACGTCCGATCTGGTCGATGACCAGCTGACCGGAGAAAGTCTTGCCGAAGTCAAGAGTCAGCGCATTTTTCAGGAACAGCAAATACTGCACGATGAACGGTTTATCCAGATTGTATTCGGCACGAATCTGCGCGGCGACGGCCTCATTGACCGGCTTATCGCCAAACATCGCCTTAACCGGGTCGCCCGGCAACGCGAACACCAGGCGTACACCAAAAGCGTCGTGCCGAGAACCACAGGGATCATCTGCAGAATGCGTCGCAGAAGATATCTGCCCATTGGTTTCTCCTTTTTTGCTTATTCATTGTCAACCTTTTTCAGATTATTACTCATAATCATCGGGGAAGGTTAACGATTTACCCCGCAAGTTTTGTGGCAACACACAACAAACTGCTTTATATTGCAGTTTCATGGGAATCAGCTGGGAAAAATGCTTGGCTACCGGCATCTACCCTGACGCCTCTTGGCCACACTGATGTCACCCTGAAACGGTGCGTATTACATGGAAAGGAAGGAACGGATATGATCCGCCCCTTCCTGCAATTGGCTCAGCGAGATTCACTCACGAAGATCGGCTCACTTGCCGGACTTGGTCATGTTCTCGTAGACCGGCAGGTTCTGCCAGTTCATTTCGAAACCGGAAACGCCGGTAGCAGCCACACCGTAGGCGTTGGCGTAGTACAGCGGAACGGCCGGGAGATCGTTGAGCAGCACTTCCTGAGCCTGCTGGTACAGCTTATTAGCCTCATCGGTGGTCTGTGCGGCAGCAGCCTTGGAGCACAGGTCATCGAACTCCGAATTCTTGTAATCGCCATCGTTGGAACCATTGCCATCAGCGGCGGCGGAAGCGTAATTGGCCACCAGGTAGTTTTCGGCGGACGGATAATCCGGCTGCCAGCCGCTACGGAATGCGCCCTGACCTTGCGATCGGACACGGCGGTACGGTAATCGTTGAAAGTCGGGTACGGGTTGGTGGCAGCCACTTCGGAACCAAGCGTGTTGTTGATGGAGTTCACCACAGCGGTGTAGGTGGTCTCGTGGCCACCGTCAGCGTTGTAAGCGAAGGTGAGCTTGTCATCGGAAGTCCACGGGCTGATGGCGTTGGCCTTCTCCCAGAGTTCCTTGGCCTTCTTCTCGTTGTACTTCAGGTTGCCGACGCCTTGAGGGAATCAGAGTAGCCCGGGGTCAGCGGAGAGGTAAAGTCAACGGCCGGAGTGCCGGTGCCGTTGAGCACCTTGTCGCAGATGTTCTCACGGTTGATGGCCATGGAGATGGCTTGACGACGCAGGGTGCCTTCTTCGGTACCAGCTTCGAAGTGCTTCAGGCTGGACGGAATGGTGAACTGCTGGATGACGGAACCAGCCTTGTTGTAGGCCTGCACGGTCTCATCGGTTTCGAAGGTCTTGGTGGCGGAGGCCGGCACGGATTCCATCACATCGAGGGCGCCGGACTGGATGTCGGCGTAGGCTGCGTCATCCTTGGTGTAGACCTTGAAGGTCACACCGTCGTTCTTCGGGGTTCGGTTGCCCTTGTAGTCAGGGTTCTTCACGAGCACGATCTCGTTGTCGTGATCCCAGGACTGGAACTTGTACGGACCGTTGCCGACTGGAGCCTCACCGAAGGCATCCGTGTCATCGTAGAAGGATTCCGGCAGCGGAGCGAATGCGGAATAGCCCACCTTGATGGCGAACACGGAATCAGACTTGTTCAGGTCGACGGTGAACTCGTGATCGTTGACGATCTTCAGACCTTCAAGCTGCTCGTCACCCTTGAGGTTGTCGGTGTCCTGCAGCGCGTCATAGCCCTTGATGGTGGAGAAGAAGGATGAGCCGACCATACCGTTCTTGGCGTTGGCCACGTAGCTCCAAGCCTTGGTGAAGGACTCGGCGGTCACATCGGTGCCATCGGTGAACTTCCAGCCATCCTTGAGCTTGATGTCGTACTGGGTGGCGTCATCATTGGCGGTAATGGACTCAGCCACTTCGTTGGAAGCATTGCCTTTGGCGTCGAAGGAAATCAGACGGGAGAACAGCAGATCAACCGGCTTGCCACCACCGGTCTCGTTGGTGTTGCCCGGGATGAGCGGGTGCTGCGGTTCGGAATTGTATGCGGTGATGATGTTGGCACCTTCAGCGGCGGTGTCGCTGCCGTTGGAAGAGCCACAGCCGCTCAGCAACATGCCAAAAGCGCACGCGGCGGCAGCGAAAGCCAGTGCTTTCTTCTTCATATAATCATTCTCCTATTCGATATCACATCGGGATTATCATCCCACAAACGGAAACGAGCCGACCTACTCACCGACGCATCTCTATTTGGCGATAGTGCACTATTCTTGCTCAATTGACGGACAACCTTTCCATGCAACCCAAAAAACGCACACCTTCCTTGACGACATGACGCGAAACATACGTTTTCCGCCGTCATGTCGAACAATGTATCCGAAGAATAAGTCAGCTCTTCGAAATCTCGTTATACACCGGAACGTTCTGCCAGTTCATGACGAAGTTCTTCACTCCGGATGCGGCAACGCCATTGGCATTGGAGTAATACAGCGGGATGGCAGGCAGATCGTTCAACAGAATCTCCTGAGCCTGCTGGTACAGCTTGTTAGCCTCATCGGTGGTCTGCGCGGCAGCAGCCTTGGAGCACAGGTCATCGAACTCCGAATTCTTGTAATCGCCATCGTTGGAACCATTGCCATCAGCAGCGTCAGAGGAATACAACTGGTACAGGTAGTTTTCAGGAGACGGATAATCCGGCTGCCAACCGGTACGGAACGCGCCGGTCATCTTGCGGCCGGTAACGTCGTTTCGGAATTCCTGGAAGGTCGGCACCGGGTTAGTGGTCACGTCGATATCGAGCGTGTTCTTCACGGAGTTCACCACGGCTTCAAAGATCGGCTTGGCTCCGCCGTCTGCATTATAGGAGAACGTAAGCTTGTCGTCGGAAGTCCACGGACTGATGGCGTTGGCCTTCTCCCAGAGTTCCTTGGCCTTCTTTTTGTTGTACTTCAGATTCTCGTTGCCCTTGAGCGAATCGGAGTAGCCCGGAGTCTTCGGAGACGTGAATTCGACCGCTGGAGTTCCCAAACCATTCAGTACCTTGTCGCAGATGGCCTGACGGTCGATGGCCATGGACAACGCCTGTCGGCGCAACTGTCCTTCTTCGGTGGATGTCTTCCAATGTTCAAGATCCGACGGAATGGTGAACGTCTGAATCACGGAACCGGCCTTGTTGTATGGCACCACGGAGGAATCGGATTCGAAGGTCTTGCTGTCGGCGGACGGCACCGTATCCATCACATCAAGGTTGCCGGCCTGAACATCGGCATAGGCCGCGTTGGCATCCGTGTAGATCTTGAACGTCACACCGTCGTTATTCACCTTGCGATTGCCTTTGTAATTGAGATTCTTGACCAGCTTGATTTCCTTGTCATGGTCCCAGGAATCGAACTTGTACGGACCATCGGAAACCGGCGACTCTCCGAAGGCCTTCGGATCCTTGTAGAAGGATTCCGGCAGCGGATAGAATCCCGAATAACCCAGCTTGGTGGCGAACGCGGAATCCGACTGGCTCAGGTCGACGGTGAACTCGTGATCGTTGACGATCTTCAGACCTTCAAGCTGCTCGTCACCCTTGAGGTTGTCGGTGTCCTGCAGCGCGTCATAGCCCTTGATGGTGGAGAAGAAGGAAGAGCACAGCTGTGCGTTCTTCGCATTAGCCGTATAGCTCCAAGCCTTGGTGAAGGCTCGGCGGTCACATCGGTGCCATCGGTGAACTTCCAACCATCCTTGAGCTTGATGTCGTACTGGGTGGCGTCATCATTGGCGGTAATGGACTCAGCCACTTCATTCTGGGCCTTGCATCCTTATCGAAAGACACCAACCCAGCGAACAGCAGATCGATAGGACGGCCACCGCCGGTTTCATTGGTGTTGCCCGGAATCAAGCCATTCTGCGGTTCGGAGTCAAATGCCGTAATGACATTCGATCCTTCAGTCGCGTTCCCAGACGTGGAAGACCCACAGCCGCCCAGCATCATGCCAAGCACACAGGCCGCCGCCGCAACGGCAAACACCTTGCTTTTCCTTATACTCATTATGTTTTCCCTCATTATTCGGATTACCGGTCGGTATTGTTTCCCCGTACCAGCTTCATCTAGGTAATACACCCTAAATCAAGAAGAAACACCAATTTCTGTTACAGGAATGTAACGAAATATCCATGGACCGCGACTACGCACGAGGAAATGCCTGACCGTATCGGGCTTTCAATTGTTCGATGGAGACATGCGTGTACCGTTGCGTGGTCTTCAGCAGGAATGTCCCAAGAGCTCCTGCACCTCACGCAAATCCGCTCCCCCGTCAAGCATATGCGTGGCGGCACTGTGCCGCAGAGCATGAGGCTAATGTCGGGAACGCCGGCATCACGCGCGCATTCGTGCACCACACGACGTACCATCCGCTGATCAATGCGTTTGCCTTGTCTCCCAAGAAACAGCGCAGCCGCGGACTGCTCCCCCACCAACAGGGGACGCCCATCATCCAGCCACCGACGTATCGCTTTTTGCGCCGGAGCGCCAAATGGCATGACTCGTTGTTTGTTGCCTTTGCCGGTCACTTTGACCGTTCGATTGGAAAAGACCACATCCGGCACATCAAGTCCCACCAGTTCAGCCACACGCATGCCCGTTGCATACAACAGTTCCAGCATTGCGGCGTCACGCAGCTCAATGGCCTGCTGCTTCATGGTCCGTTCCTTCGGCTGAGACGTTTCACCGTCCTCATCCACGCGTTCCATCAGCTGTTCAGCCTGTGATTCGCTGAGCACATCCGGCAACGTATCAGGTATTTTCGGGGTCATGAGCGCACAAGCCGGATCCGTCGTCGTCACGCCATGCTCATGCGTCCACGCGAAAAAACCACGTACAGCCACAGTTTTTCGGGCCATGCTGCTTTTCGCATGGTTTTTCGATGATTCCGCCATCCACATGCGAAGATCTTCGATGGTCACCTCGTTAAGATCCCTGCATCTAAGCCGCTCCAAGGCAAGCAGACATTCTTCGACATCGCCTCGGTATGCCTTCCGTGTGTTTTCACTCAATCCACGGTTGGCTTTCAGATATGTATCGAATGCCTCTACGCTCTTATCGAACAGCATGCCGATCAGCCTTTCCCGAGCTCAACAGCAAGCCCGAATCCATGAATTTCTTTCCATTATGTGTCCATTCTCCGATAGAAACCGAAATACCGGCACAACTTGAAAGGAGACCAACTATGCTGTCCAGTAGCGTTCGCTCAGCGAATCCGTCGATGATCGTCTATTCGAAGGGGAGATTATGCCGATTCCAAACGAAATTCCAGCAGGTGCACGCATTGTGGTGCGCACCTGCGAAGGTGTCGATCCAAAGGACCAGCGCATGAAATTCCGCGATTATGTCGGTCACGTACGTTCTTGGGACGGGCAGACATTGGAAATGACGCGCGATGCGGCAGCCAACGGTTCACGCCCAGAGCAACGTGTCAGCATTCCCGCCGACACCATCGTCACTGTCAAACCGGTTCCGGAACGTTCCATGACACGGCCGCGCCCATAGCGCGTCACACTGCGGAACGCACCTGTGCCATAGCTTGACGGTAACCGTCGAATCGCACGATATGCTCTCCCCTACGCGCCGACTCCAGAAGCATCTGCTGCCATCCGGTTTCGGGAATTGCCAGTTCGACCGTTTCGCAACGTTCTTCGAAGTCAGGTTCTTTGGCGAGAGCCTTGTATTCACGGAATGGCTGCCCTTGTATGAAGAAACGCGCCATCTCCTTGTCGTCACCGGCAGTGGGCGAGCCCTGTTGCGTGGTCATGCCGTGCAGCACGTTGGCCATAAGCGTCAACCGATTGGCCATATTACGCAGCAACGCTTCGACATTGGCGGCGTCCTCTTCCACCATTGCACGGGTACGGTTTGGATCGGTTAGCGCAACACGAGTCATGTCCCGCCATGAACCAGCGGCGAGCGCGGCTGCGATGTTCCGGTTGGGATTGGCCACCAGCTCGTTGATCATAGCTGTGGAAATGACGTGTGGCATGTGGGAAATCAGTGCCGCGCAACGATCGTGGGTCGCATCGTCAAGAACGATGAGTCGGTTGGAACAATGATCCACAATCATTGTCGCAACGGCGCGGAACCGCTGATACTCGGTGTTTTCATCTACGGTGATGGCCCAGAGCGCGCCATCGTAAAGCGTCGGATCCGACGATTCCCATCCGGACAGCTCATTGCCTGCCATGGGATGCGCGCCCACATAGCAATGTTCCAATCCAACGGCTTTAACCTGTTCCCGAACCATTGCTTTGACACTGCCGACATCGGTGAGCGTGGTGATGTCCGTATCGATCAGTGGCTTCAACGCACCCAGGATTTGCGGCATGGCCTTGAGCGGATTGCATAACACAAGCACGTCAGGTTTTGTGTCGGCGAGCGCGGCCAGTGTGGACACACATCGTATGCCGTCCGCTTTCGCAGTTTCATATGGACGATCGTTATGGTTCCATGCGATGACTTCACAGCCAGCATTAACGAGTCTGCGAGCCAGTGACCCTCCGATAAGACCAAGGCCTACGATTGCGATACGCTGCTTCACCACATCAGCTCCTTTCCGACCGTTTCGCTGTTCTGCCAATCATCTGGCAGATGCTGTTCGTCAAGCCGTACGCCTCCCTGCGGCAGCATCCATGAGGTGACTGGAGGATTGGGGCGTTCTCTTCGTGGGTATACGGCCAGAGTTTTGGCCCAGTCACCGTGTTCGGCGATTTCGACCAGCGCGCCATGAGCGTTGCTCCCATGGCGCCGCATCGAGCGTCGCGATAAAACTGTATGTGCCTGTGCGTCCTTTGATTGGCCGCGAGATGAAACTTGTCATATTGAGGCCTGCATCGCGGAATACGTCCAGCAGGTTCGCGAGTACGCCAGGACCTGTGACAAGCGGAATAAGCGTCAGCACGGATTCGTATTCCATATCAGCTTGCGAACGAGGCTGTTCCAACAGTTTTCCGGCTTCCTTGCGTGGTGCGAGCACAAGAAAATCAGTCTGTGCGCCTTGATAATCCTGCACGGCGGTACCGATGCGCGTCACATTGTAGAGTTCACCGCAAATACTTGGCCCGAAAGCTATTTCGTTTGCTTTGATATCGCGACATGCGGCAGCATTGGATGGCGCTGGAGTCGGTTCCAAATGGTGTTCCGCGATGAAACGTTTGCATTGCGCGAGACCATGCGCGTGTGCGGTAGCCACGGTGGCGTCTTCCGGATTGGATCCCGCACGCACATATGCGTCGAAAGTTACGTCGACGCCCACTCGCGCAAATCCGACTAGATCTTTGGCGTCGATGAGCGCGTCCAGATTCGGCACCACGTAACCTTCGACGTTGTTTTCCCATGCCACGACGCCCCATCTTCGCCCCGCTGCGCGGCATCAAGGATTTGCGGTACGTCATCCGCAGCCACCAATTCGAATCCTTCCGGCTCAAGATGGGCCAGTGCCTGCGATGCATTGACTGCGGCCTGATGGGTGAAGGTGCCTTGCGGACCTAGATAGAACAGCTTTCGTGCGCTCATTCAACCCCATTCCTTATTCTTGGTGTTCCCCTGAACCTTACCTCATTGCCGTGGAATCGACTGCCGATTATTCCACCGGTTGGGCGTTATCAGATGTTTTGCCCTCGTTCGTCTGCGTATCAGCAGCAAACGCACCATCACGCGTCTCCTTACGCGGAGGTGTGACGAACCAACGTTTCGGCAGCACCAGCATCACAACCGGAATAAGCACGACACCGTACAGCCACATGTATCCTGCCTGTTCACTGAAGAACGGCATGGGATCATCTCCACCGAATCCCACAGGAATCATGGCGTCTCCTCCCGGACCATACCCCGACATCACCGTCCAGACCACCAGAGAGGAACCGATCAGGTGCAATGCGAGGCCTGAGACACCGTCGCGTGATCGAGCTGACCATGTCGAAATGATCACCATGAGATAGGCGATCGCCAATCCGTAGGAAATATTCATGGATGCGCCCATGCGATGGGCCATGGTTCCCACTACTCCGACTATGATTCCGGAAACCAGATCGACGAGGAACCGTCCCCAAATCGGCAGACGGTATGACCATGGCATCAGTTGCGCATCGGGCGCCGCGTCTTGACTCGACCCATACGTATCATGCGATTGCTTCATCTGTTGCATCATATCCCCTACTATCGCTCACCAACCTGAAAAGAAAAAGAGATACGCGAGGACACGTATCTCTTTTTCATGGACGCAATAACAGAATCACTTGTTCTTCTGAGCGTTATTCTGCTGAGCCGTCAAACGGAGAGCCCAGCGGGCTCACCGTAGACGAAGTGAGCAAGCACACTACCGTGCTTGCGAAGCCGACAGAACAACGTGAAGAATCACTTGTTATTCTGAGCGTTGTTCTGTCGACGCTGCTTGGCGCGCCACTTGTACCAATCCTCACGGCTGAGAATGATCTTGCGCACACGGATGGATTCCGGAGTGCTTCCACGCACTCGTCCTCGTTGGCGAAGTCCAAGGACTCTTCGAGGCTCATCTTGATCGGCGGAGTCAGGGTTTCGAGCACATCTGCGGTGGAGGAACGCATGTTGGTCATATGCTTGGCCAGCGTGATGTTCACATCCAGCTCGTCAGGCTTGTTGTTCACGCCGACGACCTGGCCTTCGTACACCGGAGACTGCGGTTCGACGAAGAAGTTGCCACGTGCCTGCAGACGCTGCATGGCGTACGGAGTGGCGATACCCTTGCGATCGCAGACCATGGAACCGTTCTGGCGGGTCACGATCTGGCCAGCCCACGGAGCGTAGCCGGCGGAGATGGAGGATGCGATACCGGTGCCACGGGTGGCGGAAAGCAGTGCGGTGCGGAAGCCGATCAGACCACGGGACGGCACGGTGAACTGCAGACGAACCCAGCCAGTGCCATGGTTGGTCATGTTCTCCATACGGCCCTTACGGTCGGCGAGCAGCTGGGTGACCGTGCCCATGTACTCTTCCGGAACGTCGATGGTGGTGTTTTCCATCGGTTCGTTGATCACGCCGTCGATGGTCTTGGTGACCACCTGCGGGCGGCCGACGGTCAGCTCATAGCCTTCACGACGCATCTGTTCGGCAAGCACGGCCAAGGCGAGCTCGCCACGACCCTGGACTTCCCATGCATCCGGGCGTCGGTCGGCAGCACCTTGATGGACACGTTGCCGATGAGTTCGCGGTCAAGGCGATCCTTGATCATGCGGGCGGTAAGCTTGTGGTCCTTGCCTTCGGTTCCGGCAAGCGGGGAATCGTTGATGCCGAAAGTCATGGAGATGGCCGGATCATCAACGTGGATCAGCGGCAGCGGGCGCGGATCGGACGGATCAACGATGGTTTCGCCGATCATGATGTCATTCACGCCGGCGACTGCGACGATGTCGCCAGGGCCCGCGGAATCGACCGGGGTGCGCTCAAGACCCTGCGTACGCAGCAGTTCGGAGACGCGGAAGTTTTCGACGGAGCCGTCCACACGGGACAGACCGTAGGTCTTGCCCTTTTCGAGAGTGCCGTTGTAGATACGCACCAAGCCGAGTCGACCCAGGAAATCAGAGGAATCGATGTTGGCGACGTGTGCCTGCAAAGGCGCGCCTTCCTCGTATTCCGGAGCCGGAATGTTCTTGATGATGGCTTCGAACAGCGGTTCGAGATCTTCGTTATCCGGCAGACCGCCATTCTCCGGCTGGTTTTCGGAAGCGTAGCCGGCCTTGGCCGCGCAGTAGATGACCGGCAGGTCGAACAGCGCATCCTCATCGAGATCGATACCCTCTTCGATAACGTCCTGAGCCAGGCCGAGCAGCAGATCGGAGGATTCTCCAACGACCTCTTCGATACGTGCGTCCGGACGATCGGTCTTGTTCACGCACAGGATAACCGGCAGCTTGGCTTCCAAAGCCTTGCGCAGCACGAAGCGGGTCTGCGGCAGCGGGCCTTCGGATGCGTCGACGAGCAGCACGACGCATCAACCATGGAGATGCCACGCTCGACCTCGCCGCCGAAATCGGCGTGACCAGGAGTATCGATGATGTTGAGGGTGATGCCTTCCGGATGGCCGTACTTGGCGGCCAGCGGACCGGTGTACTGCACAGCGGTGTTCTTGGCGAGGATGGTGATGCCCTTCTCACGTTCCAGATCATTGGAATCCATCACACGATCCGGAACTTCCTCACGTTCGTTGAACACGTGGGACTGTGCCAGCATGGCATTGACCAACGTGGTCTTGCCGTGATCGACGTGTGCCACAATCGCTACATTTCGAATATCGCCGCGAACCGCCATCGAAACCTCTCTTAGTATTGCTGTTCTCTTGCGTTACCGTTCGGTACATACTGGTTATCGGTACTTACAAATCCGTACTCCACACAAACCGAGCCAATCCTAGCGAACCATTACGACAGTTCCGGTCCCAGCGCTTTCGCCCACATACAAAGTTGCGGTTGTCGAATCTCAACAACCGCAAACGTATGATCTCTTGGGACCACTCAAAATAATTCGTTAATCCTCAAGTTCCTTACCAGTGCGTTCCGGCAAGCACAACGCCGCAACGCAGGCCAGAATGAAGGCGACCGCGAAAACGATGAATGCCACCGCCTTGTTGCCACCGGACAGCGTCAGGAACCACGGCATGAGCAGCGGAGCTATGATGGCAGCCACTCGGCCA